>Ga0181599_1000035_pt1 | contig 103595 bp, 80 predicted proteins | sample 041ome_3_FD_148658 | JGI IMG/M metagenome (GOLD analysis project Ga0181599, IMG submission 148658) | Coastal salt marsh microbial communities from the Groves Creek Marsh, Skidaway Island, Georgia - 041405US metaG (spades assembly) | ecosystem: Environmental > Aquatic > Marine > Intertidal zone...
CTCGCGTCCACCACATCGATTTCGTTATCGTACGAACCACCACTGCTTCCGTCGTCGTCGCCGACGTTCTTCGCGACGACGGCGGCGGCGGCGTTGAGACCGCTACCGACGCCAGAAGAAGGCGAAGATGAAGAAGAAGACCGCGGCGCGACGACGACCGGTTGGACCGCACCGGACCAGGCGTGCGTCTCTCGGACCAATCCAGACGAAGTCGCGAGTAAACAACACGCCGCTGTTGCCGCTGATTTGAACACCATCGACTTACCACCACCGCGTCCAACACTTCGATGACTTTTTCGACGAATCGATCGCTGCCGCTGCTGTTGCTGCTGCTCTCTTCTCTCGTTCGACGAAGACGACGAAGAATCAAGAGTGGTACCCATTATTCTTCGCTTAGCGCGCGTGCTTTGACGTGTAAATTTATGCGCTTCTCTTTCTCACGCGCGGGTCGGTTCCCGCGGCTTTTTCTTCAAAAAAAAAATCTGTAACCCTAAACAAAGCAAAAATTGCGTCGTAAAAAGTTTTGTCCTTTACGTGAAAGTTTGCATCACGAGTCTCGCACGTACGTAGAGAGTACAACAACGTATAGTATGGCATCCCCTTCCTCCTCCTCGAACAACAACAGCGGCGGCGGCGGCGTCGACGTGGGGCGAGTCGCGAAAGAGTCGGAGGATGACGACTCTTCTTCTTCTGACTCTGATGACTCTTTGGAATTGTCGCGACAAAATCTCCGAGAACGTTCTCAACAAAACCAACACGAAAAGCAACGCAAAGAAGAAAAGCTATCGCTCACCGAACGACGATTGAAAGAGACGCAAAAGACTCTGGTGAAAGAGCGCAGGCAGAGAGAAATCACCGAGGCGGTGTTGGAAGAGACGACGAGAGCGTTGGACAGCGTGAGAAGAGCGTCGATAGTTTTAACAGCGAATCAGAACGGCAACGCGCCCTCTTCCTCCTCCACCACTGGTGGAGGGAAAATCGGCGTCACCACGGTCGGACGAACGTTAAAGCTCCTCTCTAACGGAGGCAAAGGAGCGGAAGAGACGATTGAGAGCTTGCTGAGTGAAGTCGAACGGTTGAGGAACGAGTTGGAGATGACGTCGCTGAAATACGACGAGCAAGACGCGGAGTTGGCGGCGACGAAGCAACAACTTCGAGCGAAGGAGGCGTACATCAAAGATCGAAGACAAAACGTGGTGGAATTGAAGATGGATATTCGCGAGGTGACGAGCGACGAGCAGATTGAGTTTATAGATCAGACGAGAGAAGTGTTGAGAGCGGCGGCGCATTCGAGTTTGCAAATTGAAGAGCTCAAGAAAATGGATCGCAAAAGGACGCAAGCGCTGGCGAAACTGGTCGAACACATGCAGATGCAACGAGACGCTTTGCAGTTAAAATTGAACGATTTAGGATTTAAAGACACTTCAGAAGACGACGCAATGCACGAGGCTATGATTGCGAAAAAGTATCAAAAGCACGCGAACGAAGGAGGGAAAGAAGAGCCGGTGAAAACGCCGAGCGGGAAAACGTTTTATGTCACGCGAATGAAAAGCTCTCTGTATGAACGCCTGTTTGGAATTCATATTTAACGAGAAGAAGAAATGGATAGCAATAGTAAAAGTAGTAATAGTAGTAGTAAAGCAATAGCTCGGGAATTTGAACGCATTTCTCGTTAAATTACAACACGCACGTCGCGTAAATCATCGCGTGCGTTGTTTGCAGCAATAAACTCGAAAACGCCGTGCTCGGATACTTGTTCCAACAATACTCCACGCACAACATGACGCACCCGTTTCTGACGCATTCAAACAACATGTCGTCATCTTTGTGGCAACGTGACAACGCCGTCCGATTAAATAAAATCAACGGTAGCAGATTGAAATACCACGAGTAAAATTGATAGTGCAGACTCCGAGCGCACATGACGCCTATGAAATTGCCTTGCGCCAACATCAGCGCGGCTGCGTTTTCACTCGGATACTGCGACGTTATTTCCAAGTTCTCATCATTATCCTCATCCTCATCATCCACGCGACCCTTTTTGCTATTCCTACTCCTATTAATGGTGTTTATTCTTCGTCTAGTAGTGCTAACGTTTTTGCCACGTAATGCGGACGTCATGTCTCTCTTCGCCATGCGAAAGAAGTTTCCGAAGAAATCCCAAAAGAACCTTTGCTCCTTTGCTCCTCCTCGAAGATTTCGCCGGAACCATTTTCTGTGCGCGGCGACGAAGAGCGCCGTGACGTGCACTAAGAGCAATCCTCGCGCCAACTCTTTCGAAACGAAACGATCTTCGCTCAAAAATTTAAAGTTTACCGTCCATTTGTACGTAAAAACGCGCGTCAGTTCAAACGCTCTCGCGAGATAACTCTTTGGAAAAGTCAACAGAAACGGCAACGCTAACGCGATTTGTATGCCCACGAAAACTATCAGGCAAAAAAGAATCTCCCAAAGACTCTGTCCGTATCCGACTAAAAGCACCAGCGCCGGTGGGAGATACAACAACGCGTTCATTTTGATCGAAGTTGCGACTGAAAGCCACGCGAAACCTCTCAAACACGCACTCGTCGTAATCCTCTCTTTTTCCTTCTTCTTCGCCGCGAGGCCTAAATCCATAAACGCCAACACCGCCAGGTGACAGAAAATCGCGCACACGCCGTCGTTGAACATTCTCAGCGCAAATATCGAGTGCATTCGTTTGCTCAAACACGTGATGACATAAAATGCGATCGGAACTTTCCGACTTCTTTGCAAAATACGCAAAGCTAACCACTGATTGAAAACGTACAAAAACGCAAACAACACTTGCGCGTTTCTCACCTTCTCTCCGCACGCCCATCGTATGAACCCGTAACAATACACGAACCCGGCTGGATACACCAAAGGACCCGTCTGCCCTCCTAATTTCACGTAATCGTACTCTTTCTGTTTGAAAAATCCGTCCACTTCTTCTCCGTACGCGATCCAATCGATTTCCGTGTAATCGACGTATTTTATAATCAAAAGACTCAGCGCGAGTTCTCCGACACACAAGAGAGGAATTATTTTAGAAGACCAATACCGACGATAACGACGACGACGACGAAAGAAGGCGACGTCTTCTTCTTCATCATCTTCTTCTTCTTTGTCTTCTTCCGCGCTCGCGATGAACATCGCGAGAAGAAACTCTTTCATAATATTAATACAGCTACTATTAAGAAGAAGATGAAGAAGAACCGCCGGTGAGGCTTCTTCCTCGTTCGCGCGATTCGTTGTCGTCTCGGCGTCTTCGAGAACGACATCGTCGTCTCTCGTCGTTTTCTTCTTCTCCTTCTTCAGTTGTTGTTGTTGTTGTTGCCGCCGCTGCGTCTCTTCCTCCTCTCTTTCCCCTTTTCTCCTCCTCATCTCTCTCGTCTTTTCTCGGCTGCTGCTGCCGCTGCCGCTGCCGCTGCTGCTGCTCGCGCGCGCGCGCACGGCAACGCGCGTATTTGGGGAAGTTTTTGGTGAGTGTTCGTTATTTTTTTTTTTTCTTCTTCTTCTTCTTCACAACTCAAACGCACTCTTGAGGTCGCTCGATGTTGGCGTCCTCGTCGTTTACCACGATCAGTAACGCCTTTTTCGTCGTCAACAACGCGTCATCGGGAGAGAAGAGAGAAATAAAAGTGTGCACGAAGAAAGAGTGCAAACGACTGGGATCGCAAAAAACGTTGGAGTTTCTCGAAGAGCGAGGCGAGAAATTTAACTTGAAAGTCACCTCGGTGAAGTGCTTGTCTGAATGCGGGATGGGACCGAACGTGGAGCTGCCGTGCGGAACGGTTTTGAATCGAGTGAAAGGGGAGGAGAGTTGCTTGAAAGCGCTGGCGAGAACTCTGAACGAAGGCGAGGAGTGCGATTTCGTTGCCTGAGCCTAGTAAGCGATGGTGGTGGTGATGGTGGTGGTGGTGGTAGAGAGATGGCGATGAAAATGTAAAACTACTGTATGTACGAGTTATGAGTTATTTTCGTCTAATGTCCGCCGCCGCCGCCAGAGCCCTCTAACAATCCTCTCTCCTTTAACTCCTCTTTCAAAATCTTCGCCCCCGTGACCATGAACAGGGTTTGCCAAATGCCTAAACCGATTCTAGGGACGATCCCGCGAAACAAACCGCCGACGCCGTTCTCTCTGATGATATCCTTCATCACGCTCACCATGCTCCCGGTTTCTTGTCCCAAACTCCCTCTGGTTTGCGCTTCGATTCGAGCGACTTCAAAAGGATGGTTCCAACACGCCATCGTTCCGCCAATTACCCCGCATATAACTTCTTGTCCTTTAGTCATTTTTACTTCTTTGGAATCGACGTCCGGGTACCACACCGCTTTCGCTCGCTCGCGGACGATTTCGGTGAAACCTTGACGACTGGCCCAGTTCGTCGCCTGTCGAAACGCGATGGCGGTTCCTCCGGGATAGAACCCTTTCACCCCAGCTCTGGCGTACGTTTCTCGTATTCTTTCTAAGCTCGATTTTCCAGACGGGTCGTTCACCGCTCCGGTGACTAAATACGTGCACGGACCCATGACGGAGACTTGGGCGATCCCCCCGCCGGCGCCGGCCACGACCCCGGCTAACCCCGGATCGACGTCGTTCTTCAGCAAAGCGTCGTTTAACCCCTCTTTCGCGTACATCAATATCGCGCCTTTGGTCCCACTTTCGACCATTTTCGCCGACGTGCCTCTCCAAAACGCGCTCACGCCTCCAGTTTTGTACACGTTTTGTAAAGCTTCCAGAGTGGTCTCCGTGCGGTGCCGGCCCATTCGAGTTTTCCAGACTTCGAAAGGCATCCCCAAAGAGGCGGCTTCGGCCATTTGGATGGCTGGACCGATGATGATATCAATCACGGGCATTTCTCTTTCTTTTTGTTGTTTCTTTCTTTCTTTGTGGGTCTTTGATGTTCTTTGTTGTTGTTGTTCTTTGTTGTTGTTGTTGTTGTTGTTGTTGCTGTCGTCGTCGTCGTCGTCGTCGTAAAAAAACGAAGAAGAAAAGAGTTTTGAGTTGTTGTTTTTTGTGCGGAGCGCGAGTACACTCGTGTGTAGTAGTTTGAAGAGTATGTAGTAGTGTTTCTTCTTTCCGTTTCCGTGTCTTGTCTCTCTCTCTCTCTTGTTTCAAGTAGTGAAAAAAATTTTACTAACACACACACACTTATCAACTCTCTCTCTCTTTGCTAATAATAAGAAATCTCTCTCTCTTTTTACTAATACATCGCGCGAACACGCAACACAACGCCACTCTGGAGTTATCGCGCGCCGGCGCACATTTCCTTCCGCGAATATCTTTTTTATCAGCCTTCTTACATCACGGCGGGTTCTTTCTCGCGAAAGAGTTTTTCCCGCGCGCGGCTTCACGTCGGATTTTTTGTATTATTCTTTCAAAAATCCTCTTATTCTTTCGCTCTCGCGAAAACTTTAGTATTCGCACGCGACGCGACGCGCGTGTTCGTGTTCGTTACTTCGCTTTGCGTTTTCCACTTCAGACTATGGGAGTGGAAACAATCGCAAAGCGAGCTTATCCTCACGCGGAGCCGCAACATCCGGCATCTTGCGGCGTTGCAAAACCGCCGTTACCCAAGGCGCCGTCGACTCTTTTACTTCCTTGCGTGACGGGTCCTTTCGCCGCACGTTCTAATTTATCCGCTTCCAACTGTTTCAACAGCGCTTCTTTCGCCGAGCATCCTCCGCTACTCGCCGCCGCCTTTGATCGCGCGGCAACTCTGCGTCGAAACGCCGCTTGTAACTCTTTCTGCAACGTTTCTTTTCGTTCAGTCACCTCTCTCACGTCGAGAAAAGTTGGTTGAACCGCGTCGGGCAACTTCAAAACTCTCTCCTTCTTATCCTCTCCTTCTTCTTCTTCTACCACCCACCCGTGGGTTAAAAAACATTGCAGCGCGATTTCGCTCGTGCATTTCCCGCTCTCAAACGCGGCTTTAATTTTCGCGTTCGTTTCAAACTTGACTCGTCTGTATTTCTTCTCTCCAGGGTTCTTCGCCACGTTTGCAAACAGCCTTTCGACCATTTCTAAAGCCTCGACTGATTCTACCAAACGCAACGCTTTTTGTTTCTGTTGTTTTTAGATTTGTGTGTGTATTTTCGCGATTCAAAGTGGAATTTTTTGTTATTGAAGAGGTCAAGATGTTTTCGAGAAGGTTTCGCGAAGAGAGAGACAGACGCGCGCGCGCGCGCGGTCCGAGGTGCCTCGACTTGGGCGTCACTCATCCATCGATGAAACGGCACCCTCGTGCGTCGTTTCGTGGAAAATCTTTACCACGCTAAAAAAAAAAGAACAAAAAGGAAGAGGAACGCGCGTCGCGATGTGTGCATAGAAATACCTCGGTGAGCTCTTGCACGGAGTGCCCGGGAGCGTATCCCGCGTACACCATGTTTTCTTTTCTATTCGCTCTTTCTCTCTCCCTCTCGCTCAACAATCGAAGAAGCAGTTTTTTTTATGTGGGTGTGGTGTGTCGTCTTTCTTCGAAGTGCTTTGTGGGCCGATGAGTGGCTCTCTGCTTACTCGACGCATAAAAAATGAAGCGAGTGTTGTTGTGTGTTTTGTTATTTGTGTTTGTATTAAAATAAATCGCGTAATAGCGTAATAGCGTAATAAAACTTCTTTTACTAAGTAGTATGTGTCACAAAAGTATCGTTATCATTATTATCATTCTCATCGTTATTATTACTGATGTTGAAATTATTACGAACTTTGCAGGAATAAGTACTCCTCCTCGTCGTTACGTAGATCGCTTAATTTCTCTCTCTCGGCATGGAGAGCTTTTCGGTCCACGTGGGATCGTACTGGTCCGAATCCACGTTGAGTTGCGGGTTCGCGATTCGGGAGACAGCAACCATCAGAATGACCCACATGACGAAGTACGACATGCCGAGCAAGAGGAAGCCGCCCCAGAGAATTTTGAGCGCATCGACGACGGCAGTCAACGTTGCGGTAATATCCGCGGTTTCCGATTGAACAAAATCGCACGTGATGAGTTGCCCGATGGAATCTTCGACGGCGAGCACGTACCCGAGATCGTCGAAGAGCGTCGTAAACTCTTCGTAGGCGTCGGAGGCGACTTCATTTCGGCCGCAGATACTTCCGGCGAAAATCTGCGCAGTGGTAAATGCGCATTGCGAGTATTGTCCACTACCCGCAGTCGGGTCGATTTTACCGGTATCCACGCTTTTTGGAATGTAAGCGTTCCCGGTGTACTTTTGCGTGTCCAAGTAATGATTTCTGCAAACCGGATCCGCGTAGTAGAGATCGGACTTATCGTTTTGATTCAAATACCACTGGCAATAACCAGACACCGATGATTGAGTGTAAATTTGAGAAACTTGTTGGCAGTCGGGGCAAATTGAAGGATCGGTCGCTTTTGATTGGATGTCGTTGATGATGCTGTAGTAGTTGCCACGTAAATCTTCGTTGACACTCGAGGCGGAGCTGTATCGACTCGGGCAAAGAGATTCGTCGGTCGGAAACGCGTTTTTAATGTTTGCATCCAGGGCAAAAGCATCGAAACCGAGAGCGATGTCGTCGATCAAAGTACCAACGGTACCAATAGCGCCAAAAACGATCCAGCACACGATCATGACTAAAGACAAAGTGAAAAAGAACATCATCAACACGGTCGACCAGCCGAGGCATACCAAGCCCGTGGCGACGAGAGCCACCACGAAAACGATAGACGCGACAATCATGAAAGATAATTCAATTTTGTCCGCGACGTCTTTGATTGATTTGTTCAAATCAACCACGGACGATGAGATATCGATGCTACTCTGTTGCAAATCTTTGAGATCTTGCGACTCGTCTTGGGATGCCCTGCTGAGCGCATCGACCCAATCGTTGACGATCAACTCGAGCGACTGCGTCGTGTTTACGAGTTCGTCGCCAAAGTCAGCAACACCTTTAGAAACTTCCGATCCTTGGGAAAAGACCAAGATGCAGCCGATGCCTCCGATGATGCAAAAGGCGAACATCGCCCACTTTGTGATTTTCAACTGTCGATTGTTGTATTCTTTCGGTCGAAAGCACTTCTCGTCCCAGCATGAGCCAGGGCAGCACATGGCGAGACACTTAGTGCAGATCCTCAAGAACACGACCAAAAAGCACACGACGAACAATAAAACGGCGATCGCAATCCCAGGAATGGCCGGCGTGATCAACGTTTCAAGATATGCAGAGTCGAAATTATTCACGGACAAGTAAGCCGGTTCGCTGCCACTCGCCGTGTTTCTCGGCAAACCCGTGAAGGATTCGTAGTCTATCAAATTGAAATATTTGTCCTCGCTCGCACCGGAGTATCCGTTGGCGATGATCGTCATGAGCGCCTCTTGGCGCGCATCGTCGCTCATTTTTTGTAATTCTCTTACTCTTTAACTTCTTCTTCTGACTGTCTCAGATGCGTGACAACGTTTTATGTGATGGTAATAAACGCGCGCGCGACAACAAGAGAGAGGGGGTCGTAGAGAAAATCTGACGAAAAATGAAAGGGGTCCGTCAGTCACCCAAAAAATCAAAAAAAGATCGCGCTGGCGAATTAAAAAAATGCACTTTTGAGAGAGGGAAGAAGCGCACAGATAGATAGATCTGTCGGAGCGGCCACAGGCAGGGGGAGGCACAGCCGCTGTGGAAAAAAAGCAAAAAAAAGTTTCAAAACCAACATCACACCACAGTGCACGCACCCAAAAAAGAAACTATAAGAGAGAGAGTTGGCGGTCTCTTCCCACCTCTCTCTCTCTACTTTTCTATTCTCTCGAAGAGAGAGAGAGAGAAAGAAAAGAGAGAGAGGGACAGAGATGACCAACTCGTCGTCGTCGTCTGCGGCGGCGGCGTTGGTGCGACCAGTCGTCGATGAGGAAGAGCGCGACGCGACGATGATTACGAAAGCGAGGAAATTCCATCGGCGACTGCGCTCTTCGTTGTGCGCGACGAAAAGAGCGCAAATGCTGTTTGGCTTGGTGGTGGTGATTGTTGTGATGTTCATCTTCTTCGCGTCGTCGTCGTCGCCGCCGCCGTCGTTGTCGTTGTCGTTGCTATCGCTATCCTTTTCCCCTTTCTCTTCTTCCTCGTGGAGTTTGCCTCACGCGAAAAAGTTGATGTTGTTAGACGCCACGTCTACGAAGACGCACAACGCCGAGGCGTTGGCACAACTCTTATTGAATGATGACGATGATAACAACGAAAACGATGAAGGAGACGAAGCGACGACGAGCGATGAGGAAACCGATTCCGATGGTATCATGGACGATGCAATAAAAGTAGAAAGCAATTCGTTCAAGATTGAGATAACGCGAAACGTGCACCTGGCGCAAAGATACCAGAACGAGGTGAGAGAGTTGGGGAAGAAAGAAAACGACGCTTGGAATAAAGCGGCGAAGTGGAAGAAACAAGCAGCAGTGAAAGTTATGATGCGGAGTAAAGAACTCGGGAAACGAGCGGTTTTGAGCTCGTCGACGAGGAAAATGTCCATCAATCCGCCGTGTAAACCAATACTCGTAGCGAGGGAATCCATCGTGGACGCGCCGAAAGCAGTGAGCGCAATCACTCGGAGAGGATGTAGACAAAAATATGTCGAACTGCCAGACGTGAGCATAGGACTCGTATTGAGCGATAAGGACGGCAAGTTTGCGCGGGATCAAGGAGCAATAGAGACTATCGTCACAAAAGTAAGGGATCAAGTACAAAAAAAGTTGAAGGCGAGCGAACTGGTCGTTTTCTTAGACGGGGATATCGTCGCGAGTCATCTGTTGGAGAATCCGAACAGCCCATTCTCAAAGAATGCTTTGAGAATGACTTCACGGGCGAACGATTGGATGTTTGCGTCTAAGCATAGGAACGGGAACGCGCGGGTTTTCAACAAGATGATGCGGGGAACGAGAGCGGAATTTGCGTTGCTCTTGCGAGAGGAAGATTTTCTTCATCGCGATGGAATGAGTAGCAGTAGCAGTAGTAATGATAGCATCAGTGATGGCGATAGCAGAACAGATTTAGATAACAGGGTACGAAATATCGTCGCGTGGGCGAGCGAAGCGTTGAAAATGCTCAGGAGAGACGAGCATCTCGCGATGGTTACGCCACAAAATGCCGAGTATTCCTCTTCCACAACTGAAGGTGCTCAGGGGGTCCTGATAAAACCTCCGAGTTCGTCAGCTAAACCAGACTTGGCATTTTTTGAGGGCCGCCGAAGGCAACCATCGCCTCAACAGCAAGAAGCGCAAAATATCGCGCCGGAGGAAGATGAAAGAGAAGATTTGACATCCACTGTGGACGAGCTTGGGAAAGAACATCTTCATTACGCGACACCTATTTTTGTTCGTCCGAATGCTTTACACCAGATTGGTGGATTTGAAGAGTGGGGAACGTGCTCAGGAGATGTACTTTTCGATGAAACTTTGCGCGAGATGTCTATTCGTCTCTGGAGAGGTGGTTTCAAGAGCGCAGCTTTTGGTATTCCTGAGGTTTCCAAGATGGCTTTTTTCTTGCGGACGACGAGTGCTAAGAAAGGGAACAAAATTAGTGCCTATGCAAATTTCGCAAAAACGGAAATTTATCCGAAGAAACGTTATGAGAGGCCCTGGGATAAGAGTACGGATGGAATGTGGCCATTCCTCATTCCAGGACTGACTTCAGATGATATTATCGAAGCTGAAATGCGCGTTGAACGCGTGCGTTCGAAAAGATGGAAGCCTTTTGACAGTCCAACCGTCGTCGGTAACTGTTTCCCCCCCGACGTTACAGCCAAAGGAGATCCACCAATGTCTATTCTGAAACAATGCAAGTCTTCCGCGACGCGAGAATTCCCGGTTGCAACTTTAGTCATGCAGTATTTCAATAGAAAAGCAGGCGTGAAGAAACTTTTGGAATCTTTGGAAACGTTTTCATTACCGATTGAGATTATTGTCAATGACGACTCGCGCACGGAACTCACCGCATTTTCAAAGTTCTCCAAAAAGCAGCCGAAGAGAAATTCGTTCATCTTGGCGATGCCGAACGACGTGCACGAGATTCGCGCGTATAATCGGTTGGCTCTGATGGCGTCTGCAGAAATTGTCGCTTTGATTCAAGACGACGATTACATGCCAAAAGGAGATGCTTGGCTCTCGAAAGCGATTTCATTATTCAAAAAGTATCCCAAACTAGGCTTACTAGGTGGATACAGAGGTCGCTTAGATGATGGAACGAAAATGATACCTCAGCAAAATCAAAACGATGGTTCTAAGTACGGCGCAGAGCCAGAGAAGGATCGCGCGAAACGAACAAAAGATATTTTATTCAAGGATGTCTCTGTCAACGTCGACTTTATGTTTGCCTATAAAGTAAACTTAGCTCCAATGATTACGAGAAGATCGTTATTTGCTGAAGTTGGCGGGTTTAATCACAACTTTTCTTGCCCTGGACAACCCGGGATCGGCTTGGATTTCGAGCTGTCTATTCGCATGTGGAGGTTAGGACGCTCTGTCGGTTTATACGATTCGAAATTCAAACACGGCATCGGCGACTCAAAATTTTCTGGCACTCACTCTGGAATTGCTAAGACCAAACGGAAAGCAAACGAGTTGCGGAATAATCTCTTACTCTACTCCATGTATCCATCGTTCCACCACAAGAAAGGTACGAGTAAAGCAATTAGTGAGAATAAGAAAATGGTCGACGCCAAACAGATGAGCAAAAATAGAATAACGGCGGCGAGGAAAAGGGAGATCGAGAGACTTGCGAAAGCCGATATCGAGCAAGGGAAGAGAATGCGCGCGAGACATAACCGAAGATCGTCGAGAAATTCTGGATAGAGATTGAAACTTCTTTTCGTCCGCATCGTTCTGAAATACTCGTTAGTTAGTAGAAGTAGCTAAATTCAATTGTATACGTACATGTTAGCAGTGCAGCTAATATTATTTTATTCCACTTTTCATTTTTCTTCAAACAGAAACTGCTCCTCCTTTGAGAACTCTTTCTCGAGCGATATTAATATCATATTATCGTCTGCAGCAATATTAGTAGTAATAATAATAATAAAAGGAGAGAAGTGTAAACGTAAGGGGTCGTCGTAATCATGGAATTGAGCGACCGAGATGAATTCGTGTGCGCGAGTTTGTCCAAAAGTCCAAATTCGTTTCGTCAATTCGTCATCGAATCGTGCGAACGCGTCTGCGCTTTCGACGAGACATTGAAAAAGGATGAAAACAACAAGGAGAAGGATGAAAAGGTGATAGAAGATGGCGTGCGGATGATTTTAATCGAAGCGGCGAGGTTGAACGTGCAAAGAGATGAATTCGAGCGCACCGTGAAGGAGGATATTTTCGTCCTCTCGGGAGAAACAAAACAAGAAGAAGAAGAAGAGAGAAAACAAACTCTGACGAGGACATCGGAAGCTCTCGTGGATGGTTTGTACCCTTTCGTGGAAAGCGTACAAAAAATACTCGAAGACATAGATAACGATGAAAAGGAGGTTTATAGCAGAGGAGAAACAAGTCGCGGAATAAAACAATTGGAGTCGTGTGAGGTTCGAGTAGACGCAGTCGTGGCGGAGAAAAACTCAAGCGAATACCGAGTGCGGTTGGAAAACCGCTGGCGCTTTGCGAAAGAAGATAACAATGGCCTGAAAAGGAGATCGGAATTAAGGTTTGCGTGCAGCAAAGGAGAAGGAGAAATGCTGTCGAACGCGCTGAAAGAAGCGCTGAGAGCGGCAGAAAATGCGCGATTATGAAAAGGACGGTTCTATAGAGAGCATTCGCCGTCTTGTTTTTTTCAACTACCTAATGTAGCTTATTCGCGCTGTTCTTTCTACAAAGGCTATTTGGTTTCTATTCTTACTTGGTTTCTATATTCTTATCATCGAAATATGCTCAATTCGATTCTGATGATTCTTTACTGGAGTACTTTTTTCTCAGATTCGAGCCGAAGAGTATTGCTGAGCTGTCCTGCTCGCTCCTACCCATTGCCGCGTCGTTCTCATTCTCGTCCTCTTCCTCTTCGTCTGGCGGCGGACATTTTGGATAATATTCCGCTTTGATGGCACTTGCTTGCCACTCGCTATCATCTTGGGATGACTCGTCCGATCCGAGAGATGCTTCATCTTCCTTCTCGATAACCTCTGGGATATCCATTGGGTATCCGAACACTCTAAAGTCTGCCTCGTACGTGTCCAAAAAATCCGCGATTGTCTTCGCCGGCAAGTACGGGTTGTTTCTCCAACACTTGCGAACTTCTGCAGAAGCGATGTCGTTTTCTTCGCTCACGTCGGGCAATTCGATTTTATCCGAAAACCGCTTTCGCAAAAATGAAATCAAGTTTGGTTGCATCTTCTTGTTCTCGTCGAGTAATTCGCCAAAGTTTCTTCGGAAAAAAGACGTGGAAAACGACCCCTTCCTCGACTCTAAAGCTTCCTCGGTTTCCTCTAAATACTTTTGCTTTTCCAAACCTTCCACGCGAGGATCTGGGCAAAAACCTCTCTGGTTTCCAAAGCATTTTTCAAAACTGAATAGCTTTTCGACTTTATTTGCTAAGACTACTTGCGGATAATCGTGCGAATTCTGAGACGTGACTGGTTCTTCGTCCTTGGCTTGCTCTCCGTAGAAAAATTCACTCTCGTCGTCGTCATCGGTAAACGTTTCATCGCACGCATCGATACCTTTTGAATCGAATTTCGTCCTCTCATAGCACTGCAATCTATCGTCTACGAGTGCCCAATTCTCCATCTTATCTGTGGCCCACTTACCGAAGGCTTCGCACGTCTTTTTCTGGTTGTGCGGGAACTCCGCGCGATTCGACACTTTCGCCCAATGAGGGTCGTATAAAAACTGCGACTGAAACCTATCAAACGGATTCCTCACAATAGCAAAGCTATCTTTCACTAATTTCTTCGGTTGAGCGTGCCACGGCGCGACTTCTTTATCCCATCCTGGCGCGATTTCGTACGGTCTCTTCTCGTTACACGCGCCTACTCTCCCGCCTACGCTTCCGACAGCGCTCTCTACGAGCGTCCCGCCCGCTTTCGGCACGTGTACAAAGCTCGGCAACAGTTGACCTTCCTCTTTTTTCTCGTTCGTCGCGATTTCTTCGTCAAAGTTCTCTGGATTCGAGTAACATCCTGGCATCGAGCACCACGACAGTGCGGTTTCTTTTAAAATCTCCATATTTTTCAAATGCATCTTGTACACTCTCAGCAACAGCCAAGGGTGACCGACTCGACTGAGCGACACCGCTGGGGCGATGAGGAATATGATTGCAAAAAACGTAAACATGTGCGCGCGATTCTTACTCTTTATGATTGGCTTCAGCAACAAAGGCACGTTTTCTTCTTCTCCGCCGTTTGCTGCAACAACCGCGTCATCGCTCGTGGAAGTTTTGTTGGTTTTCTCGCTCTTCGCTTTGCTTCCGCCCCCGCGCGAAGAAAAGCGCATTTTTTATTCGCGCGTGCGTGTGTGTATTCCGCGTCCCCGCCTCTGAAATTTTCCTTTTCTCTGCTCCTGCTCCTCGCGTCTTTCAAAAGTAAAAAACGACTTCTTCTTCTCCTTCTTCTCTCTGTCTGTCTGTCTGTCTCTCTCTTTCTTTCTTTCCGCGCGCGCGCGCTGTGGATATAAATGCGCGTGTGTGTGTAAGTGTGTGTTTATCGACGACTTGGGGGTGTTGAAGTGGAGAGAGAAGCGCAGAGAGCACAAAGCAGAGAGAAATTTTTTGTTTTTTGCCCGAGAGAGAGAGACAAAAAAACAGAGGAGAACCGATGAAATTATCGTAACAACAACACATACGCGTGTAATAAAGTGTCTCGGGATGGATGAACGTGCGCGCGCGTACAAAACACACTTACGCGCGATGTCGTTCTGCTAATATTTCTATCACCATTAGTATTAAAATCGTTATTATTATTATTATTATCATCATCTCCGCGGTCTGACGCGACGAGCCGACAACAAAGTTGTTAACAGTAATCAAACCACTTTTCTCACCACGTTCCTCGCCGAGCTCGCGAACAGCTTGCATAAGCTCCAGGTAAATACGACACGACAGATATTATTCCAGCGCTTTCGCCCAGGAGTCTTCGCCGTTGGCGACGTTCCAAACGAACGCGCTCAGACTGTCTATTTCTTCATCAGTCAGACGTTTCGCGAACGTGCACTTACCTTTCCCGACGCAGTTTTCTCCGTACCCGGGCATTTTGTTCTTCCCCAACGATATCACCGCCGCCACGTCTTCTTTACTCTTCACGTCGTTCTTCGTCAAGTCTTGAAGAGAGAGCGTTTTGCCAGCTTCCACTACGTTCCCACCGGCGGCGTGGCACCCGACGCACCCTCCGGCGCCTCGAAACAGCGCTTTCCCAGATTCTTCCAACGTCGCGCACGCCGGACCCGCGGAACCGATATGGAGCGCTAGAAGAAAGCAACACCACGACGAAAACGCAGTCTCGGCCATCACTTTTTGCAACGACGAAGACGAGAAGGAGGTTGCTGTCCTCCTCCTCCTTTCACTGTTATCGATAATTCTGCGCTGAAGACTAAAACTACCACCACCACTGAAACTGTCACCGTTTCTGTTACTGTTACTACCACCACCACGACGACGACGACGAGTGCTCATCTTCTTCCTCTCCTCGCTCGCGCTCGCGCTCGTCGTCGCCGCTGCTCTCGTCGCGCTCATTACCGTCGCCGTCATATTCTTTCTCTCTTCTTTCTCTTCTTCTTCTTTCTCTCTTCTTCTTCTTCTTCTTCTTCTTCTTCTTCTTCTTCTTCTTCTTCTTCTTCTTCTTCTTCTTCTTCTTGTTCTTCTTGTTCCTTCGTTCGTTTTTTTTTTGACGAGCTCACACTCACAAAACTTAGTAGTGTGTGTGTGGACAAAAAGCAGCAAACACCTCTGTTGACGCTGGTGATGACGCGAAGAAGAAAAGCGTCAAAAAAAAAATACAAACGGACGCGAGAATCTTTTTAAGCGCGCGCGGTGTGAAACACGCGTTTTTAAAGTCTTCTTTTCGCGGCCGAATACTAATACACGCACACGCATACAAAAAAAAACGCGCGGAGAAAATAGTAATTCGAGAGAATGATGGATTCCGCGCGCTCCGTTCCGGTCGCGTCGGCGGTCTCGACGCGTTTGAAAAATCGAAGAGCGATGGTGGAAAATAATTCGTCACCACCACTAAAATCGTCGCAAAGTTCTTGGTGTTGTTTTTTGCACCGCTCGAATTCGCACCGAACCGCGTCGTGTTCTTTTTCCTCGCGCGCTTCCTCTCGCTCTTCTTCCGCGTCTGTGCGAGTGAGCGCGATGGGGAACATCAAACGCGGGGCGAACGCGTCGCTAGAACTCGATCGTTTTCGTCGAAGCAACGACAACAACCGGAGTAACATTACTACCACCAACGTGAGGAATAAGAAGAATAAGCGGGCGGGACTTTTGAAAGTGAGCGCTTCGTTACCGTCAGTCGGGAGCGCGCAGTGGCTGGTTGAACAAGGCGCACTTTCCGTCGTCGCCGCGGGTGCTTTCCTCTTTCGAGACCGCATCAAAGCGTTAGTCGGAGGAATCAACGAGTCTCCGGACGGAGAAACGAAGAACTTTTTTGGGCTGGGACGAGAAGACTGTCCCACGTGCGAAGGGACTGGGTACGCGACGTGCGCGTGCACGAAGTGGTCGAACGACGGAGAAGGTTGCGGAGCGTGCAATTACACGTGTCGAACGATATGCCCAAGCTGCAGAGGTGGCGGTAAAGGCGTACGCGCGACGTTGGATTTGAAAATCGACGATGAAGAAACGGACCGAGAGAACATGAGACGACAGAGGGAACGAGAGACGCACTCGTGGAAAGCGTGGAATATCAATAGCAGTACTAATAGTAGCGCAGCAGCGACAGCAACAGCAGCAACAGCAACAGCAGCAGCAATGACGACAACAATGAACCCAATGACGTCGCCTTTGATTTGTCTCCCAATAGTTTCAGCTCCGGAATCGAACGAAAACGGTGGACGACGCTCGGCATCGTCCTCGGACAACGGTGATGGATCGAGCAATAAGAACAAAAAAGAACCGGACGACGAGTTCTACGCGCAGTCGGGCGAAGCCATTCGTACTTTACGCGAAGATTATCCGTTTTTTCTTTCAAAAGAACCTCGATTTTCGATATTCAGAGAAGACATTGGATTGGTCGACGCTACGTGTACTTTTGGTCGAAACAGAGATCCAGACAGTTTGATCGGCGGAGACGGAGGATACGTCATGGCCAACGGTCTGAATCACTATAAAAGAGTTTTCAAAGTTATCAGAACGATTGCGGCCATTATATTCAGTTCGTGCTCGGTGAAAGTGACGAGAATTTGGTCGCCATTAAGCACGACTGGAAAACGAACCATTCGCGTCCGATGGAGCGTGCGCGGTCACATTCGTCTAGGCGCGGCGATTGGAGTCGATGTCGCTCAGTTTGACGGCATTAGCGAATACAAGTTGGACAAGGCTGGGTACATTTACGAGCACGTGATTACCGATTTGGATTGGGACGTTGCCCAATTGAGAGAAAGAGTTGTCGCGATGATGGGTGCGGTAAATAAATCGCCGTCAATTAGTGGCCAATTTTAGTTGTTGTAAAATTAAAGAGTAAAAACACTGGTACATAATTATAGCAATGATAACAATATGTCCATAAATCAACACATATAAGTGAGCAATGCAAGCAACAAAAATCCAATACAATACCCTCCCACCTCGAGCGAAAGGCTGGCTTTTCTATTGGTCGTCTTGAATGCTCGATAACTTTGATGCGGCGGCGAGATCCAAAAACCAAATCGTCGAAAACGCATCCACCATTGCTCCCGGTAATTCACCAAACTCCAAATCTCCCTCCAACGCTTTCTTTACAGTCTCGGCTTTACCTGCACCCGTCGCCGCCACGACCACGCGATCGGCTTGATTTATCAAGTGTAAACTCATCGAAATTGTTCGTTTCCCCGGCATGTCCACGGCGAAGACGTTCGTGGAGATGTTCTCGTCTTTGGCTTGCGGAGAATTGGGATAAATAGAACCCACGTGGCCATCGGCACCCATTCCAAGTAAAATTAGATCGAAAACGGGCGCTTTTGTGTATTCATCTCTCGGTAACACCTCGTCTTGCGCCAACGCGAACATTTGTTCCTCGTATTCTTTGGCGACTCGTTCCAAATCCTCCGCGTTTTCGCTCACTTTGTGCAAGTTTTCCAACTTGAATTTACCTTGGCTGACGAATTCATCCACCCACGTCTTTCTCGCCAAATTGTAACACTTTTGCTCCTCCGGTCTTTCGTTGACAAAGAACACGTGCATTTTGCTCCAATCCAAACCTCCGTCGTCCAACTCGACCAATCCTTTCAACGCTTTCGCCACGCTCCCACCCGGGATGGCCAAAGAGAACGACCCTCTGTCCTCGATGCACGCCTTTGCGTTCTCGAAAACTTCCAAGCACAACGCCGCGGAGAGCTCCTCTTCCGTATCGAACGCTTCCACGATGAATTCTCCCTCGTCTAACGCGAATTCAACGTCTTCGTCGTCCTCGTTTTCTTCGGCTGCGGAAAAGGCTGCTGCGTGGCGCCAATTTTTCGCGTTCGCGACGACGCTTCTTTTTTGCGGTCTCAATAAAGTTTGTTGTTTCTGCTGAAGATGAAGATGACGACGACAGCGGCGAAACGCGTTCGAAGAGGAGGAGGAGGAAGAGTAGGAGGAAGAAGTAGTAGTAGCAGCGGTGCAACGCATATTATATATGTATAGGAAGCGGGTTCGCGTAATTCAATTCGAGGAGTATATAGAGAGAGAGGTACGAGAATTTTATTTTTATTCTTCTTCGACTCGACTTGTCGTAAGCAAAAATGCAGCAAAAGGGGGGGCAACAAAAACCCACAAGCAGAAACTCGTAGCAAAATTCCCGCCCGCACAAAAAAAAAGCACAACACACGCAGACGACAAGAGAGAGAGAGAGACGATGACGATATGAAATGAACAACAACAACAAAAGAAAAAGAAAAAGAACGACGACGACGACGACGACGAGGAAGAGCAAAAGAAGCGACGCGAGAGAAACGCTCTCGGAAATAGGACCGTTCCGGATTCCATATTTTCGGGGGAGTGAAGAGGAGGAAGAAAAAGAAGGAACGCTGGAGTTGACGGCGAGAACAGTCGCGCACGTCGCCAGAGAGATCGTGAAGTTTCTCCTCTTCAACAGAAACCAAATACCGTTGGTGTTTGACGACTTGGTCTCTCTTCGTCCTCTTCGACGAGAAGAAGAGGAAGAAGAAGAGAATGCCACGACGAAGAAGAAACGAAAAAGGAAGAGTAAAAAAAAGAGTAGCAAGAGATCGGAGAAGAAGCTCTCGAATCAAATCGCGCAAGTCGAGCGCGCTTTGATGGAGTCTCTGAGCGAGGAAGAGTTTGCGTCGAGACGACCGGTGAAGCGAGTGGCCGTGTGTTTTGGCGCAACTGCAAATAGACCGGTAGAAACATACATTATCGATTTAGAAGACGTGAGATATAGCGCGAGAGGAATAGAAGAAGAAGAAGAAGAAGAAGAAGAAGAAATGAGAGAAAAGAAGACAAAATCGGCGGCGAATAGAATAGTGAGAGCTGTGATGCCGCACGTCGCCAGCTTGCGAACGAATCCTTCGCGCACTTCACAAAAGATTTGGATATTTTTAAGGCACGAAGACACCACCTCTGATATTGACGATGAGAACGACGAAAGAAGCGCTCCTATAATAGAAACGAGCAATCTTTTCGCGATGAAGAGAAATCTCGACGGACTGTTCGAACACGAAGAAGAAGGAGACGAAGACGACAAGAGAGGCAAGCGCAAAAATGTAAAAGGAAACGTCTTTGCGAGGATCGTCTTGAAGTCCTCCTCGAAGCCGTCGTCTGTTATTGTTCCCACGCCTTCTTGCTCGTGGTATCAAAGTCGCCTCGTTCCTAAAGGATTCCGTTTCAAAGAAACTGTTCGATAGTGTTTTATAGCGTGCGCTTATTATTAGAATTGGACAAACAAACAAACACCGCGAAAACAAATAAAACTCTTCGTCTCCATTTTTTGTAACAACAACAACAACAACAACAGAAGGGGAGAGATAGATTCACATCGCCATGGGCGCCCAATCTTCGAAAGTAGCTCGCGGAGAGGAATCTCTGGAAAGAAGAGAGCAAAGAGCGGCGTCTCTTTTCGCCAAAGTCGCTTCTTCTTCCTCTAATAATAATAATAGTAACTCGGGAGGAGAAAACGCTTCGGGCACAACGACTTCGGAGGCGAACTTCATGCCGAAGAATTTGGAAGACGACGACGACGACGACGACAGAAAGAAGAAGGAAGAGGAAGCGAGAAGAAGGAGATCTTCCTCCTCGTCTTCATCTTCTCCATCGGGAGGCGCAAAGCTGAGTAAGCTGAGAGAGACGAGTTCGATTCCAATTTCTCAGCGCGCCAAAGACCTTCCCAAACATCAACACACGGAACGAGAAGGAAGAAGAGAAGAAAGAGCAAAAAATTGGACGTATCCTTCGCCGAAGATGTTTTACGAAGCGATTAAACGGAAAGGATGGCAACCACCGGAAACAGACATCGACAACGTGGTTAGAATTCACAACGTCGTTAACGAGCGATGCTGGCAGGAAATTTTGAAATGGGAGAAAGAGTTTCATCCGGAGACATTTAGCACGCAAGGTGGGGAAGAAGCAAAGAACGCGTCTGTGTCTCTCTTGCGGTTTAAAGGAAAACCGAGAGATTACTCGCCGAAAGCGAGATTATTGAACGCACTAGGATATAAGTTACCGTTCGATAGACACGATTGGATAATCGATAGGAACGGTAAGGACGTTCGATACGTCATAGATTTCTACAACGCCAAAGTTCCTGCACGAGGAGCAGGAGAGTCCTCCTCCGTCGAGGTTGGACCGATAGCAATGCACGTAGACGTTCGACCTGCGCTAGATTCTCCCGAAGCTTTCTATGAGAGAGCGTACATGCAATTAAAATGGATGTCTAGTGGAAGATGGATGCAATAATTTAGCGAGGAGTTCATTAGATGATGATGATAATACTGGTGATGATACTGATATAGTTTTTCGTAGATACAAGTGTGAGTTTTGCTTAATAGCGTCCCGGCCACGTTCCATTTTCGCGCTCTTCGTTCCATTTCTCCACCCACTCTCCCGGACAAATAGATCTGTACAATTTTGCCATAGAAGCGCATTCCTCTTCTCCCTTTTCAGCCGCGCACTTGTGATACTCGTTGTATCGCGTGTAGCAGTGCTTCGCTTGGTTTTGTTGCGGGAACCTCGGATCGAACGGCGTAGTTTTGACCACGATGTCTTCAGACGCTGCTTCTTCCTCTTGTTCTGGCTCTTCTTCTTCTGCTACTTGTTCCTCTTCTTCTTCTGCTGCTACTTGTTCTTCTTCGTTCTGTTTATTACGAGGATAGAGAGAGAGAGAAGAGAGTTGAGTTTTTTATCGTGAGTCCCAGTCGTCGGTGTAAGCGCGCATATTCGTTATAACACGAACAAACTCTTCGTGTTCATTTTTTATGATTTTTTTCCTCGCGCGTGTCGCTCCTCGAACTTTGTTTTGTGGGAAAATATACACACACACTCCTCTCCCACCCCGATTCGCTCCTTCTCTCTTTCTCTGTTTTTCCACCTTGGAGAGATAGTTTTTACGCGAAAAGACCGACGCATCCGAACGGAAGAACGAACGAACGAACGAACGAACGCGAAGAGGGGCAAAAGAGACCTTCGAGAGCGCCGCGCGGATTATAAAAAAGAAAAAGAGAGAGGAACGGGACGATGCATCTTTGCGGGTGGATCCCTACCGACGGACGACCCAAGAGCATAAAAAATTTCTCCCAGAATAAAAAAGAGAGAGAACGTGTTGGGGTCGAGAAGAAAAGAACGAAAACGGTCAGACTGCGAGAGAAGAAATCGTACCTTCTCCGGCGCTTCTTCGCACTGCGCGCTCGTCGCGAGCCATTCCGTCAGTCTACCCAACATCTTTTTTTTAAATAATATTGATTGCGTGTGACAACAACACCGATTTTTTTTATGCGGAAAAAACGCAGAAGAAGAAGAAGAAGACTAGCCGAGAGAAAGAATGAATTTTAATACGAAAAGGAACTCGAGACGATCGAGACGACTGACTCTGATGAGTCGAGACGATGAGAGTCAAAAAAAAAGAAAGAAAATTTTTTTGACCAAAAAGAAAAAAAAGAGAGAGAAGAGGGGCCGCGCGCTCGAAAATTTACCTTTCCTTGCCTCTCTCTCCAGTTCTTCTTCCTCACATCCTGTTGTCTCTTTTTGTCTCTGTCTCGAGAGAGAGAAAAGAACGACAGAGAAGACGCGCGAATCGCCGAGAAGAAGAGAGAGAGAGAGAGACTTTCTTCTCTCTCTCGTTTCATCGCGCGGGGGGTGTCGACATCCACAAACCGACGAGCAGAAAAAGGAAGAAGAGAGCATCTTTTTTTTTTTCGGTCTCTGAAAATTGAATTGGAGCGTAAGAACTTACAAACACTAATATTATCGCGGCGAAAGTGAGAGAAAGAAGACGGAGGGAAGATGATCAAGGCGTTTATCGTGGTGAATAACCACGCGATGGTTCGTCTGTGTAGATTTTACGAGCAACTGGTGCGTGTTTTTAATCCTTCCCACTCAGATGAAAGAAATTTTTTTTTGTTCTCGCTCTCTTTTCGACGACGAGAGAGAATTTTTACATAAACATAGAGAAAGCGACTGATACCCGCGCGTTTACGTGCAAAACACTGATGAATCCACCTCTCCTCTTTGAAATCAAACAGGCTGTCGATAAGCAATCCGAGCTGTGTCAAACCGTGTACAAGATTGTCACCTCGCGTCCAGACCATTTGTGTTCGTTCGTGGACGATAGCAACACCTTCGGCCCGGACACGAAGCTCGTGTACAGACACTTTGCGACTTTATATTTTTGCATCCTCTCCGATCGATCGGAATCTGAATTAGCCATGCTCGATTTGATTCAAGTGTACGTGGAAACCTTGGACAGAGTATTCGAGAACGTCTGCGAGTTAGATTTGATTTTCAACTCGCCGAAAGCGTACACGGTTTTGGACGAAACCGTTGTCGGCGGTTTAGTCTTGGAAATTAACTCTCAAAAGATTTTAACCGTGTACGATCAGTTACAGAAGCTAGAAAAGATGCACTCGAGCTTAATCGATAAGTTACAAGTCGGAAGTTGATGACGTTACGATCATTAGTAGTTCGCGAGTTGCTCCTGCGACGATTGTTTTTATGTAATAGTTTTACTTCGCTCGGAGGAATATTAATACTAAAACACAGACACTACTCTGACTAGCTCCGCGTGTGTTCAAAGACGCATTTCGATTTTTTTTTTTTTTTCCTTCCCCGCCAGCCCTCTCTCTCCCTCCAAAAGGTCTCGTCCCCGGCCTGGCCGGGGTTAAAAACAAAAAACGAGAGAGAAGAGAGCCGAGTTGAGCGAGTATTTGACCTCAGTTTTTATAGCCACACTACGTACTACACGTACGAATATAAATAGAGAAAAAATGCTCCGATCGACGCTTTTGAGACGATTATCCAGTCACGCTTCGGCGTCTTCTTCTTCCTCTTGCGCGTCGACTTCTTCGCTCTGGAGCGGCGCGACCACCACCGCCACCACCACCTCCTCGTTGAGAGGAGGAGGAAGGAGAAGCTTCTCTTCCGAACCCGGGGCGAAAAACGATCAAAAAAATGAGATCGTCACGCCGGAACAGACGAAGGCTTTGTCGGACAAACCGGTGGCGACGGATTTAACCTCCATCGTTGACGCGTCCGCAAACACGTTGTTTTTAACCGAACTCTTTCGCGGGATGAGTTTAACGTTGAAATACTTTTTCGATACCAAGGTGACGATAAATTACCCGTTCGAAAAAGGTCCTTTATCGCCAAGGTTTCGCGGAGAACACGCGCTGAGAAGATACCCAACTGGGGAGGAGAGATGCATCGCGTGTAAATTGTGCGAAGCTATTTGTCCGGCGCAAGCGATTACAATAGACGCGGAAGAAAGAGAAGATGGTTCGCGAAGAACTACAAAGTACGACATCGATATGACCAAGTGCATCTACTGCGGTTTTTGCCAAGAGGCTTGCCCAGTGGACGCCATCGTGGAAGGACCGAACTTTGAATACGCGACTTACAGTCACGAGGAGCTTTTGTATGATAAGGAAAAGTTGTTGGCGAATGGAGACAAGTGGGAGAAAGAAATTGCAAAGAACTTGCAAAGCGAGTCTTTGTATCGTTAAATCGCTTTTCCCTCTCTCACAGGTACAATAGAAGTTTCAAATCGATTGGGAGGGCAGTATTTGTAATATTAATTAAAACAACACACTCGGAAAAAAAAAAGAATTTGTCTAATAGCGTCCTCCTCGGCCTCCTCGACCACGGCCTCTGCCACGACCTCTGCCACGACCGTGAACGCTCGTATGCGTCGCACCTTCTCGCCCAAAAGTCTCCGTATCGACTTTTCGTTGCTCCGCCATTCTTTGAAAGTGCGCACTTCTGTTTTCTTTTTGAGTTGTATCTGAGGACATGGTGTCAAAGAAGTCGTCCTTATCATATTTTGCGATGCCAAGATCGTTTACCGTTTGTTCTCTAGCTTTGTCAAATTTAGAAAGCATACTTTCGAAATCAAAAGCTTCAGTCGGAACAACCGCACTTTCAGGCACGTTTTGGTTTGATACATTGCCAAACCGACCGCCACCTCTGCCACCCGCTCCTCTTGGTTGCGGGATTCTTCCTCCAGAACCTCTACCACCCGGAGCTGTTGGTTTATCTGGAGGCGGCGGCTTTGGTTTCGATGTTGGTAAACCAGCTTGCGCAGCTGCGGCAAAACTCGTCGGTTTCACATACGCCGGTTTTGCCGCTTCCATAACTCTCGCCGGCGCCGGCGCTGACTGCGCCGGAACAGCTCCTGGTCGCGCTGGTGGTGGTACCAACCCAGCTGGCTGCTGTCGCTGCGCTGCTTGAGGTGGTGCTTGTCCGAATCCTTGTTGTGGTTGCTGTTGCTGTTGTTGATATCCTTGTTGCTGATACTGTTGTGGTGGTGGTTGTTGTTGTGGCGGAGGTTGTCCCCAGCCACCGTATTGCTGTTGATACTGCTGCTGCTGTTGCTGCTGTGGCGGTGGTTGTTGCTGTTGTTGGAACATCCCCTGCTGAGGTTGATTCAAATCATCCGGTACGTTATGTCTGGTCGTGTATCTCGCGCTTTCTTGAATCTGAACAATATCTTCGATTTCATTTTTGTGAAAACGAATCCCCATGTGGACCTCCTGAGACGGCGGAATCGCCGGTCTCCCGAAACTCACTCGAGTTTCCGTGCCGTGACTCAACACTGTTTTTTATCAGAAAGAGAGAGAAGAAGAGAGGAAAATAGGCCGTCAGCGCGATGAAAGATGGAACAAAAAAAAGGGAAAGAAGATCGCGAAAAGTTGATTGAGAGAGGAAGAAGAAGAAGAAGAAGAAGAAGAATTCCTCATGCTATCGACGATTCATTCATTCCTTTCGGTGTGGATCCACACGCTTAAAATATAATAATTTCTCTCTCTTTAAGTAGAAAAGTTTTATAGACGCACCATTGTTCAATATGATCGATCCATCGGACTGATTGACTTCCGCTAGCGTTCCGGTGTATCGGACGCGAGCGGTTGAACTGATCAACGAAAACGTTCCGCCGATATATCCTGCCATGTTTTAATTTCTTCCCTTTTGTTTCCTTTTGTTTGAGGAATTTTGGCGGGCAAAGTTTTCTCTTTTTCCGCGAGCTCCCAGCAACATAAAATAGGGGGCGGGTGAGAAAACGCTCGGTGTGAGTATTGTTTAAAACTTTACGATTGGATTACTACGCGTAATGTGCTATGTATTCTATCTATTTATCTATAAATCTATCTCTACTCTTAAGCTCCGACTAAAACTCCTAAAGCCTCTAACAAACCCTCTAATAAAACATCAAACGCATCCGTAGCTTCTAAAACAGCCGCGGCATTCCATAACGCGTGAAGCACGATGGGCGCGACTACGTTGCGAGTTCGCACATACAGAATACTGAGCGCTATGGAAAGCGCTGTAAGTGGAAGGAAGCGGTCCAAAGAAAAGTGTGCCAAAGCAAATATGCAACTGGATAGGCATATAGAGGTAGATACGCGCCATTTTTTTGTCAATGATGGCATGAGGAAGCCGCGAAAGATAACTTCTTCCCAAATGGGCGCCACGACGGCAACTAAAACAGCATAGAATAACACGGAGACGCCGTCTCCACTCATGGCCACACGCTCAAAGTTTGATGGATTTACCACCACTGGAGTGGTTGTGAGTTGATGACTGGAACTAGAACCTCCGAATAAGGATGTTAAGATGCCGCGAAAGCTAAAAATCGTTCCACCGTTCGCAAAATAATCGCACAGTTTTGAATTCACGTCTGCCACGAGGTTCACCAGAGGAAACGTCGCCACGAACATGAGAGTCTCTTTCGAACACCGTTTCAACTCTTCGACAGATTCAAACGTAACCCGAAACCAATTCGTATTATTTAACTCGTCTTGATACTTTCTTGTCCCGAACCACACGCAAAATATACCAACCACGCACGCTGCGATGTCGGCAAACAAAGAGTACAGCGCGACGCCTCGACTGGTTAGCGCCTCTGCATCGAAACCCATATGAAAAGTCGCCCAAGGTACGAAAGACTGTCCTACCCACAAAAATGAAACCATCCATAGCATCATAACCACTACGACGTGCGATAGAGACCACGGTACCGTCCATATTTTTTCAATAGTTCCATCATTTCCATCGTTCGCGTTGAAGAGTTTTCTTTCCCAGTCTTTTTCTTCTTTCTTCTCCTCGTGTTCGAAATCCTGGTAAAGGTTCGGGTTGTTACGATTGTCATCACCACTATTGTTATCATTAATATTGCTGCGGACGAAAGTTCTCCTCCTGCTTTGTGTTGCTCTTTCTTCTCCTTTTTTGCTGCTATCCCTACTGCTCAGAAGATGAACCTTTGCCGTCCTACCTTGTCGGGAAAAAACAGAATCGTATCTCCCCGCTGCTTTTTCCCTTCCCCTTCTGTCGGCGACGGCAGCACCTCGAGGAGAAGATGAAGACGAAAAGGAATGACTCGCGAGACGAGAAGACAACGACATTGTAATCGACGGCATCATAGTTGTCGTCGTCGTGGTCGTCGTCGTCACGGACCGAACGATGTCTTTTCTGAAGAAAGGGGAGGTTATGAAAATTTGCATTGAGTTCGTCGTGAACTCTTGATATATTTTACAAAATACATAAGCTATCGCAGTATATATACAAATCATACGCAACTAAGATGGCGGCGTATAGCGAAACTTTCTGCCGAACGCGCGTTTGCTCGTCACGTCTTTATACCCTCTCCAAACTTTGCCGATATCTGGATGCCAACCGAAAGAGTTTTCATTCAATGCCGGGTGCCGATACGCGACCGGATCAAACTCAACTCTAGGAGCGACCGCAGCGTGCGGTAAAGGCACGGCCCACTTCAACTTCTCGTGACGCATGCGGAATTTTGCTTTGTTCTGCATTAAAACTGGGACTGAGGTGATCCATAAAACCAGAGAAGGGGCGTAAGCTCTCTTCGATAGCAAGACGAAAGAGAGAAAGGATTGTGCGATCAAAAGTGCGTGTATCGTCAAGTCCGTGACAGTTTGCCACATCGATCCACTCGATTCGTACGTCTTGTCGTAGACGTACAGTATGTGATAACGCCAAATGATAAAGTTGAAGACGAAAAAAATCGTCGAAAGCACCGAGATCATCGGCGCAACTGGAGCAAATACCAAACCAATGAGCATCACCATGACGAAAACGCCAACTTCTCTTCCAGCTCTAACTGACCTTGGCGAGTATTTCACAGTCCGATCATGTGGCGTGACCGCGCAACCCAAGCAACAGCAAAACTTGTTCACCGCCATACACAGCACGCCAGGATGCGGAAAGATTAAACGCTGCGATGGCAAATAAATCCCTCGAAACAAAATCCAAATGAGGAAGAAATTCGACGTTAAGGGTAAGGATGAACCAAGCAACGTTAACATTTCATCTGGACCCTCGGTTTGCAATGCTGTAACATAACGTTCAAATGCGAACCCAGAAACAGTACCGAGAAATATGTTTAAAAACGCCCACAAAAAGTAGCACTTAGTAAACTGCTGATCCGTTTTTGATAAAGAGACGTGAGTCGTTTGTGCCTGGACGAGATAAAGTAATCCAAAACTCATGATGAATGTCTCCCACAAAGTGAGCAAAATGGGCGGTAAAATCGATCCCACGATTACTCGTACTGCTCTCGCATCTTTGCTTTTGCAATACCAATTCATAAACTCTAACGTTGTTGCTTCTGAGACGCTTGAAGATGCTATGTCGTTTGCGCAGAGAGTATTTAGGACACCAGCGAGCGTTCCCATCGGTATAAATATGATAATCGCAATCAGAGGCAGCACGAATAATGACCTGCGATTACGCTCCTTCTTTCGCAGTAATACGGTTTGCCAATTTATATCATCTGGTCCGGGTGCAGGTTGGATTTGGAAAGATGTTCCTCGAGAAGTAATTCTGCACTGTGCTGCACATGCTGCAGCGTATTGAGACCGAAATGCAATCACGCAAGAAGGTCCAGGACCTTTGAACAAGGCCGCTCGTCTCTCCCGCAAAATTTCAGCATCTATAGCTTTCAGCGTTTTCGTGAGATGTTCCCGCTGTTTCGAAGCTTTTGATCCTTTCCCAGCTCTTTCATACATGTCTCCAATTCTCCTCGTCATAACTAATCGATCTCGGGCATTCTTTATTTCATCACGCACAGTGAGCAAATAATCGACGCGTTCATGGTCGTGCAAAGGAATCACTCGGAGAAAGTCAGGCCCAAATAAGCCGCGAAAGAACTTTTCTACGTGTTGAAGATCATCCCACGGATCCCCTCGACCTTGCGAATCACCAATGTCTGTCATCAAAACGCAATAATTTTGTACGAGTACCGAGACAATTTTCTCTTGTTGTTGTTGAATATTAGTGTTCCCGTTGTTTTGATCATTGCCTTCTCCTGCGAATTCGTCGTCTAATTCCTCCACATCAACAAAATGAACTGCCGATACGAATCGCCTGTCATCAACAGATGGCACTGGACAGCACTTCGCAAACTGATAAGTATCATCATGAACACCCACAGCTGCCTCCATCGTTTGCGTTCTCACTTTTTCATTTTCGAAATCCATACCACTGGGTCGTCTTCTGTGTGTCTTGCGTGTAGGAGTATTTTGAGCAGATGATGGATTTGGAAACAAAAGATTGTTCGCGTCCTCCGCGCCTTTCGTTGGGGTAACCACGTGATGCGAAACACCCTTAGATGGCGTAGGATGCGGACTCGTTCGAGAGGAAGAAATATTCTCGTCTATCATAGCTCTTTCTGCGATATTTGCGAGATCCTGTCCATATGAGTCATCAGAACGAATTTGTGGCGATAGATATTGCAGTTCAATATCTTTTGAATTCGACTTATGCATGAATCCTCCGCCGCGCGCTCGCGTTGGCGTGCATGGTATATTCTCGCCATCTTGACCGCAAATTCCACATTCCACGTCATCCCATAAGTTTTCACTATTCTTTACGTTAACATTGTTGGCCCACACTGTTTCAGCAATATCTAATCCCACCCACCAGTTGTGCGCAATCGCATGCGTATCCTCAAGTTCGTCGTAATCAGTGAAATCTTCAACTATTTGAGAGATATTTTCTTGTAGCGCTTGCAATTCAGTCCTAACAACGTCACCTGAACTTACTAAATTTTCATAAGAAACGCTTCTGTTCAAGTCATTATATCCTTGAATGATGCCAGCGTTCAAATTTTCAGCAGACGGCATTCTCAGAAATGGATTGGGAGATTCTGGTCGTTTTAATTTAACCGATAAATCTCCGATTGAGGCGGTAGCGTTGTGAACATTTTTCGATTTAACCGAACCTGGAGTACTTTGGAGTCCATCGGGTGGCGACAAAGGCGAAAGTGGACCCATTGAAGACGCCGTTGATAATTCACCCGGAGTTTCAGTTTCTGACTCACGACCAGTTGGTCTCGGAATCGCAATTGGCGCTGGAATCGCCCTTTTTTTACTAGTATCGGCGGTGTACGCATCGCTGTCATTTTGTTCGTTCCTTTTTGCTGACTCTTGTCTCTCCTGATAAAGTTGCCTCTTCTGTCTTTCCCTTTCTTCTTTTTTAGACAGATGCTGTTTTTCACTTTTGTGATACCGACTCGCTACGTCAGAACCTTTCGGCCGCGTCGTGACGTAATTAGACAATCTCAAATCCAGGGACGCTCTGGGCATGTTGAACTTTGCGGAGCTATTTTTCGTGTTTTCACTACCCCTGGATGCTTCGCTGGAAACCGACGTCGGACTTGCCATGGATTCAGGACTATTCAATTCATCATTATGATTATTATCGTCGGTGACATTTCTTTCCGATTGACTTATTTCTTGTGAACTATTTTGCATCATTGCACCAGTTGGGGATGTCGGGAGCGACGATCTTCGACTGAAGTTGCTTGGACCCGCACTCATTGACGTCACTGGAGTTGAAAATCTGTTTTCGCTCCCCAATGGGGTATGAAAATCGCCTCCTCCATCAGCTGTTGGCGATACTACGAATGGACTAAGACCTGGACCGAGCATAGCTTCTAGAAGGATAGGCCATGAGGCATCATCAACGTTCATGCCATTATTTTTTACTGCGCTTCTTCTCCCCCCACTTCCCGTGCTGAGATTTGACATTCCCGAACGCTGCGTATGCAGCTGATCAGAAACATTACCACTGCCACGACCACTTCTTAAGCTGAATCTGTTATAATCGTTCTCTTCGTAATCGTTCGGCCCGGCAACGATATCTGCAATCTCAGCAAGCGTTTTTGACACCCTCGATGAAAATGGGTTTGTTGCTCCTTTTCTCACTGATCCATCACCTGCGGCACCACTACTCGTTCTGCTAAGACCGTTGTGATCACCACTCATCCTATTTTCTACGTCGTATTCTTCTTGTTTCTCTCCTGGTTGGATTACGTTGATACCAAATTCCGCGGTTTCATTTGTTCCTTGTTGCAATAAACGTTGCAAAGTTGTTTGCGGTAAATGCATCGTTCTCCACACGTTACACTCACCCGTGGAGCTTCCATACACTTGCCGCAAAAATTCGTAAGAACGATAGTGGTGCTTTAACAACCATAACGTATACAACGTGACGAACCAAGAAAACAGCACGTGCACCCAAAATATACCAGACATAGGCTCAATATTGGCGATGGTCAACCCCATCAAATAATTTTCACCGGAATTCACCACATCTGTCTTATTCGCGTATGTCTCTCTCAATGAGTCTATATAAAACGACTGCGAATAGTGGATTGGACACAGCATCATAAGCCCTACAACAGTAATCGGTAGAAACAGTTGCGTTCCAAACTGTGCGACTCGTAAAAACACCAAGGCGTCCAGTCCACTCGAGTTCACCAACTCGGTATCCGAAACATTCATGACGTGAGATACCCAGCCGAACACGTGCACGAACCAGTGCTTGAATATGTTTCCTTTCTTTCGCTGCTTAAGTTTCGGTAAAGGTGGCGGTGCATTTCCAGCCACATTAAGCGAACTCAAATAGCATCTTCCAGAATATATAGGTATGTTATGCCTCAGCACTCCAAACGATACGACGAGGAGAAATGCGAGCAGGATGTAGACCACGAACGCGGTGAAAACGTCCCCATCTTTTACGTTCGTATTCACGCACGCGAAGTTATACTTATCGAAGCACGTCGTGGTCGTTATGTCGCTGTTGCTTCCCGACGACATTATTTTTACTCTTTCGAGTCAAAGCGCACTTCTTTCGAACAAGAAATAAAAGTGAGTTTTCAGGCAGCACGCATTTTTTTCCTTTCCTCTTACATATTTTATGGGAAAAGAGAGCTTTTGATGACGACGTTCTGTGTATGTGTTCCTGTACTTATGCGAGCGACTGATACCGATGATCGAACGCGTGATGTTACCGCGTGTGTACAGTAATATACGTTTTGTCGGGAGATTTTGAAAAGAAAAAAAATAACGACCCTTTGCGAGTGTGGTGAGTCGGAAAGCGGTGTTGTATTCGAGTATTCGTTGAATGTTGGGGAGTCGTCAATTCTCTCTAGCTCGCTTTTCTGAAACCTAAATCTTACTTAACTTTTTAAAACGCAAAAACTAAAAATCTCGACATCACGACAGAGCTCTCTCCCTTTCCTTATCTCTCTCGCACGCGCTCTCTCTTCTATTATTAAAATTTCCCTTCATCACAATGTGTTTTTAATGCCACCGGAGGAGGAGGAGGAGGACGCCTTCACTACGAGTTCTTCGTCGTCGAAATCGTCGTCTTTCTTCTTATCCAAGAGCGACTCTCCGTGATAATAAACGTCCACGGCGACCGCGGCGATTAAACAACCCAAGACTAACTCTATGCGAAAAGGTTCGCCAAATTTTACGATGGATAACGTGGCGACGATGAACATCGCCCCGGTCGCCGCAAAGGTCTTTGCTATATTATCCAAATACTTCATCACCCCACTCGTCGCTATGCCTACGAACGCGTAATTACAAATCAACATAAACGTCAACGCGGTGTGACCTCTAAATAACACGTCCACGCCTTTGCTGAAAAGTTCGCCGTCCCACAACACGGACACGGTCGTAAACAGCACTCCCCAAGAATACAACAACACGTTCTGAAAGTGAAAGTTATTCGGCAAGTGTTTCAGGAACTTCTCGCAGAAAACGCTACTCAACGCGGTCAAACACGCGTTGCATACTTTCAATCCGTATCCTAGTGCGCTCCCGACCAAGACGTGTCCGTCCTTGCCTTGTCCTAGTTGCGAAACCGTGCATCCGACGGTTAACATCACGAGCATTCTCCACTGTAACTTGTTCAAATCTACTCTCATAATTATGCGAAAGAATATAGCTGTCGTTAATATTTTCAAGTTATTCAACAGTTGAAAGTTTGTCGCTCCGAGTTCTCGTATGATGATAAAGTTCAGATTGTTCGAAATGAAGTACAACAACGCTGGAACAGCAGCGGTTAACACGGTTTGCGTGCTCCTCTCGATTTGCAGCTGTCCGTTCGATTGGACGTAATCGTTGTAAAAGAACGTGGAAGACAAGGCTAATTTTGTCACTTCCGCGAAGAACGGGATCGTGACCGTCTTATACGCGTATTTCCCGTTCGAAGATATCGTCGCGTGCGTCAAAAGGGAGACGGAACATGTCAACACCAGTTGCGCGCTAAACGCCGCAGCTTGGAGCGAAGTGAACCCTTTCTTCGCGCTGAATACCATCAATCACCGCTTTCTACAGATGTGTTATATATATATATATAAGCGTGTGTGTGTGTGTGTGTGTGTGTGTAAGTGTGTGTGTGTGCTTCTTCTATTCTTCTATTCTCCTATTCCTCGCGCGATGTTCCTACTTACGAGTAAAAGTTGTGACACAACACACACGTCTCTCGATTTTTAAACAAACGCGCGAGAAAAAAAAATCACACATCAGACATCGCGCATCAGAGGGAGGTACGCGTTATTGTTGTTGTATCATCATGCTTCCCACGCACATCGGTGGTAATAATGGTGGCGGTGGTAAGAACGGAAAATTATTGTTCGATCCAGAGTCAGGCGCTGCGCACGCGTCGTCGTCGCTTTTGTCGTCGGCAGAGAACGACAACGACGAAAATAAATACCGAACGAAAGAGAAGAGTTTTCTACCCGCGGGAGGCACGAAGATGCGTTCACTGTTTTTATTTCTCTTCACGCAGAAGAAAGCGAGGGTAGCGTTCGAGGTGGTCAGATTTTTCGTAGTGGCCATGTTCTTTCGATGGTTGGTCGTAAAAGTCATCTTCGAGGACGGAGGAGGAATCGGGAACGAGGACGAGGATCATCCGGGGAGTTTATTATCTTCTTCATCGAAAAGCGGTGGAGGTGATGGTGGCTTTAAAAGTTACGCGAACAACAAACACCACCACCCTCTCTTGGACGGGGAAGACAACACGTTTCCATTTCCTGAGTACAACAACTTAGTCATCGTCACTGGACACTCCGTATACTCTGGAAGCGATTACATGCGCGCCGGGGAGGAGAATTCGTGGTATCTAGAAGAGTATCAAATGCACGCAGGAACGGCAAACGCTTTGGTTGAACAAATTAAAGTCGGCGTTGAAACAGCCGCACGAGATGGAAAGGCAATTTTATTATTTAGCGGTGGTAAAACGAGAAAGTTGGGCGGGCAAGTGAGCGAAGGTTCTTCTTATTGGCAAGTTTCGCGAGCGTACAACTGGTTCGGAGAGATGGACGTAGAGAAGAGAGCGTTCACGGAAGAGTACGCCCGAGACAGTTTCGAAAATTTGATGTTTTCTATGTGCCGGTTTTATGAGTTGACGGGGAAGTATCCGATGAAGACAACCGTGGTTGGCTATGACTTCAAGCGAGAGCGGTTCGAACAGCTTCATGCCAAGGCGCTCAAAATACCAGGCGCAAGATTTACGTTCGTTGGAACCCCAGAGGTGATGTCGTTTAAGAAACAGTTCATGGAAGGAGAAGTCAAGGTGAGAAGCTTATTCGAGAAAGACGCGTATGGATGCGAAGCTCCGTTATCTGAGAAGAGAATACTCAGAGATCCATTCGCCGTAGGTGCTCCGTACGAAGCTAGATGTCCGGAAATGCAAAGTGCCCTGTCGGTGTGCAAGCGTGCGAAAGCAAAAAAAGGTTCGATAAAATCCATAATCAAGCGAGTTTCGTTGCCATGGGAGTAAAATATGAGATGAAGAGAGTCGAAAGGACCGTCACACACAAATAATATTAAAAATGCATAGCAGCAGTAGCAGTGGTGGTAGTAGTAGCAGTAATAGTAGTAGTAGCAGCAGCAGTATTATTATGATGATGATAGTGATAGTGGCAATTTTTAATACTAATTTAGATGATATGTATTGATCATAGATTCCCCTAATTTCCTGATTCCTATGTTTACGAAGAAGTGATGAAAGCAAATTTCAAGAACTTGCTTGTCTCTTCAAAAAAAAAAATCCTCCCCCCGTCCTTCGACAACTCTACTCTGCTTGGTGTCAAAAACCGTGGGGGAAGCAAGGCAGAAGGTTCGCGCATACGCACGCTCGTAAGACCGGCAGTAGCTCGTGCTTCGGTGAGCGTCGAAGAAAAGAGATGTCTCCCCCTCGTTGCGTTCGTTAAAAGTGTTTGAGCCCGAATACAATTTCAAAATCAACCGAAAGAAGAAGAAACCACTTTACCGAAATGTTACCGCTCGACTGCGACAAACACGTGAAAGCAAAACTGGAAACCAGAGGTGTTCGCTCCGCAGAGGACGCTCTGAAAAAGAGTGAACTAGATGTGATCGAATTAATCGACGTCTCGCTTGAAAAAGCGACCAAAGCTTTGCGCCAGATTGCAAAAGGGGCGTGTCCAAAACCGATTACCGCCTTTCAGTTGAAAGAAACGAGCGTTGGAAAGAAAGGGGAAAATTTCATTAAAACAGGCGTGAAAACGCTCGATGAAGCTTTGCTGGGCGGAGTACCAGTTGGCACGATTACAGAATTCGTCGCTCCAGCGGGAAGTGGAAAGACGCAGATGTGTTTAGGCTTGGTAGCACAGACGTGTGCGCCGAAAAGCTTTGGCGGTTTAGACGCTTCCGTGGTGTTTGTCGATACTGAACAGACATTTAGCTCCAATCGATTAGCTGAAATAGCAAAGAAGCGGTTTCCAGAAATCTACGATAAAGACTACTATAAGGATGGAAATAACAACAAAGGCGTTTCAAATTTCGGAGGAATGGATAAAGATGCGGAGATGCGATTGGAGAAGCTACTCGCAGAGAAGGTGTTTGTTGTCACCCCACAGTCTCTTCAAGAACTTAAAGTTAGAATCGAAAATTTGAAACCTGCGTTGACGCAGTCCGATGCGAAGCTCATTGTGATTGATTCTGTGGCTAGACTCGCGCGAGCAGAGGGAGGGATCGGAGCCGGGTCGTCGAGCAGTGCAAGCCTGGTGAAAAGGCAGAATATTTTGAGCTCGATTGCTGCGGCTTTAAAACGACATGCAGAACAACTCAATGTCGCTGTCGTGGTTACGAATCAAGTGACCACAAGCACAAATCTGAATTCGAATTATAATTATAATAGCAGTAACGACCCGGCAAAAGCAAATATGGTTTCGCGAGATAGTCAGGTCGCAGCTGCTTTAGGTACAAAGTGGGCTCACTGCGTCAATGTGCGCATAAGTATGAGTGGCGCGATCGACGGAAAAGCGGACGGGAAGAGAGAGATGAGGGTAGTCAAAAGTCCGCGAACGGCTCTAAGCCGATTTTTGTATCGTATAACTGCATCTGGGTGCGCATCGATTGATATAGACTAGATTTTGTAAAAATACATAGACAAATATACGCGCTGAAAATTTTACCTAAATACATTTGTACCATTTTCAAGCATCACGTCGTCGCCTAAACTTCCACCATTTCTCCTCTGCTCTACCGTGAACGGTTTCGTTCAATTCCCTTTCCATTCTTTCTATTACTTTCGTCGTTACGTCATCTTCTCTTTTCTTCCCCACGCTTTGTTTCAACTTTTCGTACTCTTCTTTTTTCTCTCGGTGTGAACTCTGGAGCCCATTTTCAACCAGCCACTTTGTGCTCTCTTCCATCAGGTACCCAATGGGCAAGCACACGCCGCTCCCGAACAAAACGCCGTAGACTAAACCTTTCACTCGACTACCTGGAATGGCTAAGCCAGTCAAGCCACTCGTTAAGCCACCGGCGAAGACGTAGTTCAAATAATCGTCGATATCTCGAGCGGCTTTGGAATACAAGCGTACGGCGGTGAAACAACTCGCAAAAGATCCTATTCGAACGCCGTGCATGGTAATACCTCGTATCATTCGCTCCACTCTGTGCTTGGAATTCAATAACGGGGTCGTCGTCGTTTTACTACCACTACTACTGCTTGAGCTACTACTCGTTATATTGCTACTTTTAACTGCTTGTTGTTTAAGTTCTGCTGAAGATGATGCAGAAGACGTCGTTGAAGGTGAGTTGACGTACGCTCCGTATGCCATTCCGAACAGCATTCCGTACGCGGTGCCCTGAGCCCATTCTTTCAACTCAGGCGGAGGAGGAGGAGGATCCTCGTTCGGGGGCACGTACCTGAACCACTCCGACGACATTTTTTAAGAACAATAGAATTTATAACGACGCGCGCGCGTGGATTTATTATTTTGTTGTTTTGTTGCAGTCAGAAAGAAAGAGAGAGGGGGAATATCGAGCGAGTAATATGGGAAGGGGATAGCAAAGAATACCTAATGTGAAATAAAGCGAAACACCACGTGCAATGTTTTATTGATTCAGAGAAAGCAGAAAAATCCGCGCTTGAGGTAGATGAAATGACTGGCGTTATATATTAAAACTTAAACAGAGTAGACGAGGAGGAAGATTTCTCTTCCTCTTCGCTATCGTCGCGAAAGTTGAACCTCCGCATGGTGAAAGATCCCGGAGTTCTCTTGAACCCACCAGAAATCGTTTCCGTGGCATCGACATCAACTTCGTCGCTCGTGAAGATGAACCGTCGAAGCTCAAACTCACCCGTCCTTTTAAATGCGGTGGTTGGAACGGATACTCTTCGTTTCGAAGGAGAATCGAACGCAAATTTACGCATGGTAAACTGACCCGGAGTTCGCTCAAAGGCGCCTTTTCGAGCGGTGAACTCCTCCGTGCTGGAAACGTTTTCGGCGGAAACGATTTTTCTATTCAAGGTGAAATCTCCTGCAGGCGCTCTTTTGAACGGTTTCTTTTTTCCTTGTTCTTGTTCATCTTCAACTTCGCAATACTCTTGCTCGACGCAGTTCTCCACCCATAACTTGTCGGTTTCCGCTTTGGAGAGTGTTTTTCCTCGTTGCTCTTTTTCACCCTCTTCCTCGACTTCGCAATACTCCTGTTCAATGCAGTTCTCGACCCATAACTTGTCGGTTTCTGCTTTGGTCATCGAGGGCGGCTTCGATGCTGTTTGCGTTGCGGATTGTTTTTTCTTTGTCTTTAATTGAAATTCTGCGACTTGAGACTTGACCGAAAGGTTGTTCTTCTCCTTGGCTAACTCGACAAACTCCTTGTTCTCGGTCATCTCAGCCATCGCCGCTTCTACTTCTCTCAATAACTTTCGCAAATCATCTCGCTCCGTCGTCATCTCTTTCAAGGCTTGTTGTAATATTGGTACAGTGTCGCTTTTTGCTTTTGCATCTTCTAATTCTCCTTTCAACCGATTCATCTCTTCGTCCGTCTCCTCGACGTCCACCATATCCGCCATGCGAGTCTCGAGTTTCCGGATCTCGGCTTTCAGTTGTTTCGCCTCTCTCTCTGCGCTTTCCATTTTCCCTTGGAGTTCCATGGATTGCATGGAGCTCTCTCTTCTCAAGTTTTCTAAAAGCAATTCGGCTTTTATAAGTTTCTCACCGTTTTCCAAAGCTTCTTTTTTCGCGCTTTCTTTTTCTTTTTCCAAGCTCACAATTTCCTGAACTTTTTCTCTCAACGACTTTGTCTCCTCCAACTCCTTCTTCAACTGATCGAGTTCTTGCTCTCTCTCGCGCTTCAAGTTCTTGACTAACTCGTCGACTTCTTTAGGAGTGTAAGAATCCGCGAGTTCAATTTCCAAGCCTCTCACGATCGATAACAATCGATCTCTCTCCTTGACTTTAGACTCCAACAGAGCAACTTTCCCGTTCGCCTCGTCTAAAGAGACTTGTAACTTTGAGGACACGTCCAACGCCTCGGAAACGGCATCGAGCATATCTTTTAACCTCTCAAACTTCTCTCTGTTGTTGTCGGAAGAAGAAGATGATGATGATGATGATGATGACGATGAATTCGCGACGATTAACGATCCTCTTCTCTTCTCTTCTGGTCCTCGCGTCGCCGTGACCGGCCGGAGTTGATCAGAGCAAGAAGAAGAAGAAGGTTGTCGTACCCCCTCGTAGGACGACAAAAAAGAGGAAATCTTCAATCCCCCTTTCGACGTTCTTCTCGTCGTTGCGGTTACTCTAGTTCTTCTGCTCGCGACGTCGTTTTTCCTCTCGAAAGAAGAGGAGAAGATGTCGCTCGCGCGAGCGTTGGTTGTTGTCGCGCACGTATACGCGCTCATTCTTCTACTTTTGCGTAGTCGTAGTTTGTAAGTGCTTTAAGGACTGAAAGAAAGAAGAGCGAACGGGATAAAAAAAATGAGGAAGAGTTTAAAAAAAGTAAAACCTGAAAAACGCGCGAGGTGCACACACAAAAAAAATCACCCCCGCCCCGGGAAAAAATTTTTAAAAAGAGAGTTGATGTCTTTCGGTTCAAAAAAACTCGTTTTTATTCTTCATAACAAGGAAGCCCGCGCGCGCCTTTGAGAGACAGACACGCGTAAAAAAAGACAAAGAAATATCTCCGGCAGTATGTCTCCTTCATCCTCTGACGTTCGCGTCGTTGAAGCCACCAACGCGCCTGCGTTTGAGTTCGGCCACGCGGCGGGCATCACAATCGCTAAAGTTCTTTCTCCTTCAAATTTCAAAAATAATAGCACATCAACACCGGCATCAGAGGGAGAGAAGAGCGTGCACGTGGCGACGTGCGGGAACGACGGGTACGTGGTTGTTCGCGACTTGATTACCAAGGAAACTATCGCGCAACTTTCTTCTTCTTCTTCTTCTTTTTCTAAAGAGAAGACATTGAATGAAGAAGAACAGAAACCCATCAACGGGATTGCGACGTTCGAGGGAAAATATATCGCCACCGCGTCGGACGATCACTCGGTGAAACTGTTTACGAAAGAAGAAGGAGGGGAAGAAGAAGGAAATAAAAAATGGCAGTTTAAGAAGAACATCACGAGATTTGCATTGCCGGCTAAGTGTGTCGCATTTTCCGCGGACGGTAAGTGGATCGCCTGCGGGGGAGAAGACACCATGATTAAAGTCATCGACTTGGAAACGAGTGAAATCAAATTTTCACTAAAAATACCATCGAAAGGTATTAAAAGTTTACAATTTAACGGCGAGAATAAGTCGGTTTTAATCGCCTCAGATGTGGATGGGGTGATGACCGTGTGGACGTTACAACCAGATAATTCAGATAAGACAGACAAGAATGATTACGACGAGCCTGGAGACGTGAAGTTGCGAGCGACGGTGTGTCCGGTGACGGATATCGATGCCACGGAGAGCATGAATACAGTTTCGGTAAGATTTGATGGGAAAGTCGTTGCAGTCCCTGGCCGAGAAAACAACGTAGAGTTCTTCAACTTGGAAACGTTCAAAGAGATTGACGAGAGAAAGAATTTGCAATGCTCGGATTTGGAAGACGGCAATAAGGAAAACTTTTCATTAGTGAGCTTTTCACCAAACGGGAAGTATTGCTTTGCTGCGTCAAAGGACAAAAAATGCATCATTTTCAACGTGAGAAACAAGAAACCTCTCGTCGTGCTCAACGTTAGCGATGCGAATGTCTGCTCCATGGACTGGATTCCAGGTGAAAACGCCCTTGTGATGACGAATGCAGATGGAGAATGGGCGAAATGGGAAAATGTGTTATCTTCGAGCGAACTTGTCGCCTCGGGCGGTTCTAAGACAAACCCATTCTTCCAAGCCACGAGTGTGGAAGAGTTGAATTTCTATTCCAACGAAGAAGATTCTAAGTTTACAACAAAGGATGCGATGCTCGACGGCGTGTCGGACGAGGACGAGGACATGGACGACGACGATGGATTCTTGGAAGAAGATGAAGAAGACGAGAAAGAAAACGGCAAACGAGAACTTAGGCTAGGTGCTGCCACGGCGCACGTCTCCGCGCCAGTTCTGGTTGCGAAAGGACCGAAACCGCAAGGCTCTTTCCAAGTGAACTCAACTAGAATGAATCCTGATACCGTCGGTGCTCAAAAGCGCAGATTCCTCTGTTACAACACTCTCGGGAGCGTTGTGGCAACCGAAGATACAAATTCCGGTTTGAAAAATGTCGAGATGTCATTTCACGATACTTCTAGAGTCGGGCGAATGCCTACAATTACAGACGACGTGGGATACGAACTCGGCGTGTGTGGAGAAAGCGGTGTTTTATTAGCTGCGAAATCGCAAATTTTCTTCAAACCGTACGAGTCGTGGACGAAAGACTCGGAATGGACCTTGGAAATGCCAGAAGATGAAAGACCGACGAGTATTGCTTGTGGCGATGATTTTGTCGCCGTCGCTACTTCTCAGAATTTGCTTCGAATCTTTACCTCCTACGGCGCACAGAGGGAAGTTCTCAACTTTGAAGGTCCAATTGTTACTCTTGCGGCTGCGAACGACTCCTTAGCGGTGTGTTACCGCGAACATTTTTCCGAGTGCAAGTTGAAGTTTAAAGTTTTTGATGTTGAGAAACGAGTTGAAAAGTATGCAGGAAACGTGCCTCTTACTTCTCTGAACTCGGGTGAGGACGACGAGTCCGAAGAGAATGTCGCTCGCTTGACTTGGATGGGATTTGTCGAAAATTCGAGCGAGTGCGCGCTCGCCACATGTGACTCTGACGGTATTTGCAGAATTTACTCAAAGCAATCGTTCGGTGGATCATGGACTCCTTGCTTCGATTCGAAAAAAGCCAGAGATTCTGAATTAGAGAAGCATTGGATCGTGAGCTTATCGAACAAAGAGTGTAAAACGATCGTCTGTAAATCGGCAGAATACGGTCCCTCGGTGAATCCAAAACCAGTTTTGAGCATTTTCCCGCTCACTGTCCCGGCGTTGAAGTTGGAAGGATCTAGTTCTGACATCGAAGAGAAGGGGTTGACGGCAAAATTGGCTCTGAATGTGTGCAGTGCCGCTGTTTCAGAGAAGTTTAGCAATGCAAATGTCAAGCAAACCCGAGACAGAGACCTCGCGGAAGCCAGGGCGACTTTTGACAAGGCGATGATGAAATGTCTCGTAGAGGCCGTGAAAGCTGATAAACTGGCACGAGCCGGAGATATTGCCGTCACTTTTGAGCGTCCAGCAATGGTAGAAGCCGCGGCAAAGTTTGCCAAAGCCATGAAAAAATCCAACTTAGCCGAGCGCATTCTCATGCTCGCCGAGGAGGAAGAGGAAGATTCTTCGGATGACGACGACGACGATGACGACGATTCCTCAGACGAGGATGAAGACGAAGGAAAGAAAGATGAGTTTGAGGCGGCAGCCAAAACTCCGGCGCCAAAACCGTCGTCAGCTGCTAAGCAACAAAAGGTGCAAAAAGAAAACGTTGCGGTGGGATCCACTGGAAAGAAGAGAGATGCAAAGCCAACGCCGGCTACTATGAAGAAGAAAGCCCGCACATCGGCTGGAGGGGATAAGAATCCGTTCGCTCGCAAGTAAACGATAAGAATGACAATACGATCCGAGGAACGAGAGGGTGATTGTTCATGTAAAGTTATGCGTTAAATAGAAAACAAAAACTGCAAGTTTGTTCCGGTTACATAAAACAATAAACGTATTTTAGATAATAAGTGTATACGTGAACCAGCCATTTATTCGTCCTCCTCCTCCTTTTTCTTCTTAATCGTTGGCATGACCGTCTTCTTATCGTCGTCGTATTTGTTGTCCAAATACGCTTCGATGGCGATCCAGTAACCAGCTGTTAAAATAAGAAACTGCCAGACTTCGATATCTCCGAAAACAGGATCGGTTATCGATATCGCCATCGCTGCGGAAGGCGTGAGCAAACCAACGAGCGAGGCTCCCAATCCAGACGCAAGCAACACTTTGTTACTGTTGTTGTTGTTATTATTGTTCGTAATACTGCTAATCTTCGTATCATTGGCTACTACTGTTGACGACGACGACGACGACGACGACGTTTGTTCTTTTCCTCCGTATCTGTTACTGATGGCCAATTTTTGATATCCTCTCGACGATGAAGACGAAGAAGAGGACGGTCGTCGCGCGGCGGCGTTCATCGCCATCGCGGAAGAAGAAGTAGAGGTGAGTAAAGCGTTCATTATTTTGTTATTAACGTTATATGTGAGTAACTTCTTGCTTCAGTAGTAGTAGTATTTATCACTACGCGCGTGAGAGTTTTTTTTTGGTGCTGTTACGCACAAAAGGGGGGAGATCGAACCCATCGCGAAAGATCTTTTCGTCGTTTTTCGCACCAAAAAAAAACGAGAGACTCGGACTTTTTGGGCAGTTGTCCCATACAGTTCATGCCAACACTAACACCACCAACCCAGAGCTCCCTCCTCTCGGCGTCCTGTTTGCTTGGGGAAAAGCTGTGAAAACACAAAAAAGAAAAGAAGAAAAAAAACGCCATCAACCACCACTTTTTTTGTCACGCACGCGTACGCACGCGCGCGCGCGCTTCTTTTTCGGATCCCTCTATCTCTATCTCTCTGTGTGTGTTCATTCAATACGCTTCTACGTCGTGAGAGAGCGAGCAGCTAGAGACCGCGTGTGTGTTCTGGAATAAAATACGCGAAAGTCGCTCATTTTTTGCTGTGTCTTTTCTTCCGTAAGCGTTCGTTTGCGGCTGTGAATCGCGAAAACAAGTGAAGAAGAATAAGGAGGAAAGCGTCAACGAGGGATTGACCGACGCTCTTTTCCAAGAAGAAACTCTTGCTTATCGTCCAGAGGTGCCATTCGCGTTCTTATTTCGTTGATAAATCGTGGAGAACGAAAACGGGAGCTCGCGGAGAGAGAAAAAAAAGAGAGAGAATCGTGGTGCGACTGAGAAGACCTCGTTCGCTTTCCCTGTTAAAGAAAAAGAAAACGAGAGGGAGGCCCGAGCGCGGAACATTTTGTCGAATAGTAAGATAGGAAGGCTATATATACTATCACGCGTATATTTATAAAGAGAACCTTGTATATAACCTCAGCAGAAGACGTCGTATTGGTTGAAGGTTCCTACATAGGCTATGTCGCAACAGAACAGGTCATCGCGGAACCTGATCACGAGTCCGCTCCGCAAAGACGGGAACACCGGCGGTTCTTCGGGAGAGACTTCGACTAGCAATGGAAGAGAAGTCTCCGTCGAAACTATTTTAGATGACTTGGTGAATCTGGTGAGTTCGTTAGAAAATGTATCGAAAGGGCTGAAGTACATGGGCAATGAAGCCTCGGCGGAAGTGAAAAAGCTCACCGTTGAAGCCGATAAACTGACAATTTTATTGGACGATATGCTCGATTATCCCGGAGCGCAAGCAGTAATCGTAGGTACAAAGATTCCAGTTGACATAGCGAAAGGAATCAAAGGCGTCGCGAAAAGCTTGAAGCAATACGAAAAGAATGTGAATGACCAGGTCAAAAAGTTCGAAATCGAACTCAAAAACGAAGCCAAGGAGAGAAAAGAGAGAAATAGCAAAGCTAGCATGAATAACGGAATGTCAACGCCAGTGAAAAATGGGGACGGAGACGGCATAAACAGAAACGACAACTTACGAACACCATCTCCGATGATGAAAAAGAAGGACAACGGAAAAGATGACACAAACAATCTAGATGAATCGGCGAGTTCATCGAACGGGGGCTTTGGTTTTCTGACGGGCTTGTTCTCTCCAACCAGTTCCAATCTGAATCATAACAAGGAAGGCAAGAACGATGCGGATGCCGGGAGCAACAAAAGTTTTGTCAGTTATCACATCACGTACGTCTTAGAAACTCTATCGAGTAAGGCAGGTGTGTTAAGATGGAACGAAACCGAGGCGAGTGCGGAGCAACGAATCCAGGAGTCGAAGCTTGCAGATGCGGGTGAGTTGCGAGACGAAAAGCCAGGATGCTTCGGGGGCTGCTTTGGAAAGAAGAAACCGCCGCCGAATCCTAAACCACCGTCTTCACAACGAAATAATAGCAAACACAATAGCAGTGATAGTCGAAAGTAATGACAATAAGTACAAAAGTAGGCAAGCAGTCATAACTACCTTTAAATTTCTCGCGAAGCAAAAAGTGCGTATTTACCAGTCTAAAATCATGAAATTCCAAATAAAAATATTTGAATACATTGAATTTCTTTTATTGAATTTACCTAATTATTTCACATGCGCAAAAACTGACACCAACATGTAATTATTTAAATAAATTAAAAATAAATTAAAAATCATTTCCCCAAATTCTATTGAATATAATTGATGTACATTTTTTTTATCTATACACGGTATAATTTACAATAATGTACTTGTTAATTTTTATTTTTGGGGAAGAACTGATTATTTACTCATAAACATAAAAAGTAATAGAAAATTTTATTATTTATTTTCTTATTAATTCTATAAACTTAATTATAATGATTATTAGATCGCTATTTTACATTGAAAAGATCACTTATGATTACATTTATATTTTTTACACGAATAAATATAATTAAAGTGAAATATAGTGTCGAAAGTAATGGGGAAAAGGAAAGAAAGTATTTATATTTTCTTTATAGTTGTTAAACTCCTCACTGTTTTTGTCGTCATCCGAGACGAGGAAAAAAAAACTCTAAGCATATTCTCTTTGAGATCAAATGAACGCTATTGTTGTCTCGATCGCGCCGAGTGCTCGATTGACGTCCCTGTCTTCACCGTCTTCGTCTTCCTCGGCGTCGTCTTATTCGTCGAGGCAGTTTCACAAGAGTGGACTATTTTTTTCTAATCCGTCGAAAAGAAACTATCGCACTCGTTCAAACAACAACAACCGCGTCTACTACGCCTCCGACAACTACGTCAAAAACGTTGCTTCGGTTGAAACGCGAGTTCCACTCAAGATCTGTTGGGCATTGTGGCAAGATCGAACCAGGATTCCGAATTGGATGCCCTGGATAGCGAAAGTGGAATACGACGACATAGACGTGACGAAAACCAAGTGGATTTTAGAGACGGAACAGTTTGGTCAAAAATTGCAATTTTCTTGGACGGCGAAAGACTTGGAGCCTGTGGAATACGAGCGAATAGCGTGGAAGTCGGAGGACGGTTTGAGAAACAGAGGATCCGTCACGTTTAAGGAAGTAGGAAACAATAGCACAAAGATAGAGATGATGATCGAATACGAAGTTCCGGCGGTGTTGAAACCAGTCGGAGAACTCGTCAGCCCACTGGTCGGTTCAATCATAGGAAAAGATCTGGAACGGTTTGACGAATTCGCTCAAAAAGTTGAGAAGCAGTTGTTGAAAAAGTAATCGAGCGATTGGTCCTCCTGCTGCTGCGCCCTCATGCTATTCTGTATGTAATGCTACGTTTCATCTACCGCTATATTGCAACGCTAACAGCTTAAAACTAAACTATTGATTTTAGATCTATTTCTGCTACTTTGACCCCTTGATCGAGGCTCGTCAAGCCTTTCCGTTTCCCCAAGTAAAACCGAGTGTACGCAACTAAAACGCTCGACATGTCTTTCTGAACCATGTAAGGGTAGTGAATCCGAGGCGCTTCGTAGCCAATCTCATCTTCCAATCTCGCAATCGTTTCCCACTCATTTCCACTTCCATCTTTAGATATTGCCACGTGCAAATGCGTTCTACACGCTCGGCATTTCGTGGCACCTCTTCGCGACCGGTATTGATTTTTCATGTTGTTAAACGCAAGCAATAACTCCCCGTTCGGTTCTAACCGCATTAAGAACACCTTTGAATTGGGATTCGGGACTGGCATTGGTTCTGGCTCTGTCCAAGATTTCCCTTCGTCTCCAGAGTACGATTTATATAAACATCCGACGCGAGTTCGAAAGACTTGGATGATCCTTCCATCGTTCAACTCGGCGATTGAACCTTCAATCAAGCTCGTGTTCGATTGCGTTATTTGGCCCCTCGGTTGCCACGTTTTCCCTCGATTTTCGGAAACCAAAACGCCTGAGAATGGTTGCGCTCCAGTCATGCATCTCGATCGTTTATTCCATCGGCAATCCGGTCCGCTCGAACCTTTGAATTCTTGTTTTCGAGTACACGTCCCCTCTTCGATGGCGTTTTGTTGTTCTCTCCAATACGGAAGTACCCAGTGTCCAGTCTTCTTCATGACAATCAGAGAGTTTGCGATAACTTTCGGTATACCTCCTCCTTCCTCTTGAGACAAAATCGTAACCGCTTTCGTCCACTTATTATCAGCTGGATCTCCGATGGATTTTATATACTTAATATCTCCTCCTGGGACCCACAACGACTTAGGCGTGTGATGGCACATCTCCGCGTGCGGATCAACCTCACAAATTTCACCTTTTGGGCACTGCGGAGGTTTACACGGGACCGCTTTCTTACATCCAGAGGATTCAGAGTAAAACACGTACACTTGATTATTATCTATGTGTACGACTGGACTCCATACCGCAGCGTCGTTGTATATTGGCAACTTCACCGGCGGTGTCCATCTCCTTCCCTCTAAATCCTTCGATTGGGTGTATTCGATGTGCTGTTCTTGTAATCCCTCAGTCGCTAGTTTATACTCGTAATACGTGGCATCTCCATTATCACCGTTACCTTCATCTCCCCCTTCATCACCACCACCTTCTTTCTTTGCCGCAGGCGCCGCTTGATAGAATAAGATCATCCGCTCATCTTTCATCTTCGCAATTGTCGCCATGTGAGCGTACCTTAAATCTTCGTCGAACCGTTTCGCGTACGTGCTGTGTTTAATAATCTTCTCGTTCTTCTCGTCTATCGAAGAATCCCCACCACTTTCAAACAGTTGTTTACTAAGCGTCGTCTGCGATGGTAACTCTGCTTCGCATTTATCTAAATGTCTGCACTCCGGATGCAACGCGAAAAACAGTCTCGTTTCTCTCCACGAAGCAATCTCAAACTGAAATTTACAAACGCCTCCCAAAGAGGAAGATTGCAATCCCAAAAACTGTAAGTCTAACGGGTCGTCCGACACCGAGGATTGACTCTCTTCCTCTAAAAAGATTTCCTCCAGAGCGCGCAAATTTTCTTCGTCTTTATTATTCTCATTCTTATTCTTATTACCCGCGCTCGATGCGATGATGTTGGCATCGGTATTTTTATCGGAAGAAGAAGACGATGACGACGATGCCGCGAAAAACGAGGAGAGAAAGAAGCACGCGAAAACGAAGAACGAGAGAACGACGAAGAACTCTCTTCTTCTTCTCTTCTTCTTCTCTTTCTTCTTCTGAGAAGCCTCGAGATTATCAGGTTGTGGTGGCAGAGAGAAGGAGGAGGGAGAGTCCGAGGACTTCGTCATCGTCAGAGCGCGCGAATGCGCGTGTGTGTCTCAGTTTATGTAGATGAGGAAAGGAAAAGTGTAAAAAAACGAGAAGAAGAAGAAAGAAAGAAAAAGAAGAAAAAATGACTTCGCACAGACTTCAGAACCTCTCCCGCCTCCTTTCCTTCCTTCTTGAATTATGTCGGTGGTGGTGTTCAAAACGCATCCGTGCGAGTTGGAAATAGCGAAAGGAGTTCGAGCGAAAGGAGAAGTTTCGGTGACGGAACGAGACATCGCGTTCAAGGCGAACAACAGCTCGTCGTCGTCGTCGTCGTCGTCGTCGTTTCAAGGTTCGAAAATTGTGTCCATCGAGTCCGTCACGAACCAACAAAAGTCAAAGGCGAAGAAAGGAACGGACTACTTCGCGTTGAGAATTAGTCACGAAGGAGGCGGCGCAATCGTTCTTCGATTCTCCACCGAGAGCGACAGAGATGACATCTCGAGGACGATTAAAGAACAAAAGACGAAAATAGACGTGGAGAAAGCGTCGATGCCGTCGAGAGTCGAACAAGAAGCGAGAAGACAACTGTTGGAGACGAACCCAGATTTGAAGGAGCTTTTCGACGCGACGGTTGGACAAGGCATCATATCGGAGGCGGAATTCTGGGACGCGCGGCGAAAGAAGTTGTCCTCGATTGCTTCGCACTTAGGGTTAACGCAGAAGACGGGTTTGAAGAGCGAGATGGATGCGGACGATATCGGAGCGAGAGACGGCGCTTCGGTAGAGAGAGATAAAATACGGGCGACGTTAACTTCCGAAAAGATGCACCGAATCTTCGCTGAACGTCCAGGAGTTAGAAAAGCATTCATAGATAATTGCGTAAAACATAAGAAATTGACGGAGAGAGAGTTTTGGCATCGATTTTTGAAGTCAGAGTATATGAAGAAAATGCGAGACGGCGGCGAGGCGCAATCCGAAGCAGAAAAGAACGATTTAATTTTATTCTCCAGACGTTTAGAAGACGAGGCGGCAAAAAGAAAACAAGTTGCATCCGTGAGCGAATTTGTAAATTTGCAGGCGGATAAGGATGACACGCTCGTCACCGGGCAATCCGCGTACGGCGTTTTCGATCGTTACCAAGGGACGAAGGAACAGGTCAAGAAAAAAGTTGGGAAAGGCGCGGCTGGAGGACAAGCGACTGCTTTTGTCGGCGACGATGACTCGCTGTCAAAAATGGACATTGCGAGGGATTTGAACAGACACGGTGAAGTCGTTCTTCGTGGGCGGCCGAAAGGTGACGATTCAGTTGCAACGAATGCTACGACTGCGGCGATGATTGCTGAAAAAGAAGACAGAGAGGCGTTCGAAGACCGGTTGAAGAAGATTTTGATGGCGAGTAAACGACTCAAAGATGGTAAACCAGCTAAAGACGAAGACGAGGACGACGTCAGCGATAACGAAGCGGAGGAACTTCGCTTGAAAGATTTGAATCGGGAGGAGGAAGAACCGAAAAAAATGGAACTCGCCGTGACAGATGCGTCAGCATATTTCCGAAAGAAAAAATCGATGGAAGAAATGGTTGCAAAGAAAGCAACGACATTGTCGAAGCAGGATAAAACAAAGAGAAAACGAGATGAGCCAGAAATAGAGGCAAAATCATTTTCAGAAGCCATCGAACGTGCTCGTTCTTTTCGTCAAGAAGAAAACGAAGCGAAAGATGAAGGACTGGATGGAGTTGCGGCTTTGAAAACATTGGAGTCTATCTCGCAGTCGCTCTGGCGTGACGGGAGCGAAGGCACCTCACACATTTCTTCTTTTGATTCATTCTCTTCCTTAGAGAAAAATGAAAGCGGGGACCAACGTCAAAGGTTACTTTCGGAGAGCGAAGCGCTCGCATTGAAGAAAATTGCTGCGAAAGTCGAAGAATATTTGATTCACTTTTGGAGAAAAGCTCCGTTTGTTACTGCTACGGCTTGGGAGTCTGCGAGCAAACTCAACGACGCGTTGGGCGAACTTTACGATGCAATTTCAAATTTAAAATCGGCGTTATCGGGAGAAAAGCGCAACGAAGCTTCTCGAAGAATTCGTTCGATTTTAAGGTCAATGGACGCCGCATTTGCGTATTTCGACGAGGAGAAGGAAACCCGTAAGGCTAGTTACGACGCTTTCTTGAAGGCTCGGCAGGAATCCGAAGCTGCCGCGGCTGGTGGCGTTAAATAATAGAATAGAAAAGGTAGTTTAGTAACGTTAGAAAGAGCTTAGACGTTTAGAGTTGTTGCAATCAGAAATAGTGATCATTAGCCTGCGTACATAGATATATCCAGAATCAGAGAATAACTCAGTTAATTTTTCTCACAAAGTAGTTTAGCGGTTTTTTCTTCCCAAACACACCACGGGCTTTCGATCCTCACAATTTCGAGGACAAGCGAGGAGAAAAGAGTTTTTAACAATGTTCCGTCGCGGCGCGAATCGATCTTCTCTCGATGCGCTCTCCGAGGCGTTCTCTCGATTTTCCCCGAACGCGTCGTCGTCGTCTTCGTCGTCTTCGTGGACGGTGAGAACGACGACGACGACGACGAGAATGTCCGAACTCCAACGCGGCGAGAGAAGAAGGAGCAGCAGGAGCAGCCGCTCTTGGCTTTTTACGACTTCTTCGTCCGCTCATAATACTTCTTTTATTAGCAATAACAACAACATCCGTAGTAATAAACGAGAAGAACGATGCGTAATTCAAAGCTGTTTGCACTATTATTCGACGAAATCGAAGAGAACGTGGACGAAACGGAGAAGCCTTTCGGGAGCGAAGAAGAAAAAACTGCCTCCGCCGTTCAGCGAGACAACCTCTTATAAAATACGAAAACCAAAGGAAGGAGAAGAGCTGGCTAGAGAACCGTTCTTTGCGAACGTGATCGTCGAGCGACTCCCGGTGGTTGAACCCTTACTAGAAGAGTGGGAAGAAGAGTACCAGGAGTGGTCCAGACAATACAACGACCAGTTTCAGAAAATCTTACCGGACGAACTGATCGCCGCGAAAGTGCCCGTGGAGAGCGCCGAAGGCGAAGAAGGTGAGGTGGGAACGCAGGATCAGTATAAACCGGCGAGCGTGGAAACAGACGAGGAGGACAACGTAAAATCCACGAATAGAAAACTGCGCGAGTTCTTGTTTCTAGTCGTCAAGGAGAAAGGCAAAGAGACATGGGGGTTCCCGCGAGCCGAGAGAAAAGACGAATGGACGATGCGCTCGACGGCGGAGAACGCGATTGAAAAGGCGCTCAAGAATACGAAAATGTATAAAGAATTCGGCAAGAAGAATTCAAGTGCGAGTAGCGATAGTAGTAGTGATGATGATAAAGGTGAAGACTTTAGCGAGTATAGCGAGGAAGGAGGTTTAGAATACCAGATGGTTGGGAACTGCCCCATGGCGCACTTCGCGCTCAAAGACGGCACGAACTTTTATCACAGAGCGACGTATTTAGATGGAAAAGTCGCGTTATCTTCCGGCGTGGAGGATTTCGCGTGGGTCACGAAGGAGGAAATGAAGGCTTATCTCTCAGACGAGAGCGAATACGAGCTCTTTTTACGCATGGTTTAATACATGAAAATAAATAAATCATCATCGTCATAACTCTACAACCCACACAATCCTTCTTGTAAAAGCAACCAACAAGAAAAAAAGAAACAGCGCAGACCAGAGGCAGCGACGAAAAAAAAAGGCAAAAAAAAAAGAGAAGAGAGCTTTTCGCCCTCGATTTCGGGGTTTAGTGAGGTCAACCTACTACTACTACGCACTTTTACACTACAAGCTTTTAAAGAAGAACTGCTAGTTCTGTTTCTATCGCGTCGTCGTCAGACGTTCGTGTCCGGTGGCGTCCATTGGGTCTTCCCTAACTTTGCGTTGTGATAATACGGACGTCCTAAATTATCGTAATACACCAACCACCCACCGCCGGCAGTGGCAGTGGCGTCTTTCTTTTTCGTCGCGTTCTTTTTCTCGTTTTCTTCTTCGTTGTCTCGTTCTTGTTTCGCTCGCATTTTCTCGTCCAACTTTTTCGCCTCTACTTCCTCCTCTTCGCTCTCGCTCACGTCTTCTCCTCGATTTCTCTTCTCTCTCTTTTCGATTTTCTTTCGCATCTTTGCCGCGTACGCTTTCGCCTCTCTCGCGATCTGATTGTAATCCGGTTCTTCTCTTCTCTTGGCGTACTCAAACTGTTCAAATTGAAACATTTCTTTTGGCCATTTTCTCCCCCAATCGACGTTACCGTTCACGCAGTTCATGGCTTGATGGCCTTCGATGCCGCATATGTTGCACGCGTGGATGCTCGATCCCGCAGGTCGTCGTAACTTGTGGTGTTTTTCCATATCTTTTTTGTTTATTTATTATCTGCGCGGCGAGTAAAATACGAACAACAGATACAGAGAGAGCGCGAGGAATGGAATGGCAACTTCATAGAGAAACGCACCCAAGCAAAAGCGAAAAAAAAAACGACTCGCGAAACTTCAAAACCCGAGAAGACCCCACCAAAATCGCGGATTTTCTCCATAACAGTAGCTAGTCTTTACACTCACATCATGGTCAACGTAAGTTTACTTTGAACGCAGTTATTGTCTCTCTTTCAAAAGCGTGATTCGCGCGTTTGCGTCGCAACGAGGCCGATTCCGCGTTCGCGTCTGCGCGTAACCTTTCTCTCTTTATTACGCGCATTTTTTTTTGTCGCTCTCTCCCCCGCTCGAGCGTGAAATTTCCGGAAACTAACCCCGTGCGGTCTCCTCCGAACGTTACATACAGGTTCCAAAAACTCGACGAACGTACTGCAAGGGTTGCAAGAAGCACGCGATCCAAAAAGTCACGCAGTACAAAACCGGGAAGGCGTCTTTGTACGCGCAAGGTACGCGAAATTTCTCCCATCTTTTTTCCTTCTTCGGTTATATAATATTTACGCGCGCGCGCGAATGAACTTTTACGAAGAAGCGACGGGACGCGAAGGTCCATATCTGCAAAAACTTCGTGAATGTAGTGGTTGAGACCTTGAAGCGTGCAGCAGAACGGGATAATGCCCTCGAAGAGCTGTGCCGGAGCTTTCCTAGCGCGGGCGCGTTCGCGAGAATTCTAGTCGATGAGGGTCAAAAAACAGAGAGGGACTCCTTTTCGAACAAGATGAGGGAGAAAAACATAGTCCTGCGGCTTGTCGCGCGCAAGGCACGTGAGCATTTACTATTCTTGCTTACTCACACGAATCTTCTCTGTTTCATCAATTACAGGTAAACGCCGTTATGACAGAAAACAATCTGGTTACGGGGGTCAAACCAAGCCAGTGTTTCACAAAAAAGCGAAGACCACGAAGAAGATCGTCTTGAAACTTACCTGCAACACATGCAAGCGCTCGTGCATGCACAAAATCAAGCGTTGCAAGACGTTTGAAATCGGTGGGGACGCGAAGAGTAAGGGTGGCGTTCACGGTTAATCGGTGCGTGATTATGTGAGGTTTATTCTCATTATCAATCATGTTGTCGTGTAAACCTGTGCGCGATGCGCTCTGCACTCGCGAGTATTCCAAAGAGGTTGTCACTCATATTTCTTTCGATCCGAGTTGAGAGAGAGAGAGAGAGAGTATTTCGAATTGAATAGAGCGGTGCGGGCCGTCGGCTCCTTACATCACAGCAGTTATAGTCGTTTTTAGCTTATCTAGTAGCCTGGTCAGTGTGTTTTATATTGAGATATATTACAAATATTTTTACTTGTCTTGTTGTAAAATTTTTGTGTGCGTTTTCTATTTTTTGTTGTTTTGCTTTTTCAACCCAACTGCCCAACTGCCCAACACCCTGTGCCAAAAAAGAGTAATCGAGACCTCACAGAAACGCTCTCTTCTCTATTTTCTGCGCGAGCGTGTTGTTTGTGCATCAAACAAACAAAATGTCGGAACCAGAGAAGAAATACGTCGATGGTGCCGCATACTATGGCGATACCACGTATCTGTGGCGAAACATGAAGATTTTGAGCATCATCATTGGCTGTAAGTTTTTATACCGTCACCATTTTAAGAAAGCCGCGGGAAGATTTTCCCCGGGATCTCTCTCTCTCTGTTCTTTTGCGTTTACCTCTCGCTCGTTCGTTCGTTCGTTCGTAAAACATTTATTTACGCACGGATCGCATCTTCTCTCGCGAGTGTTTTGACGGAGTTTAGTCAAACTCACGCAGCCTCACGCGCTAACGAATGCAAACTTGACTCTCTTTCTCTTTGTGATAAAACAGACTGCATCATCGGGTCGCAACTTTCCGTGGTGAACAAAATTGCGGTCAGCGATATCCCGGTGCCGAATATAATTTTGGTCATTCAATTCGCGTCCGCGTCGTTTCTACTCGGTTTAGCGCACCTGTTTGGAATGATTAAGTTAGAGAATATCAACGTGAAAACATCCATCGGCTTTATACCGTTCGTGGTGTGTTTCTTTGCTCTTTTGAGCTCGGGTATGTGGGTGATGAAAGTGGCTCCGTTGGAGACGTTCATTGCGTTCAAGTCGACGACACCCATTGCCTTGTCACTTTTAGATTATTTATTCATGGGGAGAGCGTTCCCAAGCGCGAAGTCAATCTTGGCGATGGCCGGTATCACCGCTGGGGCGATTTGGTACGTGTCTGGCGATGTTAAGTCTGAAAAACAAGCATACCTTTATTGCGCAATTTTCGTTTTCGTGGCGTGCATCGAAGGGGGAGTTGCAAAAGATACCATTAACAGATATCAAATGAACTCGTGGTCGAGGACGTTTTTGGTGAATACTTTGTCCATCCCGGTTGGTATCGTGTTGTCTTTCTTTACCGGTGAGTTTGAGAACGCGAGAGCTGGTGAAGACGCAAACGGAAACCCACTGAAGTTTGAAAACCGAGGACTTATTGCGTTGACGTGCTCGTGTTTCTTTGGGGTTGGGATGGGTGTTTTTACCATGCTCATCAGAGATGCATTGAGTGCAACTTCCTGCGCGGTCGTTGCGACGTGCAACAAGTTTCTCGCCGAGGTTGTGAACTATTTCATCTGGAAAAACCACGCCTCCCTGGAAGGCGCGTGGGCGGTGTGCTTGATTATGGCGAGTGGTATTTTTTACGAGCAGGCGCCATTACGACCAGGGGAGAACGGCTTTAACCCAAAGACAATAATGCCGTGCATACCGCGACGTGTTTTAGGTATCGTTCCTGACGAGGAAGGAGTCAGAGAAGGCCTCCTAGGAAAATAGAAGCGCGTTTTTTATCTATCTGTTATTTTGTTTGTGCTATTATTAAACTTTAGAATTGGATTTGTCATCGAGAGTTGTGCGCGCCATTGGGGGGGGACTTGTTTGTAATGTCATTCTATATATACTGTATGTATGTAGTTTCAACTTCAACAAAAAACGCTTTAAAGTATGGTATCCATTTGGGTGAACACGGCATCGACGTCTTCAATCTCCAAAATCTTATCCAACAGAGCTTCGTTGGCTTCCGCATCTTCATCGGAAACTTCTACGTTTGCTAATGGTAACAACTTTAACCCGGAATTCTCAGAATCTACGTCATATCCGCCATCAATCAGCGAGTCTCTCACGCTCGCAAACGACTGGTATTCCGCGATGACAACGTAACCATCCTCAGAAAACTCATCGTTCTTTTTCACGTCGTCCGCTCCAGCTTCAATGGCGGCTTCAAAAATCGCATCTTCGTCCCCAGATTTCAAATACACGAGCCCTTTTCGTTCAAAGTTAAACAACACAGAGCCTGACTCGGCCATTTTCCCGCCACCTTTTTTCACCGCCGCTGGAATATCCCCGGCACAACGATTCACGTTATCTGACAACACTTCCATGACAATGCCGACGCCGCCGTGTCCGTAACACTCGTACGTCAACTCCATGAAATCGCCGCCTTTTGCCTCGCTCGCCTTCTTCAAATTTCTCTCGATTAATTCCGCCGGCACGGACATTCTTTTCGCATCCTTCAAAATGGCTTGCAAACGCACGTTATCCGTCCCTGTCCCACCTTCTTTAGCCGCTCGGGCGATTTCTTTCCCAAATTTCCCATACAACTTGGTTCGAATCGCATCGTTTTTGTTCTTCGTTTGTGCAACCTTCGCGGCTTTTCTGCCCATGTATACTCTCGTATCTCTTTTCGGAGTATTCGGTGCTCTGTTAATCTGTTGTTGTGTGATCGTCGTTCTCGTCGTCGTCATCGTCGATGAACGCTTCATGCTTAAACTAGCAGACGAAGTTGTTGCCGTCATACAAAAAGTCGCCATAATCTTTTATGTATTGCTAATATAATGTGCGTGTAATACGTTTGAAGCGCGACGTGTGTTTGCGTGTTCGTACGTGCCGCTGAGTTTTGGAATGCGTATCTTTTGTCCTCTTTCGCGATGAAGAAAGAAGAGATAGAGATAGAGATAGAGAGAAAAGCGCGCGCGTTTTTTTTTGTGGATAAAGTGTGCTGTGCGCTGCTTTCTCTTTTTGTGTCACCGCCTCGTCACCGCCTGTGTTTTTTGTTTTTCAAAGAAGAAGTCGTCGTCGTCATAGAAAACATTTTCCACTCTCGCGTGGGAACAAACACACAAAACACAAAACACACAAACGCGCGCGGGAGACGACACGAGACGACACGACGCACGCACGCGCGCGCCGTTGAGAGCGAGCGAGAGGATTCTTTGTAGTCATGCGGAGGTACGCGCAGACCGCGTTCACGAAGATGGTCGCCTCGACGACGGAGTTGTCTTCTCCTCTCGGCGGATGGACGATAATTCGGCAATCTTCTTCTTCTTTTGGCGGCACGCCTAGCTTTCGCGGAGGAAGAGAGAGGAGCGGTGCTGGTGGTGGTGATTACGGTAGTCGACGAAGATACCACCACCACCACCACCACCACCAACAACAACAACGCTACCACCACTCGAGAAGAAGAAAAGATGGAGTATTATTATCAAACGACGCAGACAACCGCTCAGCTTCGAGAGGAGGAAAGGAACCTTTAGGAAGAAGAGTTGGAGGAACGAGAAGCTTCGTTTCGTCGTCTAAATCTCAGTTCGCAAAGACGTACTACGATACTTTAGAAGTGCCAAAAAGCGCCTCACAAGGCGAAATTAAGAAGGCATATTATAAGTTAGCGAAGAAATATCATCCAGACTCTTCGGGAAAAGCAAAGGATGACGCCACAGAGAAGAAGTTTCAAGAAGTGCAAAAGGCGTACGAGTGTTTGAAAGACCAAAACCAGCGACAAACGTACGACGCCGTGGGACACGACACGTACGAACAAATGCAAAACGGAGGAGGAGGAGGTGGTGGTGGTGGAGGAGGAGGACAAGGTGCATACGGACAAGCCGGTGGTTTCCAAGGATTTCAGGGTTTTGGAGGGCCTGGGGGAGGATTCAGAGTGCATTACGAGGGTGATATGGGCGACGGAGATCCTTTTGAGTCTCTCTTCGGGCACATGTTTGGGGGTGGGCAAGGACAGTCTCCATTCGGGCGCCAATCGTTCGATGTGCAAGGGCAAACGACGATCACTTTGAAAGAAGTCTGTTTTGGAGCGAAAAAGACGTTGAGAGTGCCAGATACCATCGTTCAGGATAAGGATGGAAAGAGGAAAACGGTGAAAGGCAGAGACGTCGTGGTTGATATCCCGCCCGGGATTGAAGATGGACAGAGACTGAGATTGCACGGGCAAGGTATCGATCCAGAAGTTCAAGGTCGACAACCGGGGAGCTTATTCGTCACTGTTCGAGTGTTAGAGGACCCGAAGTTTGACCGCGTGGGTGCTGATGTCGTCACTTCGGTTTCGTTAAATCTCACAGAGGCTATTTTTGGTGGCGAAGTGAAAACTACAACCCCGAGTGAGGACATTTTGAGGGTGAAAGTAAAGCCAGGAACTCAACACAACGATCGCGTGCGGTTGAGAGGTAGAGGTCTGCCCACCGTGCTTGATGGTCTAGGGATGTATAAGGGCGACATGTACGTCAGGTTCAAAGTCAAAGTACCGAAAACGGGCGATATGAACGAAGAACAAGAACAATTGTTGAGACGGTACGCTGAGATTGAAGCGGAAAAGAACGCTACCAAGGACACAAACAGCACCTCGTCTTCGACATCAACGAAAAATAGCAGTAGCGCGGATTCTTCGGACACCACGAACAATAGTAATAGCAGTAGCAGTAGGAAATTTACTGCGGGAGAATCGACGAGTAAAACAGAAGTGGAGGATGAGGATGAGGAGGAGCGACAGCAGCAGCAGCAGCAGCAACAACACAAAGACGAAACGACGGCTTGAAGAAGCAAGCAACATTTGTCTGAAAGATATACTACAACGGCACGTATAAGAATAAAGCGAAAGAGAACGAAGATGGACGCAACAACACTTTTAATTATTATTATATATAAGATGAAGTATTTTCGATTATAGTTTACACTTAAAGTGCTTTCGCCGTCTCTTCATGTCTGCGGAAGCCTTCCATTTTATAAGAATACATGTGCTTGTCGTCGTGGGAGAGGTTGCTACCGCGGCCCTGCTCCATTCAAACGATCGAGAGTCTGAAGCGCTTGGTCCATCTTTTCAGCGACGTCCTCAAAAGCGTGGAATTTGTTCTTCGCGGACGAAACGCGTTCAATTTTAATCCCCGATAGCCGTAAAAACGCGTTCTTCAAATCCGGCTTGTTCTCTAAGTTCTTCTCGATATCGCTCACAGACATGGTCTGAATCGCTTGCTGATACTTCCTTGCCGTTTCAATAGCATTTGCCGCACCCTCCACCGTTACAGGCGGTTCTTTCAACATCAGTCTATTCTTTCTGCTCTCGTTTAATACGATTGGTATGCCTAAAACCGTAGCCGGCCGAATATCTCTGTTCACTTCCTTTGCGATTTCTGGCGAGAAGTGCTCGGCCATTTTCCCGACATCCTCGTAGGAGATGCCCGCTTTCCTCGCCATCTCCACGATTTGAATTCCATCTACGCTCAAGTCTATTATTCTGTGGTCCACCTCCAACCAAACGTGCGCATCGCATCGAACGCCTCCGTCGTTCTTCTTCGTAGATTTCACGTAGCCAACTTTCACTTCGACTGTGTTCTCGTCGATGCCGTTTTCAACCAGAGCGTGCTTCAAAGCCATCGATATGACCAAAGACGCGTTCTCTAATCCACACTCTGGGATGATAGACATAGCTTCAGCGCACACACTCACCATCACTCGGTCTCTCAACGTTACCGATGGTTCGTTCAGCGCGAGCTTTATCACGCAGTCGGAAAGCGATAACGATTTCCCATCCGCAGTTCGAATTTCTCTCTCGAGCTTTTCGTATAAACTCACGGACTGGTCGAGCTTTTTCACGTTGTTCACTTCGTTATTCGCGGCGCTGAAGAACCCAGAAGCGCTGGCTGAAAACGACACTTTGATTGCATCTCTTTTGCTCAGTTTTGCGCCCCACTTGGAATGGAAGCTTCGAGAAGAAGAAGAAGAAGAAGAAGAAGAACGAGACAAGAACACCACCGATGGGTCCGCAGAGGTTGAGGCGAAAGTTGTTTGTGTTCCCCCTCTCTTTGCCGAGGTCAATTTCGAACTCGCGAAAGCTTTCGTTCTTCCTCGACTGCTCTTTCTTCTCAGCGAAGAATATGCATCATCGCGAAACGACGATGCGTTCGCTCTGCCGCTGGTTGATGGTAAACTCAGCATCGTCAATCTTTTGGATGCGCGATAATAAATAATGAAGAAACGCAGCCACACATTCGCAGTTATTTTGAATTTCTTCTTCGTGTTGGCTTTTTTTGGGTCCTCGTCGACGAACAAAATCGGGTCGCGTCCACAAAGTCCACAAAATTTTTTTTTTCCCTTTTTGTTCTTTCGTCCTCACAAAATAATACTCCGGACTCTCTCTCTCTCTCTCTCTCTCTCTGTTTTTTATTATCGCGTCACAAAAAGAAGCACGCACCCGGCCGCGGGCGAGAAAGAGAAGAGGAAGAAGGAAGAAACGCGCGTCGAGAGTTTACTACTCGCTCTACTTTTTCATCGTTCAAGCGTTCTTCTTGTTCTTTATGTGCCGGGATATCGTATGTTTTTTTTATCGCAAAAACAAGACAACAAAAGCCAGAGCGAAAGAAGAAGGCGAGGTGAATTTTTTTTTTGGGTCCGGAGAGGTCTTTCCGAGGAAAGGAACAACCCGCACGCAAGAAGGAAAAAACAAAAAGAAAAAATATAGAAAAAAACGTTCATAAACTTTGTTCCCATCACCGGAACGCTTGGAAGAAAACGGATGAAAGAATACACGGAACGCGAAAGTGAGGAGAATACGAGCGAATGGTGCGCAAAGTTTCGATTTTCAAGCGCGCGTTGTTGAGTTCTTCTTCGATGGAACTCGGAGTTGTTTTTTTCTTCTTTTTTGAAGAAGAGGATCCGAGAACTTCTTTTCCTCGTGCGCCCAAAAAAAAAAGGAGACGGAAAGACGACACCAGACGCCGCCTTTTTTGGCGGAAAATGAAAGAGAAAGTAAATTTTTTCTTTCCTTTTTTGCGTTTGCTTTTCCAATTGAATTGGCGGCTTTTCGACCGCGAAATAGACATCCTTAGACCGGATAAAAATGTTCGAACCGTGAATGAAAAAGCGAGCGCTAAGTTAAATTTTTCGAACGCGCTTTCGTTTGCGGAAAATGATCAACAATAGGACGAGCATTGTGATGTAAAGTTCTGAATTCTGAGAGAAAATTCTTATCACTTCTTGTTCTTTTTGAGTGTTGGTGGATCGATATTGGAGGAGAAAGACGAGAAAAGTCGAGCTTGGAAAAAAATTACAGTGCGATTCTGCGGTTACTATTCGGCTTAAAAACGCACTCAAAACTCAGAAACGAATCGTAGGTTTGTCACTCGAGAACGTATTTGCTGTCGTGCGCTATAAAAATGGCGAAAACTCGACATCAACGCGCGGTTTCGTCGCAACGATAAAACTCGCGTCGTTCGAACGAGGACGGAAACTCCGAACCGATAGTTTCGGAAATGAAGCCTCTAAAACACCGATAAAGAGCATAGCACATTGCTCCTGGTGTGTTTTTAGTTGCTCTAACGCAGATTTCGCTTGATAAAGATTGTTCGAGCTTGTTGATTTTTGGGGACAAATAAGCGAGCTCGAAGCGAGCCGTCTCGCTCGGTTTCTCGCGTTTGACCCGCGAGAACAAGTCTGCATCGCTTTTACGAACTAATTTTAATTGAAACGAACTGAAACTTCAGGAAATAATAGAAAGTACATTCTCACATCGATTGAAACCATGTTCGCGTGCGAATGCTTCTTTTCATGCGCGTTCGCGCTCGTTATCTAATATTTTTGATTTTCACGATTTCTGTCTTTTTCATCTCTTTTGAAAGCGTGAGTTTACGACAAAGAAGGCAATTCAAATTTGAACAATTTTTTATGCAGAGCGCGAAATTTTTAGAGGGTTCATAAAATGCAACAAAAGCGTGTAAAAATGTGATTGATCGATAGTTTATGTCATGGTCGTTCATTAGATACCCTGATATGTATATACTTTTCTTGACTTAGATTGTTATTACAAAAGAAAAACATCGCGTCCAAATCGAGAATTTAAAACTTGTTATTTTTCCAACGATCTAATTTTGATTTTTAAAAACAATCCTGTCGCCCGATGATGTACGCGACCGGATTCCATCCATCCTTCCATTTATAAATTGTCCCTGAAGTGTTTAGTTTACTTCTTCTTGGCCGCAGCTTTCTTCTTGGCCGGCGCCTTCTTCTTGGCCGGCGCCTTCTTCTTGGCCGGCGCCTTCTTCTTCGCGGCCTTCTTCTTGGCCGGAGCCTTCTTCTTCGCTACCTTCTTTTTCGGCGCAGCCTTCTTCGCTGGCTTCTTCGCGACTTTCTTGGCGGCCTTCTTGGCGGCTGGCTTACGCTTCGGGGCGGCTTTCTTCGGGGCGGCTTTCGCTGGCATCTTTATATAAGGTATGTATGTATGTGTTTAAATTTATGACGCAATTTCAATTGCCCAATTATGTCAAGAGCAGAATTTTTTGTTGTTAAAATTTTTTTCGATCGCGAAAGGGCGGATTTTTGTACCCCTCCTCTTTGCTCATCTCTCTCTTCTTTCTGGAAAAGCTTCTTTTTTTACAGCTCCCTTTTTTTCTCTCTCTCCTTTTCCTTCTTTTCTCTCTCTTTCTCTCTCTAGAAAAAAAACAAACAAACTTGCCCCGCTTTCAAAACTCGGAACCGAGAAGAAAAAAGAAAAAAGTAAAGATAAAAAACACCATCAATCGAGCGTCTCATCGAATCGTTCTCATCGGATTTTCCACACGCAGCGACTCGATAGCGTTCGTTTGTTCGCGTGAGATTGTTTTTAATGTTTATGCGTGCGGTTTAACGCTCGAAAGTGAAGGCAGAACTTCTCTGTTTGTACTCTCTCTCTCTCTCTCTCTTTTTTTTTGAAAGAAGGAAAAAAAAAGAGAGAGAGAGAAAGAAGAAGAGAGAAGACAAGAGAGAGAAAAAAGTGGGGGGTCTTTTTCTTCGACTCTCTCTTTTCTTCTCCTGGTGGTTTGAAAAAAAAAAAAGAAAAAGAAGACACAAAACGAAAAAAACGAGAGAAGAATAAACGGAGATGTGTGGATACATTCTGGTTGGAATAAAGAACAACCTCGGTCGTAATCGATTCATCGCGAGTATATCTCGAACTGAGTGTAGTTTGAGTGGTGATGTTCACGTTTTACGAATCACACGAGTCGCGACATGTTTCATATTTTTTGTGATTTTTTTTTTTCTCGCGGTGTTAAATTCCGTCCTCTTTTCTTTTGAAAAGGTGAGAAAACAGCAAGAGAGAGAGAGAGAGAGAGAAAAACTCGGGGTAAGGTGAGAGCTTCTTTTTTTTCCTTCTCCAACGAAAGCTTCTTTTTTATTTCCTCTTCGTTTAAAAAAAACAAAAAATACGTGCCCATAAAACGCGCTCTGTTTGCGCGTTATGAGTCCTCACGCGACGTAAAAACGGGTGAAAACGCATGAACGCGCTCTCTTTTTTCACCTCGCGCGCCTGTCCTTCTTTACTTTTTTTGTTTTGATAGTTCTGATGCGCGTGAATACGTGTCTTTTTTTTGCCAAGTGGGTTGGCAAAAAAGAAAAGAAAAAGCTCGGCTTTGATGAAAAACGAGTCTCGGGAGCAAAACTCACAAAATTTTTTTTCGATGAAAAAAAGAACGCGCAGTCGGGGGTGGAAGAAAAAAAAACGAAGAGCAAAAAAGTAAATTCTCTTCTCGTCTCAACAAAAATCTCTTTTTTTTCTTCTCTTTCCTCTCGATTCTTTGCGCGCGCTGGCACTTCTTCACAAATCTTCTGTCGTATCACCCAAACGCACCCAAAAACTTTTAGTCATCACTTCTGGTATATGCACACGCGCGCTCTGACAAAATATCATCCTCACAAACCCGCGTTAACGTGTATTTTTTCTTCGTTTTAAAACCAAAACAGAAAGTGAACACTTCGGAGCAGAAAGTGAACACGACAACGTTTTTTTTTGAATTTGAAATTCACACCCTAAATAACCAGCAATTTTTCGAGGGAAAGAAGAGTTTTCAATCCCCGCTTTAGCTCCATTTTCGTGTGCGCCTTTGTGTGTGTGTGCGTGTGTCCCCCTTGCGCGCGCGGGAACGAAAAAAATGGACGAAGACACGAGTAAGGAGAACAAAACTCTCTCTCGAAATGGTAATAACGCTAACAATAGCGCGGCGACGCCATCATCGGTACGTGTTTGTGTCTCTTTTTCTTTCATATCGTTCGCCCGTCGTCGTAGGAGAGAGCAAAATTCAAACGGGAAAACTCTCTCATTCTTTCTCTCTCTCTCTCTCTCTCACACACTTTGATACTTATTAAAAACTCACTCTCTTTCTCTTTCCCCACGACTAGATCCTGAAGCGGGAACGGAAGCAAGCTCTCGGAGATGCGTTAGCCCCGAACGCGTCGACCAGGCGAAAAGTAGCAGAAGAGGAAGATAACGACATGGAAAACGAGACGAACAACGCGACAAGAGAAGAAGGAGAATTAGGAGCGCAAAAAATTCAAACTGTTGTCGCTGATCCGCTATCGCGAAAGATAGCGCAATCGCCTTCGTTCCAAGCGAAGAAGAAACGACGACAAAGTCTCGGAGGGAGACGCGTTTCTTTCGCGCAACCGAGGGAATTGGAGGAAGTGAGGGAGTATTACAAGGTACGTTCAGAAAGATGGACCGCACTAGCAATTTTTTTTCTGCCTTTTGAGAAGAGAGAGAGAGAGAAGGGGAACAAATATTGTGAGAGTGAGAGAATTTCTCGCGCTCACCGAGCATCATCCTCTCTCTCACTCTCTCTCTCTCTCTCTCTCTCTCTAACCACCATCGTTTTCGTTTTCGCTCGGAAGAAAGAGAACACATTTAAGGATGGTGATGACGACGACGACGACGACATCGACTGACCAACATAAAACTCTTTATTACATTTACCACAGGAGAGCAATGACTCGAACAAAAAGACGCGCGATTCGTTTGGAACAGCGGTAGGAGGAGGAGCAGGGTTAGATGAGCCTATGCTCAACCAAAGTTTATTGAACGAATCTTCAATCGTGAACGATGACGTTGACTTTCCGGTGAGTGGTTTAGAACCGTTGCAAGAAGAAGAAGAGGACGGGGATGTGGAGGACGACGGCACAAGGAATCAGACAACGTCTGGATTTAGCTATCAACCCACCGAAGGTTTCACGACGTCGGTTATTCCGAGTATGGCCAATTTGGTCGAAGAAGACGAAAAGCAGGACGACGACGATGAAGATAGGGATATTGTTGCGGGGGGAAGAGATGATGAAGGCGCGACGACTGCCTTGATTACCGAGGCGGTGCCATCGATGTCGAGATTATTGGACGAAGACGAAGAACAAGACAAAGAGAATATGAGCGCCGCTGAAAATCGGAGTTTGGAAGCGAATGCTTCCACAGAGCAAGGAGTGCACGAAGATGAGATCACTCTAGGAAGTGTTTTGAACGTTACCGCGAACAACAACAACCAATCGATAGCGTCGCAGTATACCTCGGGAGGAACAGAAAAATTAAATGTCACGAACTCAGTCGATGATTTGATGATGCAGAACAATAACAACAATAGCAAACACCAACCGATTACGCCGAGTTTTACTTTTGGATTCGATAGCTCTCTTGATCCAGATCTCGTCGATAAAGATGGAAGTTCTCGAGAGCACGCTACAATCACGCCGGCAACGGCGACGACAACGGCGACTAGGATGAACACAACTACGAGATTGAACACCACCACCAATAACAACACTACAACGATGAATACGGGAACAATGAATGTGACTATGGGATACGACGATGAAGACTTCAACGAGATTGACTTGAGAGCAAACGCAAACAAGGAAATGGGAACAGAAACGTACGAATTTTTGTATGGAGCTGGTGCCAACGCGACTCGAAGATTGACCGGAACGCAGCCGTTGAATACGACTAATACGTTATCTTCTTCTGCTCAAGAGACGCCTTCGATGACGATTGGAGGAAATGTTGCTAATGGAAATACTACGCAACTTCAAACGCCGTTCGACGCTCCGAGTTCAAACGCAAAGAGCGAACACGATGGTTTCACTCCGGGCGAATCTACTCTGCGTATGGCAGAAGCGCTTCGTAAGCAACAGCACGGTCAGGAGGCTTTGCAAACGATGCGGATGAATTATCAAGTTGATGGCGCAAATATGCATTCAGTCACGGTTACAAAAGACGACATCTTTCGTCGTCAAAGTCAAATGTACAATACCCCGGGTGCGAGATACAACAGAAATAGACGCTCATCTGCTATGATACTGGATAGATCCGAGCTCCACGGTCACTACACGCCAACTTTTGATAACGATAAGGCACGCAACTTTGGAACACCCGCAAGAAAAGGCGCGTTGAAAGGATTACCCATCGAATTACCGCCGATTCCGGATGCGTTGTTAGCGAAAGACGCAAAACCATTGGAACTCTCCGATTTATATCATGCGTGCCAAGTTTCGTTTGTTCCGGCAGAGAACATGCGACGAAGTTCAATCGCGTTTGGTCAGTTAGCGACGCTTCCGCCTCCAGAAACATGCGAAGATGGGTTGAAGATTGTCTGCCTCGTGAATCCTTTGATTGAAGCGTTGGAATCGTTTCACGAGGATCTTGGCGAAAAAATGCACTCGTTATCGGCAGAGGTTGAGAAACTTCGCTCGGAAGTCGAAATTGCGCAACCCATGTTCCTTCGTTTAGCTTCTTCAGACGATCCCCAGCACAAACGTGAAGTTTCAAGAGCTGGTCAAGCACTGAAGAAAAAATGTAAAATGGAAGCGAACGAACGCTTTGATCGTCGAAAGCTAAACGCGGAAACAACGGTCAATGAAGCCTTGCGTGCTCATGAAAAAATCGCCCAAAACTCCAAGGAATCGGTGCGTCAGTCGCGCGAACGTCTCATCGAGTTGAGGCACATTGCCGAACGTAAACTCGAAGTTTTACGTAGAAAGCGTTCCGAGCAAATGCTCGCAATCGAAAATGCGAAAAAGCCAGAAGCTACTCGCACGGAAGTAATGAATGCAGTCTTAGATTCCCGGGCAGCTTTGCAAGCTGCGAATAACTTAGATATCAAGCTCGAAGCGACTGTTGCAGAGAAACAGGCGAAGCAAGCTGCCCTCCCCAACGAAGTCGAGTCGTTGAAAGGGCACGTCGAGGAAATGCGAATTGCTGTACAAAATGATCCAACTTTAGAAAACAATCAAGAATTGACGATGAATCTCACTAGAATGATTACGGCATCGTCGATGAAGGCTCTGGGTAATGGCAATAGTAGATTTTCCATGGCTGCTAATAACGCGCAGACTCCTGGAAAAATGAGACTCGCAAGCCGTGTTCGTCTTTCGCAGAAAGCGAAGAAAGCTGAAAGTTTGGCGGATGACTATTCTATCATAGCATCTTTAGCTCCGTTTTCCTTGGAGCGCGTAGATGGAGCGGAATCTGCGGAATTGACTTTGAGAGTTGGCGAGTTGTTCTTGGTCACTTTAGATGCGCGAACCGGTGCGGGCAGATGCACTCTGGTTCAATCTTCTAATGAGAGCAACAACGTCAATGGCGATTCACCGTTAGGCATTGAAAATGTGAAAAAGTTTGCCGCTGCCGTAGCTGGTGCACCGTTTGCGTGGAACATAGGTGATGAAAGCTCATCAAAGATTATCATTCCTGGGGCCGGATGCTCGGGCGTTTTACAAAACATATGCCCGAGACTGAGAGCTGCCGAGGCCATTGTTAAAGAGTGCGAAAAGTGCAGAGATGCGTTTACAAGTATTTCGAACATAGTCTTGGAAAGTGACGGGAAGATATCGCTGACGTTCAGCGACGTTCGAAGAGGACGCATCTTACATGTCACCCTGGATATGAGGTTAACGATTGAAGATGCCGACGCTTCGAGTGACTCTTTTGGCTCGCAAGACGATGTGAAATGTGCGTTTGGATTCGGTACGAGCAAAGAAAACACGGAGAGAAGTTTAAAGCGAGCTTTGCGAAGATCGAACGCTTCCGTCTTTGGCGCCAAGAAGCTGTTCTCTACGTGCAAGCTTGTTGATGCAGTCGTCAGAGGCGGGGTGGATGCGACAAACGCCGCTTTCGCCGTTCCGGATTTACCGGCGAGCAAAAAGATGAGCGCGGGTAACGCTGGTCCTCTCAACGCCGCCATGGTGCGCTAAATACACATACAGGCATAAACATAAACACACGCATATATATATATATCACAACACGCTTTAGCTTTTGTTAATGTTATTTCAACTCTGTTATTATATAAAATAAAAAGATCGTTCTCAGACGCGTGGTGGGTTTCTTACGTAAAATAGAATAGGAGCACTAATTTAACAAACCGCTAAACCTCCTTTCTTCCTCGATTTAAAATTTTATTTTCTCGCGGGAATCATCAAAGAATTTACTTACCTACCCCTTGTAAAAGAGAAGAGCAGAGAAGAAGATTCCATCGCCATGAATGAATCTGCGAACGAAAGCAGTGCCTTGCAAGAGACGCGCTTGCTCGCGGATAAGATCTTGGAGCTGCAGCAGGTGTTGAAAACAGTCATGATGCGAGTATCGACCTTGGAAAAAAACGTGGAGAGACTACGAGAGGAGAATCTTTCCGAAAAATTGAAGAACAAACATTTGAACTCTGAACTGGCGCACGAGCGCAAACAGTCACAACAGCGACAACAACAAAAGATCAATAATCAAAACACCAACGACGATGGTGAAATGGACGACGTGAAGACGCTGGTCATGAGACGCGCGGCAGCGAGTAACGGAGCGACGACGACGACGACGACGACGACGACGACGACAACACCGGTTGCAGTTCCTCCTAATCTTAATAACCAACACCAAAGCAGTAAGATTGTTACTCAAACTCCTACGGCGCCTATTCTTACCACGACAGCGACGACAAATATGCCAACGCCGGCATCGCATCTGACTTCAGCGCACGTGCCTAAAATCGCAAAGAAAAAGGAACGGGTATATGCACCGAACGATCCGAGACGAGATGCATTTGCTGGACGAGTGCCGGCGCAGACTATTACCAACAGAGTCCGGGCTATCGATACTTCGGTGGACGCTTCGACGAAGGAGAAAAAACGACAATTGAAAAAGGAAATTTCTGAGCGAGAACGAGAGGAACATGCCTCGAAGAAAGTAAAGACGCGCGATGACGACGACGGCAACGACGACGACGCTATGGCGGAGAAGTTCAAAAAGAAACCCACAAAGAAAGAAAAGAAGAAACACAAAGAAGAGGAACGAACGACAGTAGACGTGGTAAAACTATCGGAGCAAGAAGAACATCACTTAAAATATGGCCATGGAAAAAGAGGCGTTCGAGTGGACACTGTGCAAGGACCGGCGTACTTTTCTTTGGATGATGAACAGCTTCTTGGCATTGGAGATAAAGTAAATGTGCATCCGTTGACGCTGTATTCTTTATTTCGATGGGGTCAATCACCAGATTTATCGCTTCGTTCGAGACTCCACCAAGGGACTCGCTTGTTCTTAGTGCCGAGTGAGGAATGGGAATTCGAATACATACGTGAAGACGAATTGAAAGCAATCACAAAAATATGCGAGAAAATCTCCAAAGCCTCGGCGGAGTTGTGCTTTGATGATGCAGATGTGCGAAATTTGAGGAATAAAGTTCAAGAGTTGTCTAAAAACACGGACAAGAAATCCGCTACTTATTATTTCGTATCTCTACCGTTTTATCGAGCGGTTAAAGATATAATGAAGAACCAGAGTGCCACGAAAGATCATTTAGAGCGGGCAGAGAAGAAATTTGCGCATCTTTGGCAAGCGGCAGGATTTTTAGAACCAGAGAGAAATGCAGCAACTGTACGAAGCTTCCTAGAACAAAAAGAGGCGTTGAGAGTCCTTTTCGAGTGGAAGGATGAGCACGGTGTGTAAGATAGCATATAACAATCCAACATATACTGTACGTTTACGAGATACTCCCAATTTAAGAAATACTCAACACTTGGTATACTCTTCGTCGAGCGCCATTACTAGTTTGTCTTTTCGTTCAGATGACAAAGAAGGCAATGAAGACGTCTTAAAAATGAGTAGGTGTAAACCGTCCCGCGTTTTGGAGTTTACCAATGCCTCAAACCCGACGCTTTCAATGGTTTTCTGCCACGTCTTTGCAACTAAGTTTTCCTTTGATTTATCGAAGCCGTGCGGTTCAATAATCATCAAGAGTCCATCTCCATCTCCCTTCAAGCATTTCCGAGCATTTATAATCATCTGGAATCGGCTTTCCGGCGTTGGCACGTACGTGAGGACTAGCGAAAGCACCACGATGTTAAACGAGCACAATTTTAGCCCTACAAGTCTTTTGGAGGAGGAGGAAGATTTTTTTAGTAGCGTCTCCGCCCCGTTCCCATCCTCGATGTGGTCAAAAAACTGTACGTCAAGAAAGTCACCCTCTAAAACATCGTCTGCTCCATTTTCTGGAGCTAAATCGAATGCAGCGACTTTGCATTTGCTAAAATACGTTCTCTTACGCTCATATTCGCGATAAAAGTCCCAACACGAACCCACATCTAAAAGCCAAAACGTCTGTTTGTTACCGTCATTCTCGTCGTCACTGCTGTTAATATTACTGCTTCTATTTGCTCTACCGTATCGCCTCTTGCGATCTATCGATGCGTTTCGCATCTCCACGGCACTCTCTTCGTTTTCTTCTTCACTATTCACATCTCTTTTACGCTTACCAGGATAAAAAGTTCCTCGATTAGGTGCTAATTTTCCTACATCTTCACCGAGGCTTGTTATCAATTTCCTTCGACTCTTCGCGTATTGCTTAACATCCTCGTCGCCATCGTGATCGACTTCGCTTTCCAACTTTCCAAAATAATGCTCGAAGAACTCGAAAGACCACGTGAGCGCATTCTTTACCCACTTACTTTTTCCGGTTGCCGCTGCTGCTCTACTGTATTGCTGTAAATCTTCCTCGTTTGCTTCCGCCCCATCTCTGAGTTTCTCGTGAACACTTCTTATGACCGTTTTTCGCCACGCATGCTCTTCGCTCGCTCTTCTCGCTCTCTCGGCTACTTCTCTGAGCGTCATCGTCCCTTCCACCAGTGCTCTTTTGCACACGTCAAAGTCTAATGCTATGAGTTTCGACGCGAGTTTTGCGTCCTCTGCAATCGATTTCAAATATTCTCTTCGTTGTTGGATGTTACTTTCGCGTTCGCTTTCGATTCGTTCGAGAACGAATCTCTCAGTAATCTCTTCAGATATCACTGCCGGCATCTTTTCTTCTCCGTTTCCCCCTTTTGTTATTGTCTGGTGGTGTTTATTATTCGTTTTCGCGCACGTTTCGTACGCCGTCTTGATCATCCGAACAGCGTTTAGCCGTAAACCTTCTGGCACCTCTATTTTCTCTTCTCGTTCCTCTTTCACTTCGCTCGTCATCCTGCTCGTTAGCGAGGCGCTGCTTTTGCAAGTACTGCTACTCCTCGCGTCTGATAAACGAAGGCGCGCGAGACGACAACTATCGGTCCGCGTTCCAATCGACCTCACCACTGACGACGACGACGACGACGACGACGACGACTGGAAATGCAGCAGTCGAGTTCCGTAACTGTACGAGTAACGAGTTCGTCTTTCCAAAGAAGAAAAAGCAGAAGAAACCGAAGAAGGAGAAAAGTATCGAGAGAAAACGTCAAAGACGAGAAGAGCTTTCGTCAGCGCAGCGCTTCTTCTGAGCATGCAAGTTGGAAGGGGACGCAAATTGGAGGAGAAAGTGCGCGCGCGAGAGAGACTGAGCGAGAGAAGAGCTTTTTTTTTGCCGTGTGCGTCACTTTTTTTTCTCCACACAAAATCGATTTCGGGCGTACACTCTTTTCTTCCTCTGCGTACTTTCTCTTTCGCGTCACAACATAAAAGAAGGTAAAGAAGAGATGGGGAAGAAAGCCGCCGCGAAAGCGAAGAAACAAAAAAAGTCGACTTCCGCGCCTTCTGCTTCTTTCCCCGGCGCTGCTGGCGCTTCGAATAAGGTACGCATAGTAGTAGACGCGCGCTTTTTTTTCTCTCTTTCTCTCTCTTTCTGCAAAATTTGCTTTTTTGTCGGCCGCCGGCGCATTTTTTGCGCTCTCCACCGCCGGCGTGAACGCGCGCGCGTGCGCGCGGCATCCGATGAGAACGAAACGCTGACCCGAAGGATGTGTACTGCGATTTTTACAGGGTAAGAAGAAGAACGCCAAGAAGAAAAAGGGAGGAGGCGATGGAGATCACGCTGCGGGCACAAATAATATTTCCTCGGATACAGAAGAGAGTCTGTCTGTTGACGAGGAAGACGTGGAGTTTGTGACCAAGAACGCGCAGTTCACCAAAAGATTGCTCGCGAACTCCAAAGATCTCGAAGAGGATAAAAAGGGGAAGAACGAGAAATATAACAGTCGCAAAGATAGCGCGGACGATGCGGGCGGAGAAAAGCGAGCGAGGAAGAAGAACGATGAAGACGACGACGACGATAACGTAGAGCGCATGTTCTTCGAACAGGAAAAAGCCAAGAAGAAGGAAGCGTGGGAGAAGAAACAACAAGAACTTTTAAAGAAACAGAAGATGAAAGAAGAGGAAGGAGATAATGATGATGATGACGACGACGGCGGCGGCGACGACGATGACGACGAGGGTAACGTGCGTTTACTGCTTCCAGTAAAACGGTTAGACGGAACTCTGGTGAAGAAGCCAGTCTTGAAAGAAACAGGGGCGACTGCCAAAGGTAAACGAGGAGGAGTGGACGAGTTTGAGGCGTTTCAGAACATCGACGACGAAATTGGTAACGATAGCAATAGCAACAGTAGAAAGAAGTCGCTCGATGATGAGGATTTAGGATTAGAAAAAGCGAAGAACGAGACGAAACGGAAAAAGAAAGACGTTTCAGAGGAAGACGCCTCCGCAAAAAAGAAGAAGAAAACAAACTGGTGGGAGGAGGACGATAAAAAAAAGGAAGCAAATGTGAAGGGCGCGCGAGGCGATGATTCGAAAGTTGAGAGCGATGTTGACGATGATGACGACGACGACGACGACGACGAATCCAGCGAAGACCAGATGGGAAATGAGGATGTAGATTTTACCTTCTCAGCAAAAAAATACTTAGTTAATCCAACTGGGCGAAGATTAGCTTGTCGACAATTCATTGCCGAACTGTGTCAAAAAGCGATCGAACAACCCGAGACAAAAATAAAAGATGCCGGAAAGCTTATTAAAACGTTGTGCGATGATCCGCACTCAAAGGAGGTGGCTCAAGATGCCTGCGCCAGTATGACGCTACTTTTGCTTGATATTCTTCCAGATTACAGACTGCGCGAGTTAAATGCAGATAAAAACGAATTAGAAGGCCTATCTGATAAAGTCAAGAAGCAAAGAAAAGAAGAAGATCTCTTGTGCAAGACATACAAATCTTTTCTGCGTTTGTTGACGAAGAACGCAAAAAAAGGTGTCAATTCGGTTGTTTCAGGTCCTTCGCCTTCCGTGAGCGGCAAGTGCTTGATTCAATTCTTATTGAAAAAGCCAAACTCGAACTACAGAGGTGAAATATTGCGAGCAATTATCTCCTCTGCGTTTACATCGAGCGACGTGACGATCGCTGAAGAAGCCTCAAAGGCATTTTCGGAAATTTGTAGAGCTGATGAAAACGGAGATCACACGCTTGAAATATTGCAACTCATGGCTGAGCTCGTAAAGAAAAATATGAAATCAATATGGCCGCAATCCATCGCGTGGTTCAAAAGCATCAATCTCAACGCCGCAGTGTCAGCTTTAAAACCAGAAGAGGAACGGTTTCAGAAAATGACGAGAAAACAAGAGAGGAAAGAAAGAGCGGGTGAACGTGAATTGAGCCGAAAACAACGAGCAAAAATGGCAAAAGCGTTACACGAGCAAAACAGAATGAAACCGTTCACGGGCGACCCCAATGCCAACAACGACGACGACGAATCAGATTCGGATGATAAATCGTTCAAGAGAAGATTAGAAAAATCAATTAAGAAGGATTTAGCCGAAGCCGAAGGTGGGAAGACGAAGACTTGGAAGGAGAAGATTAAGATCCAGAGTAAGATGATAGAAGCTGTGTTCGAAGTGTATGTGCGGGTATTGAAAAGAGCCACCGACGATATTGACGACAGCATTGGTTCTACAAATAACAGCGACTCCTCGGACGACTCAGATGCAGATTCAGATTACGACGAGGCCGTCGTGGCGAACCAGCGTAGACACATGCATCAAAATCGCAAGAGAGGTACGTTCGCGCTCATAGCGCCAACCTTGGAAAATCTTCCGAACATTTCTCGCTTGATTGATGTCGATTACATGGCAGACTTATCCTCGCTATTTACGAAAGCTCTTTCGTCAAAGCGATTCACTATTGCTGATAAGTGTCGAGTTGTGTTATGCTTGGTAGATTCATTTGCGGGAGGTGGTATTGAGAGCGCGTTGGCAGATGTGGATTTATCCTCAACCCGAAACAAAGTTTTCTCTGAAATTTTGTGTTGCGATAAGTATAAAGCAACAAACGATTGCATGGAATTCCTAAAGAGCTTAGGTTTGCCGCAACCTCCAGACAATGACGATGAGGATTTTCAGACTAGATTTGATTACACGTACGATGAATTTGAAGCAAAGGCGAAGGGATCGTTACGAGTAGATGCTGTCGCCGCATTCCTCAACTCGCAAACGTTGGGAGAGAACATCTCTGCGTCGACTCAAAGGGTCGCTTCGCAAGCTTTTGGTGCAATGAACACGTCTACAGCGATGGCTTTCATAAAAAAAATAACTAACGTCTCGGTGGAGACGGTTGAAAGCGGCGAAGCATTCGGGCTGTTACTCACGATGGCAGATTGCCTGAGAAGAGCGCCAAAGACGAGAGATATTTTGGATTTTACAAAAGAAAGAAAGTTTGCTCCTACAGCTGTCGGCGGCGGATTTAGCAGTCGCAAGAACAAAAAAAAATCGCCATCCACAATCAATCGCTTTAACAGTGATTCAGTGAATCCAGAGAAAGCGAATGGAGGTGTGGCGACGGCTTGGGAGTTATTTTTATTGAAGGATCATTTCAATCCAGTGGTTGCGGGTGCCGCGACGGCTGTGTTGAACCATGAATTCGACGATATGTTTCAATTCGCGCACAAAATGTCGAGAAAAGATGTGTCTCCCGCATCTTTGAAGAAAAGAGCACCTGAAGGAGTAGGTAACGAGGAGGAAAATGACGGTAAAAGTAAGGGTAAATTCTCTCTCTTTTCGAAAGCGAGAACTGCTGCAGGGTCGTGCGCGAGAGTAGCGAGCACTTTGAGCGGAGGATTTCACCCCGAAGTTCCGTTGATTGCTAAAAATGGTGGCGGTGGAGTAGTTGTATCGGCCAAAAAGCGCAAAAGTTGCGCAGAGAGCCTCTCAATGTTCGAGGAAAAACTGAACTCGTTCTACATCAATTAGGTGATTAATTGCTTCTGCTGACTTTAGGTGAATGAAATTACACGTGCAACAAAACTTTTTACTTCTTCTTTTTCTTCTCGCTGGAAATCGCGTTTGGAAACTCGAAGCCTTTGCCACCTTTACGTTTCGACACTTTCGTAAATACCCCCTTCACCTTTCCTTGCTTCGTAGCAGAAATGACCGTATACGCCCAATTACAATACAACCGCTCAAAGTTTGAGCCGCCTTCTTCCGTTTTCTTGCTCGCGTCTGCTTCTTTTCTCGATCCAAACACCTCGCAACTGTTTTCTAAACACGTCATTGGTTGCTTGTCTACAGTCTGTGTGAGCATGATTTCGCGCTCGGGATCAAATTTATCGTTCTCATTCTTCGATACGGGGGGCAAAGATTTTTCACCGGCGTCTGTCAGTTCGTGCGCACGCCAAAACCATCTGCATTCGCACCATTTCCCGGTATTATCTTCAAAACAAGATTCGATTTGGGCGATATACATCGGTTCTTCAGGATTTCCAGGAAGCAAGTAGGCGCAGCCCCCAACTCTGTATTCAACATCGGACTTAATGAAGCCTTCGTAATACATGCGATTGGAAGTCAATTTACTTTGTTGGGGGATCTTCTCACCGATCCATTTGACTTGCGCAAAGTGGTCTCCATCATCCTCGACTTTATTTTTACGCTGTTTCTTCTTCTTTTTCTTTGCTTCTTCTTTCACCTGACCATTCTTAGCATCTTTATGCTTTTTTATCAAAGCGCTTGTCATTTTTTCCGTCACGCCGTCCATAGCCTCATCCGCTGCCTTCTTTTCTATCAGTTCCTCCATTCTGATGGTTTTCGCACTTTTCTTAGGTGCCTCTTTTTTCATCGTCGCTGCCGCCTCCGTTGGCGTTGATCCGCTGCAATATCTCGACACGTGCAAGCTACATCCGTGCGCGGTTGGAAAAACTTTCCCACATTTGCTGCATTGCAGAGAATCGTCCACCTTATTGGCGCTCGCTGCTTCTCGCTTCCTCTTCTCCAATATGGGTTGTCTCGGAATATTTTGTACTTGATCGACAGGGACGGTTGGATCGAGCACGAGCGCTAAAGCTTTGACTCGATCCGGAGCAACTGACGTTTTATCATTTTTCGATGCTCGGGTCGTGGACGGTATCGTCTTCGTCGGCGAAGGTTTTGGAAGCGGGCTGCTCTTTGGCACTGCTCTCGGCGGTCCCGGAGCTTTCTTCGGCGTCCCCTCCGCAGCTGCCGCTTTTCCAGCTGGCACCACTGGCTTCATACCACCATCCACTTCCTCGGGGTCCTCATTATGTCCCCAGTAACTGTTTCGCCCCGTCAAAACGTGCTTCAAAATCAATTCTCTCTCTAATTTGCTCTTTCTTTTTTGGGATATGTACACTGGACTCGTTGCCACCTCGTCTCCCGCCGTCGCCGCTTCCTTCATTTTCTTCTCCACAGTCGTGTAGTGGTAGCTAAAAAATGCCACCGGTTCTTCCCCGTTCTTCTTCTCGTACCGTTTTGACCATTTGATGAGCTTCTTCTTCTTTTCGAGCCACGCCGCTTTTCTTTCCTTCAAAGTTCCTCTCTGAGGGGTCGTCGTCAATTCGTCTCTCTTCGTCTTCTTTTTCTTCGCATTCTCCTCCTCTTCTTCTCCCTCTTCTTCCTTCGAAATCAAATCATCCAAAGCTCTCTCGCACTCCTTCATCGTGAACGGATGTTCCTCCATCTTCGTCGCCATTCTCATCGCGTCCGAGTTCGTCTTGTGAATCTCCTCCACCAACGTTCTCGTGCTCAATTCCGGTCGGTTGTTCTTGCTCATCTTCATCTGACCGGCGAGAAGTAATCGAGTCACGTAGGACTTTATGATTCGTTTTCGGATCGTGTGCAGCGATTCTTCCATCATCTCGCTTCGATCGTTCGTTCTAAAAGTGGTGTCAGTTCAACAAAGGGAGAGAGAGAGAGAGAGAGAGAGGACTGTATACTTTTGTAATTTTGAAGAGAGAGAGATTTTTTGTGATGATGGTTTGAAATTTGACCCCCCACTCTCGCGAAAAAAAAGACGCGCAACTACGTTACGAATAAAACAACAAAAAGAGATGTTTTAAAAAAGAAAAGGAACACCGAGGGGAAGAAGAGCTCCGAAATGCGATGACGATGGCGCTTCGAAGTGGTGTTGCGACGACGACGACGACGACGACGACATCATCGACGACAACGAAGAAAAGATGGCGCGGCGCGTCGCTTTGCGCGTTCCTCTTATTGTGCGTCGTGTTCGCATCGTCGTTGCGATTTCTGAAACGCTCGTTCGAGGAGACGAAAGGGTATTTCGACGATAACGGCGACGACGACGACGATACCGCGATGACGACGAGAAGAAGAAGAAGTGGAGAGGAAGAGGAGGAGGAGAGAAATAGATTTATCGCGGGAGGAGTAGGAGGGAGGACTGCTATCGACGGCGTTTACTTGAGAAGAGAGAAGGCGTGCGGGAACGCGCCAAAGGCGTTTTTGCCGGACGACTTGGCTACTTTTTTCGGCACCTCTTCTTCAAAAGCAACGAAAGAGGAAGGAGAAGAAGAAGAAGAAGGTAGAAGAGAGATTGAGGACGACATAGACGACGATATCGACGACGAGGAGGAAAGTAACGACAACATTAGAAGAAGGAGAAGGCAACTTTTAATCTCGAGAGCGCGCGCGTTTGCGAATAGGAACGGGCTGACCATGCCAACCGGATGCGACGAAAAGATGGGTTTCGTCAAGCACGAAAACTTTGGCGAAGGGGCAAAGCCTAGGATCGCGTTTAAAAACGAAGGGGAGAAGATGCTCAAAAAATGCGTGGAAACGACGAAACGAGGAGAAGATTGCGTGAATATTAATGTGATGGAAGCGGCGAAAGGTATTGCAAAAACGTCCGGGTTTGCGACGATAAGCGGAGGTAGCGATGGTAAAAAATATCAATACGAGACGTGCGCTTTAGTCGGTAACGGAGGGTCTGTTTTGAGGAAGAAGTTTGGCACGTATATTAACAATCATGATATCATCGTTCGATTCAACATGGCACCAATTGCAGGGTTTGAACAACACGTAGGAAATCGAACGGATGTCTGGGTGAACGGACACGAAGCGAGCAAAAGGCTTTGTTGCATAGGTTCGGCGAAGATGGGCGCCCACGCGAAAGAGCACGTCATGTGGTTCCCGGCGAAGCAAAACGTGATAAAATCGGCGTGTGAAAAGCGAAGAATAAAGACAAAAGCTCTGAACGATAGAGAAATTCCAGGGTACGTCGCGAAGATGAATAAAATGAGGTACGAAAGCAGACGGTTAGGTTTAGGTAAAAATTACGACAATTGGTTGCAACTCACCACCGGGGCTCACGGTATATTCTATTTCCTCTCTAAATGTAGGAGAGTATCCGTGTATGGCTTCAGCGTTTGGAAAGAAAGAAACGCAGTGGGAGAGAACTTAGATCAATACGGAGGTAGAAAGTCAAAGGTACACAGCGGGAACATATTCCACGATTGGTCAATGGAAACGAACGCTTGGAAAATCTTGCACATGGCAAACGTACTCGACGTGTGCACATGATTTTTGACGAAGTAGGAAAAAAGCAATAGCATCGCTTTAGAAGAACTATTTAATATTACATTGTGTTAGGTAACTGGTAGAAAAGAAACCTATCGATTAGATCTGTTGAATGTCTTCAAGCAATTTCGAAGCTTCCGTAGACGTTGCATGCGCTCCGTCGACGTCTCGTTTCCGAGCTAGAGTCTTCAGCGATGAAAAACACGTCTCGTGCGTCTCTGTGTTCTCGTGAAACTCTCTGTTCAACTCTTGCTTAATGGCATCGCATTGTATTTCGAATCGCTTCAACGTATCCTTTGTAAAAGTCGGAACATTCGTAAAGATGTACTCTTGAAAATTGGAGAGCGAGCTTTCCACGCACCTTCGAACGATTCGCCCCGTTGAAAACTTATTTTTGCACTCAAAGATATCGAAGGCATTTTCATCGAGCACAACTCCAGCGTCTTGATTCGATGAATCCGATGTTGAACTGCTCAACATCTGCACGAGCGTTGGTGAAGCTTCGATATTTTTCACGTCGTGTTTAATCTTTTCCAACGCATCCACAAACAACTCCGTTACAGAAGCGTTTTCGTACTTTATCAACAACGCATCTAACTTTGACGTCGAAAGCATCAAAAACTCTCGAAAGCATTCTCGGAAGCAAGCCATTGCGATTGCACGAAGTAAGCGTTCGTCGTAAGCTGCGCTCCGCTTTCCTTTTTCGCTCACCACGTAAGAAGGAAAAATTTTAGCGAGTCCTTTTTCAAGAGTGTAGCTTTCGTTGCCAATTCTAAACAGCACGACAGATGCGATGAGCGCAGAGGCTGTCGAGGAACCTTCGTTAGCTTTGTTGTCGCACTGTAAGTATGGACTATTTGGTAATCCCTGTGACGGAGATAAATACGGAATGCAAGAGGAATTTGCACGACAACTTCCGAATCTGACCAGTCGCGCGCACAGAGCATGGTGACTCGTCGCGAATAGAGCGCGTGAGAATCTACCAAATTCATCTCTCCAACTTTGTAACAAAAGAGGGCGCTCTTCCGAGAAAGATTTGATATCCGCAATGATATCGTTAGCTGTACATTCGTGCGTGTTCAAGAGATCCTCGACGGCATCGGCGACGATGGTTGGTGACGCCGCGGCTGTGTTGCTTCCCGAGGATGACAACAGCTGCTCGATTTCCGAAATTTTCTCCGATAAGATGGTCTCCCTTCGCAAATGTGCGTCTTCAATGCGTCTCCGAATAGTTTTTTCTACAATTTCTGTCACCCGGTCGCCAAGAGCGCACTCTGGAAGCAGCTTATGTGCAGATGCCAAATCAGCAGCCATGTTACCCAACGCTGCGCACATGTGTCGCACAGAGGACAAATTCCCCATAGTTCCCTTCTCTTTGGTCGCGTTTCCTCCGTCGAAAAAGATAATTTTCAAGAGCTCAAAATATCTGCGGAAAACAGCTTTAGCAAAGTCAATCAGAGGCTGACGACCATCTTCGGGGAAGACCTCAAAATACGACGTCGCGCACTTTTGAAATTCGTTCAAGAACAGTTCGTTTACTTTCCCGAGCTTCGGTTTAAATAACGAGTCAACTGTCGTGGACGTCTCGGCTTCTTCTCCTAAATCTCTACGATCACTACTACTCTTCGTAATGTCGGATTCTAAATCCGTCAAAACTTTCTCCAATTTATCTTTCTCTGCGTATAAGAATTCTTCGTGCACTTCGTCTCGAGGGACGCCTAACATCTTTAAACACTCTGCGCATTGCTGCGAAGAGAGCCTATTCACGAGATTTTCGAGTGCGTTAGCATCATCTTTACCTCCTTCGCCACCGCTATTCGTGTGTGAAGCAGTCTCAGCTGAATCGTGATAACTCGAACGAACGCGTTTCTTCAACAGACTTGCAATCGCATCCGAGATTTTTACAGTTTCATTCTTCGCTACCAAGAAAAGTTTCCCACTCTTGTGATGTTGCCGCTGTTCATCGCCACTGCCCATAGAAGAAGAAGGAGAAAACTTTTCGAGCATCGGTTTTGTCTTTGCTATGATCTTCACGGCTTTCTCCACGCGAGTGATTTCCGAACAAAAAGAAGCAGACCCAAACAAAACGCTTCGAATTGTGTCCGGCGCCTTCAATGCTTCTTGTATATTAAATAACACGTTTTGCACCTCCCTCGCTCTTTCGCTTTCAAACCGTTTCGCGTCCAACGTTTCGTTTAACTTCCTCGCCGCCTCTGCCGCCTCCTTTGTCGCTTTTTCCACCTTCTCGCTCTCTTTCTTCGTCAGCTGCTCAATTTCCGGTCGTGCGTTTTCGATAAAATCCGCCGCGTTGATGAACTTTGAGTAGTTTTCATACACCGAGTGCGTCCCGTGCGATTCCAAACGTTTAATCTCTCTAGAAACGTTCACGTATTCGTTCTGTAACTCTCCGATCGTTTTTGTTTTCAGCATCTCTATGACGTTTTTGTTTTGAACGACGACGTTCTCGTCGCTTTGACCTCTCTTTTCCTCCTCTCCACCGCTCTTCTTCTCGTTGTTCGTTTCGCTGCTTTTCATCTCGTTCTTCCCTACCATCGCTCCATCACCCGCATTCCCATCTTCGCTCTCCTTCGTCTTCTTCTTCGAAGAAGAATTCAGTAAAGACGACCCTCCTGTACCCTGCTGTTGTTGTTCTTTGTCGTTGTGGTAGTACGATTTCAGCAGGTCTTGCACGCGCTTCTCTTTCTCCTTCTGTTGTTTCTCTTGTTGCGTTGTGATCGAAGAAGACATTCTTCTTTGAAGTCCACCGCGCGTGCGCGCCGCGCTCAGAAAGAGAGAAAAAATAATGGCGCTCGTCTCTCGTTCACTTCTCTTCCACGGACTGTTGAAAAACAAACATCCACACACAGAAGACACGCGCGCAAAAAGCGCTAATCAATCGCTCTCTCTCTGAGATACCACCAATAAAGGATTGGTTTTATTTTCACAATCGTCGTCGCAATAATCGCGCGCGAGACAAACACACGCAACGCACATATAAAAATCAAAATCAACGCGCGTCGAGTACAGACAGAAGAGGAAGTTTTTTTCTTTGCGATTGATGTCTGAAGAGAAGACAGTGGTAACGCCGTCGACGCCTACTACGAACGCTGGGACTGCTGCTGCGGGAAGCGCGATACCTGCGACGACGACGACGACGACGACGACGACTCTTCCGTCGGAGGATAATATTACCATCAATAGTAGTAAGTCAACAACAACATTAGCAACAGCAGGTTCCGATTTCATGTCGGATTGGAAGTCTTTCGCGGCCAAGGCGACGAGTTCGTTCAACGAAGCGTCCCAATCGATTTCGGAGACGTTGAGAGAATCTGGAGTGAACGATGTGGTATCGTCCACGACAACGAACGTTAAATTTTACGCCAATTCAGCGTACGATATGGGTGCGAACGCGGCATCCAACGCGGCTGAGTTTACGACCAACGCCGCGAAGGATACAATGTCGGCGTTACAAAGTCTCGATCGAGAGCGCATCGCGTGGAGCATGGCGTTTACGTTCGTCAGCGGATTGAGTTTAACGCTCGCGTTTACGGTCGGTGTAGCAACGATCGCGTTGTTCCCAGCTAAATTCGCGCTGTGCTTTTCGTTGTTTTCTATTTCAAACATTTGCGCCGTCGGCGCGTTGCGCGGCCCGAACGAACAAATCAAGCACATGTTAGATCCAGAACGATTATACGTCTCGTGTGGGTTCGTCGGCACTATATTATTCACCTTGTGGGCTGCGCTGATTAAGCACTCGTACTTTCTAACCGTGATGGCCTCCATAGCGCAAGCGTTGGCCTTATTGTACTATCAGTTGTCGTTCTTCCCGATGGGGGCCGAAGGATTTCGGGTGGTATGTAAAGTCGCGTATTCCACCGTCGTAAAACCAACATTTTTGTTGGCGCTTCGGTTCGTAGGGACGGTTTTACCAATCAACGGTGGCGGTAGTGGTAGTGGGGGAAGGAAAAGAAGTTCGCTGTTACCGACTTGAGAGAGAGAATGGTTTTTAATGCGATAATGTTTATATATACAAAAGTAGGGAGCTCACAGAGATGTTACGCGCATACGCGCGCTCGTCGTCGTCTTTGAGATTTTTCATCCCTTCGCTGCAACGGCGTCTTCGCGTATCTAAACACGAATAATCTGCATTTCTCTCCGTCTGTCGCGAGACGACTACGCATATACAAATATATAATTACATATATATACACACACGCGATGATAATACACGCGATGCAAACGCAGACTTCTTCTTGTTTTTCTTCACCTCCACCGTCGTTCTTCGCGCGCGGTTGTAAAGTCGCGGGATTTCGCAACAGACGTCGTCGCGCGACGACGACGTCTGCGAAAACAAACGCAAAAACGACGACATCGACATCGACAATCAACGAACGCAAAGGCCAACCGATAAAACCCGGACAGTCGTACCCGGCGAAAGAACACTGTTCGAATTGCGGTTTGTGCGACACGACTCTCGTGTCGTACGTGAAGGACGCGTGCGCGTTCCTCGGTCCGGGGATGTCCAGAATTGAAAAGTTGGAAGAAAAAGTGCACGGCAAGGCTCGGAACGCGGAGACGGACGAGTTACGGTTGGGGGTTTTATATACTTCGGATACGAAAGATAACACGAACAATAGCTCGCAATCGGTATTTTACGCGAAGAAGAAACAACCGGTAGAGAAGGCGCAGTGGACTGGGATCGTGACGTCGGTCGCGTTGGAGATGTTGAGGACGAAGACGGTGGATTGCGTCGTCGCGGTTGGTTCAGGTGAAGCAGACGCTAGGAACCCGGAACCGAAGTTGTGTTTTACCGAGGAAGATATCTTAGCGTGCAGAGGAGTGAAACCGTCGTTGTCGCCAAACTTGAAAGTTTTCGCGGAAATAGAGACGAATCCGGAGATTAGAAACGTTCTGTATATTGGTGTTGGGTGTTCCGTCGTCGCTTTGAGAGAAGTAGAGCAATATTTAGGATTGGATAATTTATACGTGCTGGGAACGAATTGTGCAGATAACGGGAAGACGGATGGATTCTATAAGTTTGTAAACAACGCGACGGACAAACCAGACGAAGTGATGCACTACGAATTCATGCCAGATTACAAAGTTCACCTGAAGATGCGAGATGGAAGTTACGAGAAGATTCCGTATTTCTCGTTACCGGCGAAGGAGTTATCGACCGGCGTCATCGCTGAAAGTTGTAAATCGTGCTTCGATTATGTCAACGGTCTCGCGGATCTCGTGGTCGGGTATATGGGTGTCGATTACGATGAGTCCATTCCGATGCATCTTCATCCGCAATATGTCACCGTCCGAAACGAGCGAGGACAGAAAATGATTGATTTAATAAAAAACGATTTGCAAATAACGCCATCCACCACGAGAGGCGACCGCAAACCGTTCGTTTTACAAACCGTCATCTCTGATGACGAGGCGTATTTAGGCAGAGGTCCAGAACAAGGAGCCCCTCGATTTGTAGGAAATATGATCGCGTGGTTGTTGAACAAAGTCGGTCCGAAAGGGAAAGAGTTTGGCATGTACAGTTTAGATTATCATACCATTCGAAACTATTTATACGTGAATAGAATTTACGGCAAGGAGCGAGCGAAAGAGCACATTCCGAGTTACGCCATGAAAGTTGTAGAGGAGTACGAGGGGAAAAATGGAGATATTTCCAAGCGGTTAAAGTTGTAAAATTATTTCGTTTATATTCGCGCGTGCATTTTAATTCACATGTTTTACAAATTGTGTTGTTATATCTACTTTTACTATCGTCGTTTGTTTTGTTCCACCAAGCGTTTTTTCGCAGCCATCGCTCTTTCGAAAAGTTTGCGGTTATATTCCAAGTTTCGGTTCTTCTTCATCGCCGCTGCTTCGGCAGCTGCTTTTTCCTCTCTCGCCTTTTCCTCTCTCTCCGTTTTGCGCTGCAGCGCCTTCTCAAACAACTCCGCATCGAATGCAAACGCCGCCGATTTCGTCGCTTTCTCCGGGTTCTCCTCGATTTCCTTCTTTGCCAACTCAGCCGCTTCTTCATTTTCTACTTTTCTTTGCTTCTCTACCGCCTTCTCGGCGTTCAAAATCCCGTAGCTGGACATTAAATCTTTCTGATACGTGATTAAATCTTCCACGGTTTTCATCGAATTCACCTTCTTTTTAATGCGTTTCAGTAAAAGCTCGCCGTAGTCTATTTTCTTCTCCTCTTCTGTCTGGTCGTGTTCGTAATCCTCAAAATCCATCAATGGATCGTTCTTATCGTACTGCCACTGTCGATCGCTGATCCACAAATCGTCGTCGTCATCTTTTACCGGGTCGTCGAACCACTCTATCTTCTTCGTCAAGCGTTTCTCTTCCTTCTGTCGTTCCTTTCGCATCTTCGCCTCGAACTCTTCCTTCTCCTTTTGCCTCCTCTCGAATTCGTCCATTTTATACTGGGAACTCGGATGAGTATTCTCGAACCACGCCAACGCGGCTTCTTCTTTTCGCTTCTCTTTTTCGCTTTTAATCCTTTTCATCTCCTCTTTAAACTCTTCCGGGGTTTTCAGCAGAGACGAGCGCGTCAGTTCCACGACGCTTTCGTCGTTCACTAAGTCCTCCACCGTTTCCGGCTGGGGGCCGTTTCGGCGGGGATTTCTCGTCGTCGTTGAACCCCGAGAGGAAGAAGAAGAAGAGGAGGAGGAGGAGGAGGAGGAGGAGGAGGAGGAGTGCTCTCTCTCGTAGTCTTCTTTGTCGCCCATTTCGACGACGACGACGACGTTCTTCTTCTCGTCATCATTCGTTTTTCCCGCAGCCTCATCATCGCTCGAGGAAAAAGCCGCGGTGTTTTTTTTACTCTTCTTCTTCTCGAACAAATCTGTCGGCTTGGCGACTGGTTTGCTCGAAAACGCGGACGCTTCGTCCACGAAGACGAGCAAGAGCAGGAAAGAGAAGAAGAAGAAGACGAGATGGAATCGCGGACGGCGGTTGTTCTTCGTCGTCTTCGCCGGCGCTCTCTTCATGTTTTGTGTTTCACAAGAATGAGGGAGAGGAAATTCCAAAAGCGTGTGAGCAACCTTAAAAACCCTAAACATTTCAAGCGAAAAGCACGAATTGAATGAAGTAACAACAACATCACAACGAAACACAAAGAGAATAGATAAGTTAGTGATAGATAAAAGAAAACAAGTAGATAAGACGCGACGATGAGGGAAGAAGACGAGTTTGAATCGCTTGCGATGCGTTTCGAGCGGCGTTTGAAAGGAGCACTGAGAGAGATGCAATCGTCACACTCGTTTCCATCTCGCTGCCGCTCGAATTCTTCTTCGAACGCGTTTACTCTCGAGAGCAAAGGAGGAGGAGAAGATGAAGAGGAAGAAGATGAAGAAGAAGAAGAAGAAGGAGAGAAAGAGGAGGAGGAGAAGAAGAGGATGGAGGAGGCGAGGAGAGAAATCATCGAGAAGCACGTCTTGCGAGACGCGAGAAGAGAGAACGACAAAGCCGTCGAGAAAAAACTGTTGACAACAACTTCATCAGAAGCAGCAGAAACGAAAAATACTGCTTGCACTACTTTAGCGTGGTATAGAGAGAAAGCGACGGTGGCGGATGCATTTTTGATGGCGGCAGGAAGGATAACCAGCGCACTCATCGAGGCATACGAAGATTCTTTAGACGACGACGAATCGTGCACTCTGGCGGACTTTGTCGTATCAGACGCGCTTCTATGTAGTGACGACGACGAGGACAAAGAGAAAGACAAAAGTAAAAATAGCCGTAATAGGAATAGCAAAAAAAATAACGCGAAGTCGTCGACGTATCGCGCTTTCTTAGAGGTTCTCTTACTCATAGCGGAATCGGAGGAGTTGAAAGACACGCAACTTCGTTTGTTGCCGTTTCGGTTCATAGAGGACGTCTTTGCGCAGAGCTCGGTGGAAGACTGCTCGGATATCGTGAGCAAATACCTGTTCTCAGAAAACTTCATACCAAAAGGGAACCAAGGCTACGAAGATGGGGATTACTATCCGCACGATGTAGACGGTATTAAATATCCCGAACACAAGACGGGAAAAAAGAGAGTAAAAAGTAAAACGAAGCTCATTCGGAGGGACGTGTACGACAGATTAATAGTCATCATGGACATTAAGAAAGAGTTTGACGAGAATGGACTGCGAAAGATGAAAAGTGCGAGCGAGATATACTACCAAACTGGGCCTGAAATATATGACTGCGGTGAAGAGTGTCAAGTCATCATACTCAAGTCTTTCGAGGAGCTTTTGAATCGAACTTCTCAGATATTACACGCAGAATTTAGAGGTAAAGTTATGTTGATGTCCAACGGAATCCAAGACTTTGCCGAAAGCGCACATGTTGCTGCGGGCATAGATTTCATCGCCGAGGACGAATGCGATAAAGCGATGAAAAAGAAAACGAATGATGATACGAATACCAAGCAATCGAAGAAAAGCGTCTCGAAGACGAACAACAAAAAGAATCCAGCGGAAGAAGACGTGGAGGAAAATGAGGAAGAGAGATTGAACGCAATCACTCTTGATGATTTGAAAACCGTCGAAAAAGTCTTCCGCGAATCGAACGAAGACTTCGGCGATGAGATTAGCGCGGTCATTTCTCCGCAACTTTACTTTGCGTTTTGGAAGGCTATGGAGTTGTTCGGTGAACCTATCATGGCGTGCAAACTGCACATTTCTTCGGTCGATGATTTTCAAAGCAAAGTCGTGGAAAATTTGAATATCGTTTTGGAAAAGATTAAAGCTAAATCTCCGTTTAAGAAGCAAATGCTTAGGGAAGAACTTCTTGAACAACTCGCACTCACGGGCACATTAAGAATTTCAACCGCTCGGGCGTTTCCGTTCCAAATGCGTGATGGATTCTTCTTGAGAAATTTCTTGGCGCAAGCCGCAATGTTCATGCACTTTGTGCTCTTCCATTTCGGCGACGACAAAAGCCCCTTAGAAAAGGAGCACGCAAAGGAAGTTGTAGCGCGAGATGAATGGATAAAGAAAATGTATGAAGAAGAAACAAAAGGTAGGGTGATTATAGACGGTATTCAAGAGACGGAAGAGCGCGTTCAAGAGGAAGCGAAAGCTATGGGTGTAAAATTGAAAAATAAGGGAAAGAAAAAAAGTGGCGATGATGCGATGGATGTCGACGAAGAGAAAGATAATGACGATGACAATACTGATGGCAGACCGCGTCGGCGAGTGAATGTGCCGAAATTTGGATTCTCGGAAGAGCAAATGACAATGTGGAGAGAGACAATCGTTCCAGTCGCGAGGGAGTATTTCGAGGAAATCTTGGATGTCGTCGAGAACACGGACGCCTCTCCCGAGGATGGGAAGAAACTGCGAATATTTCTCGTCGCGACCATGTATTCTACCGAACACTACGACACTTGGGTGGATATGGGCTGCCCTTCCTTTGAAAGAAAGGAAATCGACGTCGTCGCCGAACAGAAAGAATACGAGCGAAAAGAAAAGGAAAAGGAAGATGCGGAAAAAGCAAAGTATCGGGAAGGATACGTCCGATTTGAAAATAACCCGGAATTGGAGAGAATATGGAATTTGTATCCGAGTTATGAAGCGGCTATGACTGATCCTGAACGTAACAAATATTCGAAACCAGAATTTATGAAGGAGTTTCTGCAAGTAGTATACGACGAGATGGATCCAGAAGCGCAGATTGAGGAGGAATACAAAACGAAGAACGACACTGTGTATCGCTGGAAAGCGTTTCGTTTGATTCGACAATGGGACTTTGCCGCTTTTCGAAAGATGAAGAATAACGATTTGGAGACGATCGTACCGGAAATTTTGGGATTAGATCCTCCAAAAGGATGGAAACCACACAATCCAGTGGACTTTCGCGACGTTCCTATTGAGATGCCGGATACGATTGACGGTGAAAAAGTCGATAAATCGTCGCATCACGAACTCACAGAGGAGGAGATAGATAAAATCATCGAAGAAACTCACGCGAAATGGTTGCTTGAGAAGGAAGAAAAGGAAAAAATGGAACAAGAAAAGAAAGCCGCGGACGAAGTGGCCGCAAAAACGCAGGCAAAGGTTGCGAAACAACAGCCAGCGGCGCGGAAGCGATCGCCGCAGCGTCCGAGTGCGCCTGCTGATCGTGGGAGAGCAAGGACATCGCAGCAACCACCGCAGCAACAACAGCGACCACCGCAGCAGCAACAACAAAGGCAACAGCAGCAGCAAAATAAAATGGGTAAATATGATGGCGGTGGCCGAGGTGGTGGTAGAGCACAGCAACAAACACAGCAAAGAATGGGTCGCGACCCGCAACAGCAAATGCGTCAACAGCAGCAGCAGCAGCAGCAACAACGACAACAACAACAACAACAACAACGACAGCAGCAGCAGCAGCAGCAGCAACAACAACAACAAGAACAACAACAACAACAACGACAACAACAACAGCGTACCGCTTCTCGGGATCGTTTTCCTCCTTCTCGAGGTCCTGTACAGGGAGGAAGAGGAGGTAGACCAATTAATCAATCGCAACAACAGCCACAACAGCGCCAGCAAAATGTTGGCGGAAGAGGCCAACAACAAGGCGGACGCGGAGGGCGCGGAGGGCAATCCGGAGGTCCTCCACCGACGAAAAGAACTAGGAGATGATGATGATGGTGCTGACAATGGTGTGCGTTTTTAGCAAAACTTTAGTGTTAGTTTATACAACTCGCTCGCATTTATTAGTTTACATGCAAAAATTTCTTCTTCATTCCTCGGAGTCATAACAGGAGAAGAATCCGCCTACATCTTGCTTATTTTCCTTCGCTTCTTCTTCTTCTTCTTCTTCTTCCTCAGACGAGAACACTTTCTCTTTTGCCTCCTCGATGAATTTCTTCTTAGCTATGCTATTTTTCGTTCGTTTCACGGGATCATCCACGAAGGAGAACATTTTTAAGCGCTTCAAGTACTCTCGATTCATCTCTTTGCTTCTCTCCCGAGTGACTGCGTACTTTCGCAACTCATCAATATTCTCCACGAAGAATCGAATCGATTGTAACAGTCTCGAATTATCCCTATCTATGTCGTTTTTAAATATTCTCCTCAGTAACGGTATCTCTGTTCCTCCTCCTCCTCCTCCTCCTCCGCTTTTGTGGCGTTTTGCGTTGGTATTTGTATCGTTTTTACAGCTCTTCCCGACGGCTCGTGTTGCTTCGTCGTGTAAAAACAAACACTTATCCCCATACCTGCACTTGCCGTTCCTCGTCCAAAATTTACACGGTTGTTCGCTTCGCTTTTTCTTTTTGTTCTTGTTGTTCTTATCATCTTCGCTGTTATCGTTCTTCTCTTGCTCCTTCTGTTCTTCTTTCAACAAAACCGTCGCCTCGAAACTGCCCAATCGTCTTTGCTCTTCCAACACTCTCTCCAACTCTTCCTCTCGCTTACGCTTCGCAGCGGCTGCTTCCTGTTCCGTTTTTTTCAAGTCATCGACGTTCGTCTTCGCGCTTCTCGGATAATTCTTCTTCCTCTCGTTTCGCCACCGGATCGTCTCTTCGTCCAGCGCTATCATCATCGTCTCTTTCTCGTTTAAAGCGTCGTTCGGTTCGTTACGTTTTTCGCCGCGCTGCGTTCCGATTCCGTTTTCGTCTCTTTTTTTCGACGCATTCTCCGTCGTCGTCGTCGCGTCGTCGTCGTCGTTATTCTCCTCTCCTCTCCCGTTCTTCTTGTTCTTCTTGTTCTTCTTCGACTTCTGTTGACGATGGTGATGGCCATCTGGAAACGAAGGCGGCGCCAGAGGTGGTGCTTGCGGTGGTGGCACGAACACCATCTTTTCGTCCTTCTCTTCTTTTTTTTTCAAAAGAAAAAAAAAGTGTGTGGACGCTTTCAACAAAAAAATTCGGACGAACAACGAACAAAACGCGTTACAATCATTCTCGCATATTATATTCTACTACGACGTACATACACAAACTGTTCGTGTATTTACAACAAAAGCTAATAACCACACACACACACTCTCTCTCTCTCTCTGCTAAAAAGGACTAAAAAAACATACTCTCTCTCTCCGCCGAGGGCAACCACCTGTCGCGTCTAGTTTCGCTTAAAAAACCAGCCACTCGGGCCCGCGCGCTCGGCGTTTTCCGCTCTTACACTTACGCCTTCAACGCATACTTGCGCTTCGGGTAGTACGCATCCTTCTTGGCTTGCTTGGCCGTCTTGGCGTTCTTTTCCGCCGGGGACAAGCGTCGTCGAATGGCTCTCGTTTTCTTCGCTCTAAGATCTAATGGCGTGTACTTGGCGCCGGAGTAAGCCTCTCTAAGCGATTTCAACTGGTTTTGACGAATGACAGTCAAGATGCGAGCAATGGCTAATCGAACGGACTTGATGCGCGCAATCTTGTTCGGCGCACCGCCGGTAACCTTGGCGATCTTCAAGCTCGCCAACTGCTGCTTTTGCTGCTCGAGAGCAGATTTGAGTTCAGTTCTCGATTGCGATCGGAGATCGGACGTCTTCACTTGGGACCCTATTAAATCGAGAAGAAAGAGAAAGTTGTGTGAGTAAAGAAGAGTAAACACGGGGAGAAATTTCGAAGCGGAACGAAAGATACGACGCAATCGCGCGAGACCTAACCACCACAACGCGCCGCAGAATTGCAGATGAACGAATCTAAACCATTCACTAATCCATCCACAACCTCTATCACGGCTTCGCGTCGTCGTCCATCCTCGGCATTTTTTTTTCTCTCCCTCGCGTTGCCGCTAAAAATTAACCCCAAAGCGAAAGAGAGAGGAAAAGAGGCCCCAATCCCCGCACGCGCGCGGGTCTACGCGAAGTTCCGCATCCACCGCGCGCGAGAGATTTGCACCGCGCACATATCGTATCGTCGAATAACGAGGCTATATCAAAAGAGAGATGTCCATCTCTAGCGCTTACCTGCCATTATTTCTTTATAAAATGTGTGCTGTTGAAGTGAGGCTTTTTACGAAGGAGAGAAAAGGTGTACGAAAAAGAAGAAGCTAGAAAAGGCAAACTTTGCGCGCCGTGGAAAAGAGAAAATAAAAAATAAAAAATAATACAAAGTACCACAGTACATGTTTTAAAATATGGCATGTTATTGAAACTTTTGCTCCAACCACGCACTGGTGACTGATTTCGGTCTCTCTATGGCGTACCCGTGCGCTCTCGATAGAATCAACTGGCTCAAGCACCCGATGGATCTCGAGACGCCGAACATGACGGTGTAAAAGTTCTCCTCCTTGATGCCAAAGTGTTGGAGCAAAACGCCGCTGTGCGCGTCCACGTTCGGCCATGGGTTTTGGACTTTCCCGGTCGCTTTGAGAACGTCTGGAACTATTTCGTATAAGCGAGAGACGAGTTGGAACATTTCGTCGTCTGGCAAGTGTTTTAACGCGAACTCTCTTTGGCACTCGTAGCGAGGATCGGTGCGTCGCAAGACGGCGTGACCGTAGCCCGGGACGACGCGTCCAGATTTTAGCGTGTTTTCCACGAAAGTCTTGACAGTTTCCGCGGAATAATCGCCCTTCAACGTTTCTTGCGCTTCTTTTAACCACTTCAAAACTTCTTGGTTCGCCAAGCCGTGCAAAGGACCGGCTAAACCGTTCAAACCGGCTGAAAAACTCAAGTACGGATCGGACAACGCCGAACCGACCAAGTGGGTGGCGTGCGCGGAGACGTTTCCGCCTTCGTGATCGGCGTGAATGGTTAAATACAAACGCATGAGCTCTTTACATTCGTTCGAAGGGAATCCCATCATTTGACTGAAATTTGCGGCGAGATCTAAACTTGCATCGACGGTTGGAACCTCGCTGGATTTCCTCGCCGCTTCTTTCACGCACGATCGCTTATAAATAAACGCCGCGACAACCGGTAACTTTGCAATCAAATCCAAAGCGTCCTCGTATATGTACTTCCAATACTCTGTTTTCTTCATCGTCCCACTGGCGTACATTTTCGAAAATTGCGAATCGTTTTGCATGGCCAAACACGCCGCGGAGAGTTGCGTCATCGGATGGGTCTCCTCCGGAAGCGCTCGCAAAACGTCAAACACGTTCTTCTTACTCGCATCGTTTGCGCACTCCTTCGCGAACTTTTCCGCTCTCCCCATTAAATCCACTCTCAACGCTTCCACCTCTTCTTCCGTGGGCACTTTGTTCGTGAGCAGTAAGAACAGAAGCGCCTCTGGTATCGGCTCTCGATCTCGCTTCCCCGGTAACTTTTCTTGCAGCTCGGGAATAGTCAACCCTCGGAAACGAATCCCGTCGTTCGCGTCGAGCAAAGAGGTCTCGTAGAGCATCCCAACGATCCCTCTCATGCCACCCATGACCATGTTCACGGTCACCTCGCCGACTTTCTCGTTCCCGTGTTTCGCTTTCAGCTGTTTCAAGCGCGCTATTTCGTCCGGGATTTGACTCTCGATGCGAGACTTGAGCGCACTCTCTTCTCGCGCAGAAGTTGAAAAGAAGCGTTGAGTGTTATCGCGATTACGATCGCGAGCGCGAGAACGACGACTGGGACGACGAGCTCCTCCTTCGAACAAAGAAGAAGACGACGACGGAAAAGAAGACGAAAACGACGACGACGACGGCCCGACGTCTTCTTCTTTCCACGCCTCGTTTCTTCGCCCTTGAAGATTATTTGCGAAAGTGCTCAAACGACCAACAGACGACGACGACGACGCGCTACTACCGCTAACAACATCACCATCGCTCACAACAGGAGCAGCGGCGCTCAGTTGAGCCAAAAGGAAGCTTCCTCCTCTTCGACGATGATGAAGAAGAGCGGAGATTTCTTTCGCGTTGCGTCTCGCCGTCGCGGAAAGCATGAATGAATGATTTTGTGTGCGTTGTGTGTTTCCGGTTTGTTAGTTGTGAGGGGGAGTTTGGGCATTCGCGGAAAAAAAACAAACCAATACGCGTAAACTGCGCGCGCGATGATCGATCGCGCGCGCGCGGAACGGTGCGCAGCCAAAACAACAAAAAAAAGGAACATAGAAATTTGATGACAGCAGAGGGATTTGAACCCTCGCCCTTGCGGATGGGAGCCTGAATCCCACGCCTTAGACCACTCGGCCATGCTGCCTTTATGTGTGTATGTGCGTTGCCGCCTCTCCTTCTTCTTCACAATCCGATTAGGGTTTAAGAAACGCATTTTATTTTATTTTGTTGCACGAAACCCTAAAACACGACGCTTTTTCCCTTAAGATGATGCGCCGGCGATATAAAAAACACACTCACTCGCACCCATCCGTAGAAGTTAGAAATATATATACACAGAGAAAGAAGATGGTAGCAACGACGATGGGAACAAATAACATCATCACCATCGGAGGAGGAGGAGGAGGAGGAGGAGATGCTTCCCAAAACATCTCCCAGCGGCACCATTTAGCGGTGAAAGCCGCCAAGACGAATAAAGGGAAACGAGCCATCGAGAAAAACGCCCCGAAGAGGAAGGAAGTGGCGGCGAAGACGCTGATGCTTTTACACGGCGCGCTGACGTCGGACGTGTTGAAATCGCTGATAAACGATCTCGCGCAGATGAAGTACGGAGAGAATCACAAGATGAACAGGAAGAATCCCGGGATTCGACCGTTTGAAGGAGGCGGGGAAGTCTCGCTGGAGTTTTTCGCGGAGAAGAGCCACTCGGCGACGTTCGCGTTCGCCAATCACCAAAAGAAGAAGAGACCGCACGCGATTACGTTTGGACGATTTTATAACCACAAGATTTACGATTGCGTGGAAATGATGGTGAACGGAGAGACGTTTATGCCGATTATTAAGTTTGGTAACGTCGCGGCTTCCACGACGATTGGTTCGAAACCGTGCATGATGTTCTTGGGCGATAAGTTTGAAACCGACGCGAATTTACGACAGTTGAAGAACGTGTTCGCGGACGTGTTTCGCGGACGCGTAGTTTCGAGAATAAACTTGAAAGGCATCGATAGAGCGATTGTCGTCACGGCTTTAGAAGACGGGAAAACCATCTTGTTTCGACAGTTTGCCATCAAGTACAAAAAAAGTGGAACGCGGTTACCGAAAGTACACTTGGAAGAGATGGGACCGCGCTTCGACGCGACCATCGGTAGAGTAAAACTTCCACCGCCAGACGTGGAAAGAGAAGCCATGCGCGTGGACAAGACGTTATTGAAGGAAGAAAAGGCGAACGCGTTGAGTCAAGGCGCCGGCGATAAGGTTGGTAAGATTTACGTGCATAAACAAACCGAAGGCTTGGACGAAATCAACAGACGAAAAAGCTTGAAAGGCGGCTTGAAGAAAAAGGAGAAGTGAGTAAAAGAACGAACGCGCGGCGCACACTACTAATAGGGAAAACAAGTTTGTTTTGATTGATGAACGACGAGTATAGCATTTGTATAGTAGCACACAACACGTAGACAAAAACGGAGATACCTGACGCAGACTGACACAAATCATCGCTCGCATTTTTCATTCGCTTTCTACCATTTTTTTTTTTCTCTTTTGACAGTCTCCATTAAACAAAAAAGAAGCGACGAACGACACCATGCGTGCGGTAACAAGCGACGGGGACGACGACCGCAGATAAAAAAAAAGAGATGTCTCCGTCGCTTTCAAAGAGAAGCGCCGAGCTCGACTCCGAGGAAAACGATTTTGGAGGCAAAGAAGACGTCAGAAGAATATTCAATCGCGACGGCTTTCTCTTCCTTCCGGCAAAGTCGGTCGACGGCGACGAAAAGGAGGAAACAGTTGAAGGAGAAAGAAACGTCGTCGACGCGAACGCGTTTCTCGCGCAGCTTTTCCACGAGTTCACCGCTCCATCCATCCCCACGGAGTCGATGTCGTCCTCTGATGCGAACGCGACGATTGATTTGAACGATGCCGCCACGTGGCCGAGAGAGACGGACGGGAAGAGGAGGATATTCGAAGTCTGCGCGCCTGGGAAAGGCGACCAGTGGTTGGAGTTGCAAAGGAAAAGAAAGAACTCGAGATTCGTTCGCTTGATGGACGATTTACTGGGACAAAATCAATGGCACGTATCCCTGAACCAAGAACACGAGGGGAGATGTAAAGTGAGACACTGGTACAGTCCGCTCGTGTTCCCAGAGGGAGAGGTTGGCGCTTCTTCTTCGCGCGGCGGATCGATGAAAACGTTCTCGTCGAAGAGACGGAGAGCAAAGTTTGTATCGTTGGTTTTAGAGCAAGAAGCGACGTGCGAGGATATTTTAGATGCGATGGTGCGAAAAGAAGAGAATAGATACAGAACCAACGGGAAATCTTCTTCTTCTTCTTCTTCTTCCTCCATAACTCCCGTCGACGAGTTTTTATTGTGTGCGCACGAGTACGCAAGACGATTGAAATCGAGCATGGGACAAGTCTTGCATCACAAGAAACCGAAGACGTTTTCTAGGAGAAGAGAAAAAAAACGTGATGATGATAATATCATAACAAGCGAAAACGATTGCAGGCTTTCGTTTCTCGCAAACCATCGCTTCTGCGTTCACCAACATGCCGCAACGACGAGAGCATCAGCGCACGCGTTTTATCCTGTAAATCGTAGGCGCGTTCTCGGAAAAGGGTGGCACGTTGATATCGGTCCTGGTTTTGATGCCGAGGCGCAGCGACGAGCAACAGGTCATCCAATGCAAGGCTTGATACTCCTAGTTCTGTTATCAGATAGTCACGAGGGTGGTGGAGGCACGGCCTTTGTTCGGGGATCGCACCGGAGCATCATCAGAAACGGATTTCGCCACAACGCCTTTGGAGAAGAAAACGGTACAAACCAAGACTTGAATAATTTCGCGCAACAAAGCATCCAAGACTCAACGGTTTCGGGGGATTTATACATGTCTTACGAGAAATCTGCACCAAGTTTACGTAGCAATAGAGGAAAAGAAATTAGAAACATAGAACAAATCGTTGGGAAAAAAGGTGGGATTGCAATCCTCCATCCTTGGTTAGTCCATAGCGGAACCACAAATCACAAAGGCTCGTTGCGTGTTATGATGAATGGAATGGTTCGATTCTCTGAAGATGCGTTCGTTTATCACGGGTTGCGCGTATTGGATGACGACGACGACGACGACGACGACGACGATGGCGATGATGACGATAAAAGCGTTAACGGTGATACTACTCGATCAACAATACTCACTGATTCGCTTCTTCGAGGAAAAGGAGGAGGTTCTGCTTTCACAAGGGCGTTTTATTCCAGCAAAACGTTCTCGAGAAACTATCATCGGCAATCCGTTTCAATCATCATGCCCGTGCACAACGCCGAAAATTGGCTCGATGAAAGCGCAAGCTCTATTTTTACGCAAACATACGACGGTCCAATGGAAGTCTCGTTCTATAACGACGCCTCGACAGATGGTAGTTTTCAGAAAATGCGCGAGTGGATGCTTGCTTTGAGGTATGCCGGCATCGACGTCAAAATAACCGGAAAGTCAGAGAACACGAGCGGGCGATTGGAGAGCAACAAAGAATGTAAAAGTCGTCCCGAAGGTATTGGATTTGCTAAAAACCGCTCAGTCGAGTATTCGCGTGGATCTATATTAGTATTCTTTGATGCCGACGATATCATGGCGAACGACAGAGTGAAGATGCAAGTCCATCACGTCATTGAAAGTCCATCTTCGATTATTGGAACGACGTGGAAGCGTTTCCCCGATGGATCAACCGAACATTACGAACAATGGGCCAACAGATTATCCAACGAAGAAATGATTCTCGAACAGTTCAGAGAAAATACGGTCCAAATGCCAACGTGGGCGATGGCAAGAAAATGTTTCGACGACGTCCGTGGCGGCTTCGAAGAGTCGCCTCCTGATTCCGGTGAAGCCGAGGATACCATATTTTTTCACAAACATCTCGATATTCACGCTGAAGAGAATAAACGGCGTGGAAAATTTCCCTTTCTCCGAGCGGCGGCGCCGGTTACGGCGACCAGTGAGGGATGTCATAGAAGAGAAGAACCATTGTTGTATTATCGGTGGACTGAGACTTCCGGGACGTCGCGCGTTCCCAGACGAAGACTTTTAGATTTGCGAGTTTCCATTTTTGAAGCGCGTGTTTTGAGCCAACCGTTATGGAACGAGTTCCAAATCTGGGGCTGTGGCAGAGACGCCCGTAACTTTATAACTGCGTTGAGCGCAAACGCGAAGAAGAAAATAGTCGCAATCTTAGATTTAGATGAAAAGAAAATCGGGAAGATGTACAACAACTTGCCGATTGAGCATTTTAGCGCTGCGCGAAGAGGAGTGTGCACAGTCGTGTGCGTCAGCAAACGGAGAAAAGGCGCGATTAGCAAAGACGTCGACGACGAATTGATAGAAAATGTCAGCGCTTTAGGTCTGGACGAAGGTTCAACCTTGTGGTACTTCTTCTAAAAATAACAATACAAAACATATTGCGTGTGGCGAATTATCTAAAACAAAGACGCTTCCGGGAATGCGTCCTTATAAAGCTTCCGCTCCGCAGAAAACATTTCTATGATGTGCCCTACGCCTAATAATTCCGCTTCACCGTACTTCTTGCCGATGATTTGAATTCCGGAAGGAAGTAACGTGTTGTTTTCATCAGCGCTATCTTTGCTTCTGATGACCAACGCCGGGAGCCCAGAGAGATTTACGTTTACCGTCATTAAATCACCAGTGAACATGGCTAAAGGCTCTTGGTTCTCGTTTTTCTTATACGCGAGCGATGAAGTTGCCGGAGTTAAGAACCCGTCGTAAGTTTGAAGGTGTTGCGTCATTTCAGCGTAGATTAATCGACGCACTTCTTGCGCTCGTTTATAATACGCATCCGAGTACCCTTCAGAAAGCGTGTACGTCCCCATCAAAATGCGTCTTTTCACTTCCGCACCAAACCCTTCAAAACGCGAGCTTTTAATAGAATCGACTAGATCCATGTTCAAGTAATCTTGGGCGCCGAAACGAATGCCGTCGTATCGCGCCAAATTACTGCTCGCCTCGGAAAGCGCGAGAATGTAATACGCGGGAAGACCGAAAAGAAACGTCGGACAGGACACTTCGTGCACTTTCGCTCCTAAACTTTCCACCAACTCTATGGATTCCATTACGCTCGCGGAAACTTTTTCGTCCAATCCAGTAAAAGTTTCTTTAATCACCGCGAACGTTTTCCCTTTCAAAGGTGCGGCTGCGTCAACTAAATTTTCTTTACTCACAATCGCATCCGTGAATGACGACGACCCGCTACTACTACTATTGTTACTGCTATTAAAGAACTTAGCGTCCAGATTAGCGTCATTGCTATCACGATCACTATTGCTGCCGCACAAAACATCCATCAATATCGCCGCGTCTTCCACGCTCGACGTGATTGGTCCTATGCAATCGAACGAACTCGCATATGCCAACAACCCGTGTCTGGAAACTCTCCCGTAACTTGGCTTCAACCCAACCGTACCACAAAACGCCGCCGGTTGTCGAATAGAGCCCCCGGTATCGGATCCCAAACTCGCTGCGCACAACTGCGCCGCAACAGCAGCCGCGCTCCCACCACTCGAACCTCCAGGCACTCTCGACTCGTCCCACGGATTCGACGTCGGCGCGTACGCCGAACTCTCCGTCGTGCTTCCCATCCCAAACTCGTCCATGTTTGTCTTCCCCAACACGACCGCACCTTCTCTGTTCAAGTATTTCACCACGTCCGCATCAAAATCTGGCGCGTAATCTCTCAAAATCTTCGATCCCGCGGTCGTGTGAGCGTTCTTCGTGCAAATGTTGTCTTTGACGGCAATCGGAATTCCGCGCAACAAAGACCTGCTGTCGTGCCTCTCTCTTCCACCAACCTCGTTTCCGCTCCTCTGCATCGCTCGGTCCATTTCCTCCGCTCGCTCCAAAGCCCGCTCCTCGTTAAAACTCGTGTAGCAGTTCAAACTCGATTTTTCTTTCATTCTTTCCAGGTACATTTCGGTGACTTTCACCGACGTCAGCTCGCCCGAGCGCAACTTGCGCGCGATTTTTTTAATCACGCTTCTCGTCTCGCCGTCGTCGCCATCACCGGAGGACACCGATGATGCGGTTGCCGATGAAACGCGACTCGTTTTTCCGCCGCTGGTGCCACTACTTTTTCGTCTCAAAAACTGACGACGAAGAGAAGAAGAAGAGGAAGGAGAACACCGAGGCGCTCTCGTCGTCGTCGTCGTCGTCGTCGTCGAGGATGAAGCGAGCAACATCGTGTGTTTTTGTGTATCTCGCTCGTGATTGGAAATGGAGACAAGGGAGTTGTTGCTTTTTCTATCCACTTTTTTTTTCCCTCTTCGCAAAGTTTAGGGTTTGAATTTGAGCGGGCGCGCCAAAAAAAAGTAAATCGAACTCGTTCGACATTTTATTACTCGTACCGCAGCACACGCGCGAACAACGACAAAAGAGCGCGCGCGGGCGTAAGATTAAGATTAAGAGAGAGAGAGAGAGGTCAAAAACAAAAAAGGAGAATCAGCGCTTCAATTACATATATATATATACATATACTCTGCTCATCGCACGGCATCGCACGAGTTTCTGAGCGCGACATTTTTGACTTTAGAAGAAGGGGCGCGGGGGAAGAAACGAATATAAAACAACATGTCGACTTTTGACGACGACGAAGGCGAGAAGCAACAGCTCATCGTCCACCGCCGCCGCGGCGGTAGCGATAATCACGAGCAAAAGAACGAGCGGGAGAAGAACAATACCGTTTTCGGGGGTAAAGTTGCCATCGTTGCGGCGACGGCGTGCGCCACCTTAGCGTTGGCGCCGATGTGTTACTTGCAAGGCGCTCGGTCCGCCATCTCCTCCGCCAACGCGAACATCGCAGAACAGAGACAACAACTAGCGACGAACGAGCGCGACGAGCGAGCCTCGACGAGCACCATCAAGAATGCCTCTTTACTGGGAGAAAAGTCCTCGTCTGTTTCCGCGGGAAGACAAGCTTCGTCTGGCGTCCAAAACGATCACGAGAAACGAATCAACAATAAAGAGTACAACAAAAGAGCGGCGACGACGTCGTTCGCGAAGAAGTTTGTGGAAGCGTACGAGCACGAAAAAGTTGAACAGCGACGAAGGCGGAGTAGCGGTGAAGGTGCCTCTTCGTCTGGGAGTGATCACGGCAACTTACTCTCCGCGCTCGGGTCGGCGAAATCGAAAGTTCCCATCTACGTGATTGCTTTGGAAGACCGACCGGAGGAGTTTGAGAAGTACGAGGCAATTCGTGCGGTGTTTCCTACCGCCGAGCCGACGCACGGGATCGATCCTTTGCAATGGCCGAATAGAATTGAAGATGCGCAATACGCCGTCAAAGGGTTGAGAAATTACATGTTAACGCACAAGAACGATCCGGCGCTCGTGGATTTCTTGAAAGTTCGCCAAGAGCCGTTCGTTCCTTCTGGTTTATCTTACGGAAAAGACGATGATATTTCGCCCGGAATTAACTGGATCGATCAGTACGATAACTTTCGAGAGCATCCGTGGTTGATGGCGATCGATCACAGAGAAAGCAACGGGAAGTTAACCGAGGAAGAAGTAGGGAGAGCGCACCACATCGGGTGTTTGTTCGCTCACTTGTACCAGTGGCAATTGATGCTCGACCGCGGCGAGAAGAAAGCTTTAATTTTCGAATCCGACGCGCCGAGAATCATGGAGGCGATTCCATTTTGGGCGAGCGAACAAGTCGCGGAACACGCGCCCGTTGATACGGATATTTTGCTCATCAGAGCGCCGCATGTCGGGGAAAAACCGCCGGGACCGTTGGCGACTTCGTTCATCGCAACCAACCCGCACGATTCGAGCGAAAAGCAAACTATCAACATCCATAAGTATAAATCCGCTGGTGCTGGCGCTGGATTGGAAGCGTACGTCGTGACTTCAAACTTTGCAAAAAAGGCGCAAGAGTATTTGGCCAGACACGGTGCGGATATGATCGACGGGTACATCATTAAGTTGTGCCAAAGCTCATACAAACACGCAATCTATGAGCGGGCATATTACTCGATGTACCACGAAGACATGTTCTTAGAACCGTACGACGCGGCGCACCCGAAAGCGACCGTGTTCAATTGCTACGTCGCGAGCACGCCGGATTTTACGGCGCATTAAAATATTATCGTTTTTAGAAGTCACTACATACGTATTTTATTTCACCGTATTGGACGTGTTGTTTATTTATTTATGTATATATGAATCTGTTTACCACAAACGAATGTATGCTCTTTCTTTCTTGTTGACATCGCTCTTAATTGTCCTCGAACGTTCGTCGATGCGTAATCTGTTGTCCTTCTTCACAAAGAGTAAACTCAAACGTCGCGACTCCGTCTTTGTATCTCGCCGAACTCAACGAATACCTTTCAGGGATGTACATTCTCCTTTGCACGTATTTACGGTGTGCACCGCGCTCTCTCCGATACAATTCCACTCTGGGAAATACGTCGTCGTCTCCCTGTTCTTCAACGTTTGGATCCTTCTTGTTCTTCTTCTTCTTTTGCATCCTGAACATTTTTTGCACCACGTTCTCTTTCTCCTTGACTTCTTCCTCTTTACTTTCGCCCTGTACTTTTCCCTCGTCGTCTTTAACATCTCTCCTCGCGACGACCTCGATAGAAAATGCGATACCACCGCGATCCACGCACTGAATCGTTTTGAACGAGATATTCTCGACGCCGACACCGGGAATATCGCAATCCAAGATGTACTTTGCGACGGGCTTCCCTTTGGCCTCAAAAACCGCTCTCACGTCGATGGGAATAACTCTCTTCTTTTTCGAAAGCACCGCGACGGTACCTTTCTTATTCTCGCCGTACTCGTCCGGCAAGTCTCGAAACGCTTCCCGCGCTTCTCTCCTCGCCTCTGCGTTAGTATCAACCACTTCTTCCGCGTTAAATTCCGAGTAAACGCGAGCTCCTTCAAACCGGTGCGCCTGCATCTTTCGCAAATATTCTTGTTGCAACCTTCGTTGAGAAAGTTCTTGCTGATACGAATACCTCGGGTTCGCGAATCCTCGCCTCCCTCTCCTTCGCTCCTCCTCTCCTTCCTCGTCCATCTCGTCCTCCTCTTCGTCGATCGGATGGTCCCAGTTCTCAAAGTTTCTCTCGTCCTGGTGCGCGGAAGGAAAGTAGTCGTGCGTGTAATAGTTCCACCGCCTGTTTTCGTCGTCGTCGTTGTTGTTCCTGGTGTGGCGCGCGAGCGCCGCCGTCCTCATCGTCATCGCCGCTTTATTGTTGTTCGGCGAAGACGAGCAGTACTCGTAACACGGCTCCGGCGGCGAGTGCGGCGAGTCGAACGACATATGTTTGCTACTCGTACGTTTCTCTCTTCTTTTTTTTGTCTCGAAAAATGGCGCGTTTAAAATACGCGAGACGTTCTTTTTTTCGAATAATATAAAGGGAAGTATGAGGTGATGGGTAGAAATCGGCCTGATGAATTGTGCTAATAATCGCATTTATTATTTTGCACTATGCTGTGAGTGAGTTGGGATTATCACACATGGGAGGAAATGGGGCGTGGTGATATATTATTTTTCGGTGAACCAACAAAATATGGGAAATTCCAGAGTGGTTTTCACGTCACACAATTATTTTTTAAATCTCGTGTGTGACTCATCAAATATATATAAAGAAAAAGAAGACAAGCTTCACCATGGCGCACTCGAACGACTACCTGTCGGTGATATACACCGGGTCGATTTTACTCTTCACGCTGGCGTTGAAAGGTGCGCGCGCGACTTATATATATAATATGTGTATAAAGGAGACTCGATGATGATGAGTCACTTTTTTTTTTTCAAATCCGCTTTTTTTTTTTGACTTTGTGATGAGATATTTTCATGAAGAGCGGAGAAGGGAGATGAAACGAGCGAGCGCGCTTCTTTCGATCTCTCTCTCTCTCTCTCTCTCTCGTTCTCTTCTTCTTCGTCTTCA
>Ga0181599_1000042_pt1 | contig 99144 bp, 73 predicted proteins | sample 041ome_3_FD_148658 | JGI IMG/M metagenome (GOLD analysis project Ga0181599, IMG submission 148658) | Coastal salt marsh microbial communities from the Groves Creek Marsh, Skidaway Island, Georgia - 041405US metaG (spades assembly) | ecosystem: Environmental > Aquatic > Marine > Intertidal zone >...
CCCATCCACCCCCGTCGTCGCACCCATCGTCGTCACGTACATACATAACTCCTAAACCCCCTATACATACCCACGAAACCCTATATCACCCACACCCCCATCCGTGACGCCCATAGCGCGCGCCACCCTCGCACTACGACGCGCGACCGCCCATCGACGCCAAAAATCAACATCGCCGTCGACGTCGACGCTCGATCGCGCCCATAGATCGATCGCTCGATCGAAGATCGCCATTCCCGCACACCGAACGACGATGCAAGTCAACGCGCTGTTCAAGAAAGCCGCCCCGGCGCCCGCGAAGACCGCGGCGCCGGCGAAGAAGTCCCTCCTCGGCGCCAAGAAAGCCGCCGCCGCGCCCGCGCCGGCGAAGACGGTGGTGAAGAAGACCGCGCCGGCGAAGAAGACGGTGGTGAAGAAGGCGCCGGTGAAGAAGGCGACGCCGGTGGTGCGCAAGGCGGCGCCGAGCAAGATCGCCGCGAAGGGTGGTGATTCCAAGTGGTACGGTACGTGGGTTCGTGTGTGTTCGTTCGATTTTGGGCGTGCGTGGCGCGTGGGTGGCGACGGATGAGGGGCGAATGGGCGACGACGCAACGTATCTCGGGATAAGATACGGATCGCGGATCGCGGGGATTCGGGCGCGATTGGCGCGCGATTGGCGCGCGATGGAGCCTCGGATGCGGTCGCGATGCGGTCGCGATGCGTTGCGTCGTCGCGGCGCGTGCGTTGATGGTGGCGATCGGGGTGCGCTTGGGGTGATCCTGGGTGGCGAAACGCGCGCGCGGATCGCGCGTCGTATCGGCGCGCGACAAAAGCGCGCGGACGCGAAACGGTCGGGCGTCCGACGCTCTGGGCGGCGATCGATTGGCGATTGCGTGTGCGTCGAGGCGTGCGTGTGGTGGTTTTTTTGTCGTGTGTGTATGTGTGTTTGTGTTCGTGTGACTGACGTGTGTCTATGCGTGCGCGCGTATCGTCTTTGCCCCGCGCGTAGGCCCGAACCGTAAGCTCTACCTCCCGAGCGGTCTCTTGACGACGGCGGATATCCCGAGCTACCTCGACGGTACTCTCGCCGGTGACTATGGTTTCGACCCGCTCGGCCTCGGTGCTGAAGGTAAGATTAACCAATACCGCGTCGCTGAAGTCATTCACGCGCGTTGGGCCATGCTCGCCATTCCGGGTTTCGTCATCCCCGAAGCTTTGGGTTTGCCGGGTGGCGTGTGGACGGAGACGGGCAAGGTGTTTTTGGATGGCGAAACCGGCCGTCCGGAATTCTTGGAGTTTGTCCCGCTCTTCGCCGCTATTCAAATCGCTTTGATGGCTGGTGTCGAAAAGTTCCGCTCCGAAGGCGCTGGTCCGGCGGGTTTCGTCCCGTTCAAGGGCAAGTTTGACGAATCCGCGTTCAACGGCCTCGACCCGATCAACCCGGGTGGTCCGCTCGATTTCTTCAACGTCGCCGCGACGCCGCAAGATTTGGCTGAGCTCAAGGTTAAGGAAATCAAGAACGGTCGCTTGGCAATGATTGCTGCGCTCGGCTGCTTCATCCAAGGTACGTATCGTTTGTTTGTGTGAATTTGCGAAGAGATTTCGCCTCGTCTCGCGCTCGTTTGCGTCCCCGCGTACGCCGTCGAGAGCGCGCGCTGACGTCGCACGCTCGTATCTTTTGTTTTCCACACACACAGCTCCGGTGACCCACGAAGGTCCGGCCGCGAACTGGGGTAAGCACGTTGCCAACCCGTTCGTGTACAACTTTGTCACGATTGCGTCTGGCGCCGACCGCACGCCGGTGCTCTAAGCGACGCCTCGCCGCCGCTTGATTTTTGACGAGAAGGCTCACTCGCGCATGAGGCGACCGCCATGCATGTAATGACGATGACGATAGCGCGCTTTGTCGCCACCGTAAAAACACCATCATCTTAATCATATCGCATTCGCCTCGTCGGGCCCGCAACGCCTCGTCGTCGCCAAACGACGCGGTGACGACGACAGACAGCCGCGCGTTCGCGACGCCTCTGAAAGCGTGCACGCGCGCTCCATTCGCCGACGCCGCACCCATGTCAACGACGGTGACGACGACCATCGCCGCACGCCGCGCGACACCGTGCGCGCGCGGTGCGCCTTCTCGCCCGGCGCCTGCCGCCGTGCTGTGCGCGCGACGCACGGGCGCGGTGCGAATCCACGTCGAGAATGATGTCGCCGATCGTCAACAGAATCGTCACCGACGGAATCGCGTGATATCGCGCGCGAGCGCGGTGGATGGGTCGGCAGACGCGTCCTCGGCGGCGACAACAGGGTCGACGACGCTTCTCGTGGCGGGCGCGCTCGCGGTGGGCGCGGTGGCGGCGACGCACGCCGCTGGGAACGGCGTCGCGCGGTTGGTGGGTTCCGCGGCGTTGGGCGCGGCGCTCGCGGGCGTCGGGTACGCCAAGCAATCGCTCGATGCCTCTGGCGCACTCGCAGCGGTTGGCGTGGGATTTGGGAGTATTTATAGCGATGCTCGGTTCGGTTCGGCGTTGGCGGTGTTTTTCTTTGCGAGCAGCGCGGCGACGCGCGTGCGGTCAGACGTCAAGGTGAAAATCGACGAGCACTTTAAAGCGGGCGGTGGACGAGATTGGGTGCAAGTCGCGGCGAATGGGTTCGTGCCGACGATCATCGCCATGGTGTACGCGCTTATAGCGGTACCGAGCGCGAATGTATCATTGCAAGGCGCGTTGGCGAGCGCATTTTTGGGCTATTATTCGTGCTGCTGCGGCGACACATTCGCGAGCGAGCTCGGAGTGTTGTCGAAGTCTCGACCGCGGCTGATCATCGATCCGATGCGTTCGGTTGAGCCAGGAACAAATGGTGGCGTCACTGCACTCGGGTGGGGCGCGAGTGCCGCGGGTGGCGCGGCTGTGGGAGCGGCGTTTGTCGTCGGCCGAGCCGCCGTCGTCGCGCTTTCTGGCGGCGACTTTTTGGCGGCGTGCATCCAAGACGCCATCATCGTCGTTTACGGCGCCATCGCTGGTGTTTTCGGGTCGTTCGTTGACAGCATGCTCGGTGCTACGGTGCAATACTCTGGGTTCTGCTCCGTGAAAGACAAGGTGGTGTCCAAGCCTGGACCGACGGTGTCGAGAATTTCCGGCTACGAATTTTTGAGCAACAGCGCGGTCAACTTAGTTTCCGCCAGCATCACGGCCGTCGTCACCGCGATGTACGTCTCCATTTAGTATAGCGTGCGTACAGGTACGCTGTTGGAGTGCGTATGCTGTATTGTAATCACCAAGTTTTGTATTTTGCCCGTCTGTTCCGTCCCGAGCGAGTCGCGCGTTTCCGCGACCGCCCCGCCATCCTCACACCCGCGCACGCGTGCGCGAATGTTCCCGCCGCGCCCCGGACAATGCGCGTACGTCATCGACGGTGCGCACACAGAGTTCCTCGTCACCGAATACAGCGATCACGTCTTCGTCGTCGCCACGCAGGTCGGTAAGCTCGGCACGGTGTTCCAATGCGAGCCCCGCGGCGAGGCAGACGTAGACTACTTGCTCGACGTTGATCCAGACGCGTGCGCGGTGGCGGTGCGAATGCGAACGTTGATCGGAAAACGTGACGACACGACGTTAAATGCGTGCGCGAGGCACATTGGAGAGGTGCTTTATTCTAGAGGATTGCAAAAGTACGTTGACCGACAGTCGCGAACCGCGTAGAAAAAAGTCTCAGCGCGCATCTAAAGCATGCGTTGGTTTCGCGTTCGTTTATTCACTAACGACCGTTGTTTGCGTTTTGTGTTTCATCCAGACCACTTGTATGTGCGCTAGGTTTGCGGTCGTCGGCGAGCGTAGACGCGTTGCGCGCTGTCGCTTCGCTCGTCATCGACAGAGTCACCGAGTTGTTGCAAAGTCCCGTGCCGGCGACTTCTTGAGCGAGCTTGTGAGCTGGAATATTACATAAGGTAGCTAGCATTTTAGAACCAATTAGATTTTTTAGAAGTTTGAGAAGAACGTCACAAAATTAAAGTTCATCCTTCATAGCCGCGTTGGGATCGTACGCGCACTCACCCGATTCGTCATCCGAGCCAATTGAGCATTTCTTGGCTTCTCCTTCGTCTTCACCATTGCTCTCCGTTTTCGTTGCATCCGACTCCAACTCCTTCTGCAACATTTCGGCGTACTTTTTCGGCGCTTCCTTCTGTTTAATCGTTGTGTTCGTACCGTTGACGTGCACCGAAACGTCCAAATTGTTGTTGTTCGTCATCTTCAAATCTTCGGCAGTCATGCTAAGGAGCGCATCAACGTCCACATCTAACCCACTGTCGTCTACGATGTCACGAAATCTGTCTGCTTGCTCTTTCGCCTTGCGGCGTCTCTTCGCGTTGCCGCTCTCACCCGTATCCGCGCCCGCCTCGTGAAGCGCTTTGATGATTTCCGTCTCTCGCATGAGCTCCGCGAGCTTCATGGCCGATAAGCCAAGATCCATAACTGCAGTCTTTTGCACGTAATTAATCACCGCACCTGCGTCGATCAAAAGCTTGACGCAATCCAAACTACGCGCCAACACCGAACGCATCAACACCGTGTACCCGAGCCCGTCGACTTCATTCACATTCGCCCCGTAATCAATCAACAAATCCATCGCCTTGACGTTGCCCATAAATGCCGCCTTCATAATAGGCGAAAAACCTCGCGTTTCACCGAGCTTCTGACACTTCTCCTTCAAGTTCGGCTTCCACTTTAACAAATCTTCCAACTCATCCATGTCGTCGTCGTCGATGGCTTCGTGAATCGACCCCGCTGGAGATTCCCCTTCTTCAAGATCCGACGACGTTATCGGCTTAAACGCATCAGGGTCGTCATCTTCAGCCTTCACCGCGGCTTTCTTTGACTTTTTACGGCGTTTCTTCGGCGCCGACGACGCGTCGGCGTCAGCCTGCACCTGCTGAGCCTTCGTCGGCGTCGGCTCCACCGCGCTCGGCTTCACCGCCTCCACCTCCGCCGCCGTCGACCCGACTTGCGACTCACCGCCATACAACCCATCGCACGACCCGTGCATCGCCGCCACGATCGTTAGCAGCAGCGCGAACACCGCGACGAACCGATATCCTCGTCCGACCATGGTGTTGATGAAATCCGTTCTCGTCCGGAACTCGCGACGCACGCGCGCGCGATACCGTCCGCGCCCTCGCGCGCGCGCTCGAGCGAACGAACGCGCGTCGTTCGTCGCGCGCGCGATGCCAGGCGACCGTCGGCGGCGGTGGCGTCGACGACAGCGACGTGAGCTCGATTGTGACGCCATTCGTCGACGACACCCATGCGCGCATCGCGCTCTGCGACGACGCCGCGCGCGCCGCGCGGGACCAGGGCGACGGCGACGAGACCGACGACGACAGCCGCGGCGTCGGCGTCGACATCGACGTCAGCAGAGACGACGAAAGATGTCATCGTCATCGGCAGCGGCATCGGCGGGTTGTGCGCCGCGGCGCTGCTCGCGAAGAGCGGCATGTCGGTGACGGTGTTGGAATCGCACGCGCACGCGGGCGGCGCGGCGCACGCGTGGCATAGAGACGGGTATACGTTTGAGAGCGGGCCGTCGCTGTACAGCGGCCTCGCGGCGCGGCCGACGACGAATCCGTGCGGGCAAGTACTGCACGCGATCGACGAGGAGGTGGAGTGCGTGAATTATAACACATGGATGTGTTATCTACCCGAAGGAGACTTTTTAACGGAAGTTGGGAACGATCAGTTTCTGGACGTTCTCGCAAAGTTTGTCGGCGCCGACGCGGTGAGCGAATGGACGCGGTTGAAAAAATTGATGGAGCCGCTCGCGACGGCGTCGGCGGCGCTGCCACCCGCCGCGGTTCGGAGCGATATTTTTGGGGCGTACACGCTGGCGCGATTCGTGCCTGGTTTGGTGAAATCGGCGCCGTATATATCGAAAATTATGGCGCCGTACTCGAAATTTATGGATGAAAACGAGATTCGCAACCCATTCATTCGCAACTACATGGAGATGCTTTGTTTTTTATTAAGCGGCGCGCCGGCGAGCGGTACGATGGCTGCTGAGATAGGATATATGTTTGACGATTGGTACAAGCCGAATTCGACGTTGGAGTTTCCCACGGGTGGATCAGGGGCGATCATTGACGCGTTGATTCGCGGCGTGGAAAAATTTGGCGGCGAAATCAAACTTGGCTCGCACGTTGAAGAAATACTAGTTGAAGGCGACGGTACGAACAAGCGCGCCGTAGGCGTGCGCACGCGCTCGGGCAAAACGTATATGGCGACTAAGGCAGTCATTTCCAACGCAACGCTGTGGGATACGGTTCCTATGCTCCCGCCAGACGCCATGCCGCAAAGTTGGCTCGACGAAGTCGGCGGCACGCAAATGTGCGAATCCTTTATGCATTTACACATCGGCATAGACGCCAAAGACTTGCCGAAAGACTTAGAAATTCATCACATTTACGTCGAAGACTGGGCTCGAGGCGTAACCGCGGAGCAAAACATGGTGCTCGTGAGCATTCCGAGCGTGCTCGACCCGTCCATGGCGCCAGACGGGAAACACGTCATTCACGCGTACACGCCTGGCAACGAGCCCATGGCGATTTGGGACGGCTTAGATCGCACGAGCGATGAGTACGCGCGGCTCAAAGAAGAACGCTCGCAAGTTCTGTGGCGAGCAGTAGAGAAGGCTATCCCGGACGTGCGCGCGAGAGCGGAAATCACGATGGTTGGCACGCCGTTGACGCAGGCGAGATTTCTCCGACGTAAGCGCGGCACGTACGGCGGCACGGGTTGGATTTCGGAAGACAACGACACGTTACCGATCACGTCCGCGTCAACGCCGCTCAAAGGATTATTAGTCGTCGGAGATTCTAATTTCCCCGGTCCTGGCGTGCCCGCCGTCGCGGCGGGCGCGTGGAGCGCGGCGAACGAGCTCATTTCGCCCGCGCAAACGGCGAGACTTTTAGACGTCGTGGCGCCTCCGGGGAGCGTAAAGTAAAATACACTAGGTACGGTAGCGTGTGTTAAACATTTAATTACGTATTTCATTACAACAACAAGGGTACGAGTAACAGCCCTCGCGTGTCAGTAAAAGATGCTGAGCGCTGGCATTGAATAATATAAGGATCAATCAAGGTTTCAGTGTTGAGGTACGTTTGACAAGATATTAAAATCACGCGGCTGCAGGAACGTCATCGTCGTCGTCTTCAGCCGTCGCTTCAGCGTAAATCGCATCCTTCGCCGACCCAGCGTGTCCAGCATGTCTCTCGCCCTTCGCAGAGTGTTTTTCCTTATGCTTACGCATCGCACGCGCCACTTTATCCGCGCACGCGTCAATCGTCCCGTACAAATTATCCCCGGCGTCCTCCGCGTGAATCGTCGCCCCGCGCGCCATGAGCACCGTCACCTCCGTACGATGTTCATGCCCACCGCGCGACTCCTCACCACCTCGCGCAGAACATCGCACGTCAACCTCCCGGATATCTCTCGGATCCGCGTGCGAGCACGCCTTGTTAAACTTGTCCCGGCAATACGCGTCGATCGCCGGCGTAATGTCCAAGTGGATCCCTTGCGTGATCATCTTCACCTCGTTCCCCGTCGCCGCGCGCGTCATCGTCGACGTGCGACGCGACTGGACCGGTACAGACGAACGCGCGTGTGCGCGTCGATGCGCCGACGCACGGAGTTTCGGCGCGAGCGCGCGCGCCGTGGACGTGGATGTCGTCGTCAACATGATGGGAGGTCGTTACGTCGGGTGCACCGAAGGAAGCGGCTTTGCGCGCGACGGCGAGGCGTGAATGCGCGTGCGGCGATGCGTGTGAGGCGCGAAGCGTTCGATGTGCGCGTCGCGTGCGTGCGGCGTGCGGCGTGCGTCGGGGCGCGTCGCGTGGAGCGGTGTGACGACCGCGCGATCGAGATCGGGGATGCGTGTGCCGCGCTGACTCAGACTGTGCATCGCGTGAATGCGTTTGGGTGGTGTTGAATAGTGTGGTTTGGGTGGAGATCTTTCGAAAATCATCGCGGGTGTGCCAAGAGTGGGGCGGTAGATACATATAATGGTGTGTACAGTACGGGCCGTTGACTCGAGTGTGACTTGAAATTGCGCGATAAACATAAGTAGGTTTTTTCTAAACCCTAGATAGGGTTTAGGCGAAAACACAAAAAAAGCACGACGTCGGCGCGCGTCGTCGACGTCGACGTCGTCGTCACACCTCGCCGTCGCGCACGCCTCCGCCGCGAACACGATGCTTCTTCGCGCGTGCGTCATGCACACCGTCGCGCCGCGCGCCACCGCCGTCGCGGTGCGCCGTACGCGAGCCCCATCGTCGTCGTCCACCCATCGCGTGGTGATTCGCGCCGCGAGCGGTGGACGGGAGACGACGAGCATGGACCCCGAAAAGGCAGCCGCCAAGGCGAAGAACCGCACGATGATTGATTTGCAACCGCCCAAGGGCACGCGCGACTTTCCGCCCGAGGACATGCGCGCGAGGTCGTGGTTGTTTGGACACTTTCGGGACACGGCGAAGGCTTTTGGGTTTGATGAATTCGACGCCCCGGTGCTCGAGAATGAAGAGTTATTCACGCGTAAGGCTGGGGAGGAGATTTGCGGGCAATTGTATAATTTTGTGGATAAGGGTGAGCGCCGGGTGGCGCTTCGTCCGGAGCTCACGCCATCGTTTGCGAGGTTGATTTTGCAACAGGGCAAGTCATTGGCGTTGCCGGCGAAGTGGTTCGCCGTCGGACAGTGCTGGCGTTACGAGCGCATGACGCGCGGGCGTCGACGCGAGCATTACCAGTGGAATATGGATATCGTTGGTGTTCAAGGCGTCGAGGCGGAGGCGGAGCTTTTAGCGGCGATTACATCGTTTTTTAAGCGCGTGGGTATCACGAGCGCCGACGTCGGCATCAAGGTGAGCTCGCGTAAATTGTTGAGCGAAGTGTTGAGTCGATTTGATATCGACGGCGAGAACTTTGCGCCAGTGTGTGTGGTGGTGGATAAGATTGAAAAGCTCCCGCGCGAGAAAATTGTCGAGGAGTTGCGTGCACTCGGGGTGAAGGAAGAGGCGGTGGATGGTATTTTGGCGGCGACGTCCATGCGTTCGGTGGAGGAATTGGAGGCGCTCATCGGCCCGGATGCGGAAGCGGTGAAGGATTTAAAAAGGTTGTTCGAGTACGCCGACGCGTACGGCTATCAAGATTGGCTCGTTTTTGATGCCTGCGTCGTCCGCGGATTGGCGTATTACACGGGGATTGTTTTCGAAGGTTTTGACCGCAAAGGCGAGTTGCGCGCGATTTGCGGCGGCGGTAGGTACGACAAGCTCTTGGGCGCCCTCGGCGGCGAAGATCAGCCCATGGTTGGGTTTGGATTTGGTGACGCCGTGATCGTTGAGTTATTAAAAGACAAGGGCGTCATGCCTGACTTCTCCAAGGGCGCCGTGCAAGACTTGGTGTTTCCGTTGAGCGAAGCGTTGCGTCCGGCGGCCATGACCATCGCCGCCAAGCTTCGCGACGCCGGTCGTAGCGTCGATTTAGTTTTGGAGGACAAAAAAGCCAAGTGGGCATTCAAACAAGCCGAGCGCGCGGGTGCAGAACGTGTGGTGATCTTAGGCGAAAACGAATGGGCCGCCGGCGCCGTGCGCGTGAAAAACTTAGCCACGCGCGAAGAATTTGACGTCAAAGTTAGCGACTTGTAAATATTAATTGCGCGCCAGCGGCAAGTATATTTAATTAAAATCCCTCACTCACGGTGAGAAGCACTTCCCACCTTCCGTCGGAATCGCATTCGGCAAATCCCCACCCATGCTGACAAACACAAAGATGCCGTACAACGCGAGCAAGTATGCGATGCCTTCGGCGCCCCCGAGCACGCCCCCCGGTCCCGCCGGCAGTCCCGAGCCCGTCACAATCTTCTTCCCCGCGCTGCCCACGATTAACCCACCGGTGACGAGGTACGAAATACCTTCCAAACCACCGACTAATCCAAAAGGACCGGGCTGCGACGCGCAAAAAAGATAAAAACAAGCGTCAGTCGTTCGTTCGCGCGTTCGCGGATAACGTCCCGCCCGGCGTCGAGCGCTCAAGTCACGCACCGGTAATCCACACCCCGTATTCTGCAGCACGTATAAAGAGTACCCGCAAACCACCGTCGACGCCAGCCCCACGACGCCCGCGACCGCCTCGACGTTCCCAGACGCCAGCCCGTCGAGCGTTTCGCCTCCGTCGACGCTCTTCAAGTCATTCACCAAATCAGCCTCGAAAAAGCCCTTCTTCTTGTCGTTCGACGCGCGCGCGACCGCGAAAGCGGCGCGACGCGGTGTGGAAACTCTCGCCGCGGTCGTCGCGCGCGCGGCGATCGAGGGCGCGCGAGATGTCGTCAACATGTCGCGGTGAGCTCGCGCGTCAGAGTGTGACGCGGTGCTCGCACTTTTTGTGTGCAATGTCGGCGTGCGCGGCGTGCGCGCTGAGACACGACGGCGAGACGGCGGTGGAGGCGTATCGTGCGGCGTGTGCGGGCATCGACGGCGGTGGCGGCAGCGGCGCGAGCGGCGGCGCGAGCGGCGTGTGCACGGTGTGTTTGGGGATTTTGCAAGTCAGCACGGCGCCTTGGACGGCGGCGCCTAAAGACGGCGATGACGCAGTCTCGCGCGCGAACGAGCGCGTGCTCGAAATCAATGCGTTACGTGTAATCGTGCAACGCGCGGTGGATCGCGGGCACGCGCCGGAGAGGGCGAGAATTGAGGTTATTTTACCGGCGGCGACGGCGACGCGCGAGCGCGCATACGCGGCGGCTCGAGCGGCGCGGAACGCGGACGACGTGGGTGGAGGCGATGACGATGTACCGACGACGGCATCGCGAGAGATTGTGTCTATCGATAGCGTGTTGCGGATGTTGCTCGCGCCTGAGCTCGAGCGCGCGTTGGGGTGTCCCGTAGACGGCGCGCGCGACGGCTACGCGCTGACGTTAAAGTACAAATACGGAGATGACGCGAAAGATACTGCGTTTCTTAACGCCGTGGAGTTGTCAATGTCGAAGCAAGAGCGACAAGAGCGACGAGGGTTCGGGGCGTGGAATGCGAAGAAACGCAAGCGTGGTGGCGATAAGCATTTGTCGCATTTGAGCTCGCCGGAGGATCCATTCGCGGAGGAATTCGACGTCGCGAGGCGGCTATTCAATGACGCCACACGCAAGTTGGCCAACGAGCAATACGTGCTCGATAGAATGAAAAACCACACCGCGGTGCCACCGGAGGCGCCTCGCATGCGCGCGCGATGCGTGGTTGAGGCGCATCACAAACCGACGCACGTCGGCGGTTGGTACATGAAACTCGACCGCGGCGTGCCGCAATCGCCTTGGGTGGACCGCGCCACTGGAAAGCGCATCGGGCGCGGTAGCGTCGTCGAAGCGATCGAAAACGTTGTGTTAAAGCGCCTGGGATCGGCTGGTGCCAAGTTTAATTCGTCTGGACGCGAAGACATTGACGTACGCATGTTGGGCGCCGGAAGGCCGTTTGCCATTCAAGCGCACGACCCAAAGACGCCGAAGTTGTCTCCGAGCGACTACGCCGAAATGGAGCGCGAGATTAACGAAAATTCTAGACACACAGGCGTAAAAGTTCGCGGTTTATGCGCATCGGCGAAAGAAAAGTACCATGAAGTCGGCATGAATGCTGGTGAGAATGAAAAAGAAAAGAGCTACACTGCGCTCGTGCGCGTCTCACGTCCGGCGACCGACGCGGACTTGGCACTCATCGCATCACAATCGCGATTGGTGATCCAACAATCGACGCCCACGCGAGTCGCACATCGTCGGGCGGATTTGGTGCGACCGCGCACGATCGTATCAATGTCCACGGACCGCATCCCGGGATCGCCAGATACGTTTCTGTTGCATTTGCGCACGCAAGCCGGGACGTACATTAAAGAGTTTGTCCACGGCGACCAAGGCCGCACGACACCGAGCTTGGGGACGCTGCTCGATTGCAAAGCGGACATTTTACAGCTCGATGTCACGGAGATTGACGACGAATGGAATCCTTAGACTTGATTAGCGACCAAATTGTGTAACAGAAAACAGTCGTCGACACTTTTTGACATGCCAACTCGTATCCTCTTCTGTGGTCACGAATTCGCAGATGGTTATCGCTACACGCGCGAGTGGGTAGACGCCAACTGCGAAGACGTTGAAGTTTCGAGGTGCGAGCGACACGAGGTCGAAGCGCACATCGCGTCGGCGGATATCGCTGTCCCGTTGATGACGCGCTTGGGACCCGAGCTCCTCGAACGCGGCGCACAAGGTCGGCTCAAGCTCGTGCTACAATACGGTGTCGGTCTCGAAGGCGTAGATATCGACGCCGCGTCGGATCGCGCGCGCGTTCGCGTTGCGCGCATACCGAGCGAGAAGACGGGAAACGCCGTGAGCACGGCTGAGATGGGCGTGTACTTGGCGCTCGCGGCTCGCCGAAGACACAACCAAATGCAACAGAGCATCGCTGAGAGGCGCCTTGGCTCGCCCACGGGCGGAGCGTTGTTTGAAAGCTCGGTATTGATCGTCGGATGGGGCGCTATCGGTCGAGCTATGGCTGTGCGGTTGCAGGCGTTTGGATGCGCGTTGTCGGCAACGAAGCGCTCGCCGTGGGCCGCGGATGGCGAGAGCGACAGATGCGGCGTTAGTCTTCACAACGTGTGTACGACGAGCGATACACAGGCATACAATGCGTTGCTAGGGCGTGCTGATGTCGTGTGCATTTGCTGCACGCAGGACGAGTCAAACAAAGGTATGATTAACTCGGAGTTTTTAGCGGCGATGAAACGCGGCGCGGCGCTGGTGAACGTCGCTCGCGGAGGATTATTTAATCACGACGACGTATTAGATGCGTTAAATAGTGGTCAGCTCGGCTATCTCGCGAGCGATGTAGCGTGTGTTGAACCCGTAGATCCTAGCGATGCGTTAGTCACGCACGAGAATGCGTATTTTGTTCCACACGTGGGAGGTGTCACGCATTACTCGTACACGCGCATGGCGGAAATTGTCGGTCGTGCTGGCGCCGCAGTCGCTAAAGCGAAAAATTTGAGCGATTGGCCGAGCGGCATTAACGAAAAGTTGGATATACAAATTGTGAATTGATACAGTGATATCTAATATGCACGCACATTTGCGCATGCGCTATTTTATTCATCCGTAATTGACGACCGAACTTGCGCTTGAACGTTGGCGGGCATTAAACCCCCACGTTTACCGAGTAAGAACCCTTGTCCTCCGACAACGGTGTTCACACCAGAGTCTTTGTATTTCACTCGTCCCTTTTCCTTCTTTCCTTTTTTTTGATATTTGTGTTCGGCGCGTAGGCGTTCCTTCTTTTTGGAGTTGTCCAAGCCGAGCGTTTCCATCATGTCGTTCAACACGGCGGCGGCGAGAGGATCGTCTTCGCGATTGTCGTTAGACTGTAGCGTGTCGTCTTGCCCCGTCTTAAACACAATCGCGCCTGCGCCGTAACCAACCATGTGATCTTCGCCCAAACGCGCCGCTCCAAGCGGGCCTTCGTAGCCTTCTGGAGCGTTGCAATAGAGCAATTTGCCGTTGATGTAATCCTTGAGCAAAAGACGACCGGCGCGCACTTCATCTGGACGTCCACCGACCAGTGTAAAGCCACGCGATGCGCAGTATCCACGAAGAATTTCACCCGCGGTGGCGTTTCTATTTTGATCCTCATGCAGCGCTGGCAACGGAAGTTTCATGTTGTACACGTGTTCGATTGCGTCTCGCGGGATGCGTCGAGCGATGATGTCAATCGGTGCCCGTACATCCGTCAGACGGTCGATCGGGATCACACCGTTGCATACCAAGTCCGCTTTCGATGATGAAAACGACGGGAACACCAAACCAGGGCAATCAGCCAAAAGTAAGTCATCACCGAGCTCGAGCGTTTGGAAGTGTTTCGTCTTACCCGGCGTCGCGCTCACACCCGTCTTCTTCTCGGCGACAATAGCATTCACCGTGCTCGACTTACCGACGTTCGGGTAACCTACCATACCAACAACCACGCGGTGCGCCTGTGGGCCTTGACGTTTAGGGCGCGAGTCGCCCATGTCGCGAACAGCCTCTTCGGCTTTTCGCTGCAGTACTTCTAAGAGTTCGGCGCGGGACCAAATGTGTGCCGGGTCGCTCGCGTCGACGTTGTCGTGATGAATCTCATGCAGTGCCTGCGCGTGAGCATTGGCGTACTCTCTCGCGACTTCAGCTTTGGCGTTCAATTCCGCCGCGAGCTCGAGCGCGTCGTCATCCATATCGTCGCCCGCGTGCAACTCCAAGCGACGATTTGTCTCTTCGAGCGCCTCCGCCGCGGCTTGCGCCTTAGCCGCCACACTCTCGGCTTCGATTTCTTCATACGCCGCCTTGGCAGACCAAAACAGAAAATCAATGTCGTTCGCCTTGAAATACTCTGCCCACGCCCGACGAAGTTCTTGGCTCAACAAATCCGCCTTGTTGAGCAATAACATCGTCTTCTTTGACGGATTTAACTCCTTGACGTACGCCTCCAGATCCTCGCACCTATAAAACATAGGATCGCGCGCGTCGACAACTTGTACGACGACATCCGAACGTTCGCACACGCGCCAAAGCTGTCGCCAAATCTCGAGGTTCTTCTCGAACGGCGTCAATTGACACCGCTCGTCTTCCTCAACCTGCGCCAACGCTCGTCGCCACTCCAAAAACGCCCGTCGTTCATTCAAGTCCAACTCCTCCGGTGTCGTCTCCCGCGTCCACGCAGGACGTCGTGGAACGCTCAACGCCGCTCTGTGCAACGTCTCTGCCTCCCCGCGCGCGTTCGCGTGCGCCTCACCGTCATCCCCATCCGCGCCCGCGCCCGCTCCGCCCAGCCCCGCGCGCACCACAACCGCCTGCCCCCGTCGCTCCGCCGTAAAATCTCGATTCGCCAACGCCGCGAGATGAAAAAACTCATCCAAATCCCCGCGTTCGAGCACGCTCGCACCGCCATCATCCTTTGTGATATCCGTCGTGTGCGCGTAATTAATGTGCTCACCCACGCTGTGCGCGCCCACCACCGAGCTCCCGTGTGCGGGCCCTTGCGCGCCGCCCTGTCGCCGCGCGCGCGCGAGCAATCCGCCGAGCGCGCCCGCGTTTTTGGGCGTCTTCCCGCCGTTGCGTGCGCCGCCCATCGCGAGGCGCGGTGTGCGCGCGGCGACGCGGCGACGCGGTGGGCGCCGGCGGCGGCGTACGTTGATACATTAGTGGCGTCACTTTTGGAGCCCACGAATCACCGCGCCATTCGCGAATCTCGCGCCCGCACACCGCGACCGCGTCCGAGGTCGTGGGTTCTCGCGCGCGACACGCGATCGAGACGACATTTACCACGCGCACGACATCGTGAGAGACGTAGACATCACGCGAGATGGCGACGAAAGTGCAGAGAATCATGACGCAACCGATCGTACGTTGTTCGTGTGTGTTTGCGATTCGCGCGTGTTTCGCGGGCGCGGGCGGCGTGTAGGGCGCGACGAGGGCGCGAATGGCGCGATGCGATTGTGCGCGTGCGATGGAGCGCATGCGCGGGGGATAGTGGGCATCGCGCGTGGGTTCGGGGGGCGATGTTTTGCGCGCGCTTAGGTTTCGCGCGCGTTTGAGCGACTGACGATTGCGTTGTGTTTTTTTGTCTCTCGCGCTCGCGTGCGCAGAACTTGATCTTTCGGTTTTTACAAACTAAGGCTCGAGTGCAGATTTGGATGTATGAGAACGCAGACTGCGCCATTGAAGGCCGTATCGTCGGTTTCGACGAGTACATGAATTTGGTGCTCGACGACGCCGAGGAAGTCTACGAAAAGAAGGGTCGTCGCGTCCCGGTGGGGAGGATCTTACTCAAAGGAGATAACATTACGCTGATGCGGAACGTGAGTAAGTAATCCACGCGCCAGCGAGGCGATGGCATAGCGTTCTAGACTACTAGTTGTTTTAATTCTTAGTTTCCTTGTCACGTGTACAGAACGCGTCTTCGCGTGGCTCACACGCCATTCCGTCGCGCGCGAACCCGCAAGAGATGTCCGCGTCGACGCCGCCGGTACCGTCGCGACATGCTCGACAACTCTCCGTGTCGTCCAGCGACGTGTTCGCCACTGAAGAGTTCAACCCAGTGTCATTCATCAACGGCGTGCTCCCCGATGAACGGTCGTTGAGCAAAGTCGATGGCATGATCGACACCCTGAAGACGCGCGTGAAGAACGTCGATGCGGAAATCATGGGGGCTTTACGATCGCAGAGTGGATCCGAAGCGCGCGCACGGGATGATTTTTCAATCATCACGAGCGGGATCGTTGCGCTGGAGGACAAAGTACGCGAGATTAAAACCAAGGCGCGAGAGAGCGAGGCGAGCACGCGAGAGATTTGTAGGGATATCGAACGATTAGATCGGGCGAAGAATCATTTGACGCATACGATAACGACGTTGAGGCGATTATCGATGTTTGTGAGCGGGATTGAGCAGTTGGAATTGTTTGCGTTGCGAAGGCAGTATAGAGACGCGGCGAATTTGTTGCAAGCGGCGTCGCAGCTCGCGGCGCACTTTGAGCGCTACGACGGCATTCCGAAGATTCATGAAGTGCACGAAAAGTATGCCATGGTGAAGAATCAACTTCGTTCCGCGGTGTTTGATGATTTTCACACCACCTGGGTGCCGCAGGTGTTGGTGAACGATGCCCGCGCGCAGGAAAAGTTGCGAGATGCGTGTTTGGTGGTGAGCGCGCTCGAGCCGCACGTGCGTGAAGAGCTCGTCGGGAATTTGACAAACAGAGAGCTGACGAACTATGCATCTGTCTTTAGTGCGCACGAAACTGGCGATTTCTTGGGACGCATCGCCAAGCGTTACGAGTGGATCAATCGACAGTTGCAGTCCAAGGAGTCGATGTGGGCTGTGTTTCCACCGCATTGGCGCGTTCCGCAATTATTGAGCGTTTCGTTGTGTAAATTGACACGCGCGCAACTCGCTGAAGCGCTTGATGCGCGAGGACCGCACGACGTGCAGAAGCTTTTGCAAGCCATGCACGTGACGATTGAATTTGAATTGGATTTAGACGAACGTTTTGGCACGGGCGGTGGCATTGACGAAGCTGAATTGGATGGCGACGAAGCCTCTGCATCGATGGTGCGACAAAAGTATGAGCGTAAAGAGCGAGAAAAGCAGACCGAGACGTTAAGAGGTGGTCGCGCGCTACCCATGGATTCAGCTGCCGAAGCTGCGGCAACGTTTATGTTTAGAGGGAGCGTCAGTGCGTGCTTTGAGGATCATCTTGCGGAATACGTCGAATTAGAAGCGAAGCAGTTGAACGAACAACTCGAGCTTGCGATTCGTAACGAGACGTGGGCTGGTGATGAAACAAATGTGAAGCTTTTGTCGAGCGCTACGAGCGTCTTTTTGAACATTAAAAAGGTGTTCAAGCGTTGTTCAACGCTCACGCGCGGGAAGACGCTTTACACCATTCACACCGTCTTCACGCAGCTACTCATCAATTACGCGAGAGCGCTAAGTATGAGACTCGTTGCTGCGACAACGAACGCTGTCGATACTCGTCGTACCGAAGACCAACGCGCTGCGGAGTTGAAGTGTGTCTCGCTCATCGTGAACACCGCCGAATACTGCAACGAAACAATTGGCCCACTCGGCGAATCCATGGCAAAGGCGCTGGAGGAAAGCTTCAAAGACAAGGTGGACATGGACGACGTCGAAGACGCATTCAGTGCAACGTTGTCGGAGGCGCTCAATAAAGTCATTGCCATCGTGGAGATGAAATCAAACCTCGTGGGTGGCATGCTTCGAGTCAATTGGGGCGCGCTCGACGTCGTAGGAGATCAAAGCGAGTACGTTGACACATTTGAACGCACAATCAACCACGCGTTGCCCATCGTGCGTGCGATTGTGAGCTCAATCCATCACACATTCTTTTGCGAAAAGTTTGCATCGGGACTCGCGCCCAAGTTGTACGTTGCCGTCTTTAAGTGCAAGCGCTTTTCCGAAACCGGCGGCCAACAGTTGTTGCTCGACATGCACGCGGTGAAGACAATCTTACTCACGTTACCATCGATTGGGGCGCCAGAAGAAAGTGACTCGCCTGCGGTTTCACAGACGTACACAAAAATGATTGCCCGCGAGATGGGTAAAGTCGAGGCGTTGCTCAAAGTAATCCTGTCGCCAGCCGACGGATTGGCCGAAGCGTTCAAGTCGCTCCTACCCGTCACCGCCAACGCCGTGGATTACAAAGCCATTTGTGAACTCAAAGGCCTGAAGAAGCCTTTCCCCGAGCCCCCATATGGGTTGTTCTCTGCCGTCGGCGCGCCTTCATCCACAAAACCCCTCGCCGACGGAGCATCCGACGCGAAGCACCGACCGTCTACAAACGCCTCCGTCTCCACCAAGATGGACAACGTCACGAGCAAAATGTCAAACATGTTCAAGCAAGGCGCGCAAAACGTCAGCCTTGGTCGTAAATAAATAGAGCATAGATAGCCACATTCATTTACCATATAGCGCGCGCGCACGTTGCATATAGTATCATGTACGCGTCGGCTTGACACAAGACGCGCGCGCCAGACACCAACCGCCTCACTCGTCGACGTCGTCATGTTGCGCGCCGCCGACGTCACCGCGCGATTCCTCGCTCGACACGCATCGCGCACGTTTCCAAGCTCCACGCTCGCCGACGAACTCGATGCCGCGCGCGCGCTCGTCGCCGACGCCGACGACGAACTCGACACTGAAGCTGACACGGCGGCGGCGCTCGCACTTTACGACGACGCTCTTCGCGCGCTCGCCTCGGGCGACGCCCAAGACTCGCACCTGTCGATATTCGTCGAACGCATGCGGTGCGACGCCATGGCGCGATCGAGCACGGCGGCGTTGGCGCTGGGCGACGCCGAGGCTGCGCTGTCCCGGTCACACGCGGCGTACGCGAGCTCAGTGTTCGATGAAGACTTAAATCGCGTCGCGATGGTTTTAAGAGCCAACTACGAGGCGTGCGTCGCGTTGAACAATGATGACATCGCAGCGTCGGTGATTGCCGATGCGTTGCGACGCGGGTGCGATGTGGATTGCTTTCCACGTGGGCCGCTCGCGACGCGCGCGGCGGAGGATGTCGGCCGACGAGCGGTGCCTCTGGATCGATTTATCGCGCTCGTGATGCGTTTAAACCGCACCGAGGAAGATCGAGCGCGCATTGAAAGTGCGCTGGAGATGATTAATCAAGGGGCGATGATTGATGCGCGGGATGAGGATGGGAATAATATGTTGTGGGGCGCGCTCGCGGGATGCTCGCACGCCGCGGCGGACGACGGCGTTGACGCTGGAGAGAATGTCGTGCGCGTCGTGCACATGTTGCTCGACGCTGGAGCGAGAGCAAATCAGAGATATGAACATGGGTCGACACCTTTGATTTTAGCGGCACAAAGTGGGGTTGTTGGCGCCGTGGACGCATTGCTGGGCGCGGGAGCCGAAATCGACGCTCGGGACGAAGGCGGCCGCACGGCGCTCATCGCCGCGTGTCAAATCAGCGATGCCACGACGAAGGACGACACACGTGTCATTGAACGATTGCTTGATAGTAGAGCATCGACTGAGGCGCGCGATGCGAATGGTTTAACAGCGCTGCATTACGCGTGTAAACTCGGCAACGACGCGGCGGTGGAAACGTTGCTGAGTAGAGGCGCGGATTGGCGCGCACGTACTCCGGCTGGTGAATCGCCCGTTATGCTCGGATACTTGAAAGCCCGCGCCTCAGGCGTCGTGGCTGATATCTTAAAACACGTCGAGCATCTCGCGGATGACGATGAGCGCGCGATTGTGGAGGAGACAGAGTTATTTAGGCGCGCAACGGGCGCGACGAGCACGAGCGGCGCCGCCGTTCGGTGCGTAAAGGATGATTTAGCGCTCGTCAAGTGGTGCGAGCGCGAGAAGGAAATATCCAAGAGCGTGGCCAAAGCACTAAAGGTAGATTACACGCATGGAAAGATTTTCATGCTTGCTCATGACACACTCACCGAGGATGAGCGCGAAGAGGTCACGGCGATATACTTGGACGCGTGCGGCTTTGAGCTCGATGAGGCGAATTGTTTACCCACGAGCGTCGCAGTAATGCTCTATCGCAAGTACGGTGACGTGTTGCAGTCGTTCGTAAAGTTCAATCAAGCGGCGTTTCCCGTGTCATTGCGCGAATCGTACGAAGACGAGACGTACAATGACAGTTTGCCCGCCGATTTCGTCGCGCGCGCTTTATTTGCGCGAGAACAAGTTGCAGGCGTATCCGACGTAGGTGTACCCTCAACATTAGCACCGACGAGCCTGCGGTCGCCGCTCTTCGTTGCGTTTGAGTCTATGATGATTCAATCCGTTGAATGTGCGTTTTGTTACGCGCCATTGATTCCGGAACGGGCGCGCGCGTGGCTGCTGAATTGCGAATCATTCGTCGCCGTGGCCCGTGCGGGGGCATACACCGCCGCACGACTGCGTGACGGCCTATCTTTACACGTGGACGTGGTGTTGGTCACCGATGATGAAACAAAACACCCGCCTGCGTGTTTCGTCGATGATGCTACAGTAGTCACCGCGAGCGGATTTTCCTCGACATCGTTTGACGTCCATTCGCAAAAGACGCTGTTTGTGGCGTGCGAACCGAATGAAGCGGGCGTACGGCTTCTCGAACGCGCCACCGACGCATATGCAAGTGTCCGCGGCGCGCACGTCGTTGCCGCATTCGCACATCGAGATGATGCGTCGTGCGCATCCGTACTCAAAGCGCGCGGCTTTGTCGAAGACGAGCCGAAACGTTCAATGTCGTTTACGGCGTCCGGCCGCCCCTACGTCTTCACATCTTGGACAACTTAGACCTATAGACAACCTAGAATTTCGGTTCATCACACATAACCATGATGACTTCATCCGCGACGACGTCGCCCATCGCCGCGGGTACGGTGCGCCGAATCAACGCTCGAGCTCGAGCCGAATCATCCGAACCATCGTGCACCGGTTCATACGCATAAATCGCCCCTTGCGCGTACTTTATCGCCACCTGCACCATCGCCTCCAGCCCTCGCTCGCGATCGTCAAACGCACACACGTACCCGTCTTCGCGCCAATCCGCGCTGAACCCGAACGACGGCCACAACGCGCGCGCGTCGCGCAACTCGCGCAAGTCGACGAGCAGCTTCGCGTTCGCCGCCGCGTTCGTCGCCGCATCAACCTCCACCCCCATTGGGTTAAACCCGGTCACCGCGAAGAGGTACGCATCATTCACGATGCTCGGCAGCGCCTCGCACGTGCGCGATATCTCGTTAAGCGACGCCGTCGTCGGCTTCAAATACACCACCGATGTCGTCACAACACCCGGGACATCGACCCATCCGTCGTAGGATTGCGCCCAGAGCTCACGCAACTCGCCCTCATCGCGCATGCGCGCACCGCGTTCGCGTCCGAGCGCGCGACGAACGTGGGCGACGCGAGGACACGACGCGCGCAGCATGGAGTGACGCCATTCGGTGACGCATTCGCACGCACCATGGCACCGCCGAAGAAGAAAGTCGAGGACGACGTCGAAGAGGAACTCCTCGATTACGAAGATGAGGCCGTGGCGATCGATGCGGCTGCCGACGCGGCCGCGGATGCGGGCAAGGCGGCGGGCGGCGACGTCGCCAAGAAGGGCTACGTCGGGATCCACTCGACTGGTTTCCGCGACTTTTTGTTGAAACCCGAGCTTTTGCGCGCGATTGTGGATTGTGGGTTCGAACACCCGAGTGAAGGTGCGTTGTGTGTGGTGTTTAGCGCGTTTGTTGCGCGGTGGCGAATAGACGGGCGCGCGAAAGTTGCATTAATCTGTGGGAGTTTAAGATTTGACTCTTTAATTCTCGCGATGCGGTTCAGATCTCGCTCGCGTGTGCGACGTTCGCGTCGTTCGATGCGCACACGTGGGCGCAGATAGTGCGCAGGACAACGCAAGTGATGTGTTGACTTTCGACTGACGACGCGGTGATTGTTTCGTACGCAGTGCAACACGAGTGCATTCCGCAGGCGATTCTTGGCATGGATGTGCTTTGCCAAGCCAAGTCTGGTATGGGTAAGACGGCTGTATTCGTGATTACGGTGCTTCAACAGCTCGATCCGGTGCCTGGTGAAGTTGGAGCCGTTGTTTTGTGTCACACGCGTGAGTTGGCGTACCAGATTTCACACGAGTTTGAGCGTTTCTCAACGTTTTTGGGAGACGTGACTACGGCGGTCGTCTTCGGTGGGGTCAACATTAAGACGCAAAAGGAGCAACTCGCACTTCAACCGCCGAATATTGTCGTGGCAACGCCGGGGAGATTGAAGGCGCTTGCGATGGATGGTACGCTGAGCCTCAAGAAGTGCGCGCACTTTGTGCTCGACGAGTGCGACAAGATGTTGGAGGCGTTGGACATGCGCGCCGACGTTCAAGAAATTTTCAAGATGACGCCGCATGACAAGCAAGTGATGATGTTTACCGCTACGCTCTCCAAGGAGCTTCGCGCGTTGTGCAAAAAGTTCATGAATGACCCGATGGAAATTTTCGTCGATGACGAAACCAAGCTCACTCTTCACGGTTTGGTGCAACACTACATCAAGCTCGAAGAATCAGAAAAGAACCGCAAATTGAACGATTTATTGGACTCTTTGATGTTCAATCAAGTTGTCATCTTTGTTTCTTCCGTTCAGCGGTGCTCTGCGCTTGACAAACTCTTGCAAGAGTGCAACTTTCCGTCCATTGCCATTCACGGTCAGATGAGCCAAGAAGAACGTTTGGCTCGGTACAAGTCCTTCAAGAACGGAGATAAGCGTATTTTAGTCGCCACAGATCTTGTCGCGCGCGGTATCGACATCGAGCGCGTCAACATTGTCGTCAACTACGACATGCCTGGCGAAGCAGATACGTACTTGCACCGCGTCGGTCGCGCCGGTCGATTCGGCACCAAAGGTCTCGCCATCACCTTCGTGTCCTCTTCTGAAGACACCGAAGTATTGAGCTCCGTGCACGAACGTTTTGAAGTCGAAATCAAGGAATTACCCGACGAAATCGACCAATCTACGTACATGCCGAGCTAAACTGCTCGCGCGGCACGCCAAAAAAAGCACACGCGCGACGCGAAATCGTTTTGAGCTCGCGCGGCAGCGCGTTTGACGACGAAGGAACATCCCGTTTTTCGACGCTTTTAATCGCCTCTCATCGCCCTCGCGAGCGTAGACACACGTTATAATAACATGATATTGTTCAATCTCGCTCGTCGTTTCCCCATCACCTCGCGTCCGCCGCCGCGTGATCGAAATCTATGCGAAAATCCAGCGTAGGTGCCGTCAACACCCTATCGGGTGCCGCCAACACCATGCCGTCACTCCGACGCACGCCGACGCGCGCCATGCCCGCGCGCGTCGTCGTCGACGATGCGACATCGCTCCTCGCGTCTATGCGCGACGGCGGCGGCCCGCGCGCGACGGCAGCCGCCGTCGACGACGCGTACGGCGCGCGCGAACGCATTCACGAGCGCGATCGGCTTCGCGACGAAAACGATGATGCGTCGTCTTCAGCGACGTACGACGACGCGCGGTCGATTTCGAGCGACATCGCGCTCGCGACAGACGTGGAATATGCCACAGATGTCGACGCGGGCGGCGGCGATGGGCTCAGACGGCGTTGGGCGAGCGCACCGGGGCAGACGTTGCGCGTCGCGGCGATAGCGACGGTGGCGCTCGCGGCGTGCGCGCTCGGGTTGATGACGCGGTTAGGCATGGAGCGTGGGAATGCTGGTGCGCTCGGGCGGCGTGAAGGTAGCGTTCGTGGTGATTGGGCGCGGTATGATCCGTCTTCGGAGACGTCACGGGCGCGCCCGGGTGGGTTTCGACACGAGAAGGGGTTTAAGCGAAGCGAGGCGTGGACGCCGAGTGAATTCGCGGCGGAACGACGGGCGACGACGCGTAACTCCATGGCGTGGCTGGGCTCGTTGTTTGGGTTCATGAGTACTACACAGAGAAATTGGAACCCTACAGATGTGGTTACGCATGGTGGCGTTCGATTACCGGCATCGTTTGACGCGCGCGAGAAGTGGCCGTATTGCGCGTCGTTGATCAACGAAATCGTCGATCAAGGCAATTGTGGGAGTTGTTGGGCCGTGGCCCCGGCAAAGGTGATGAGTGAACGATTGTGTATCGCCTCGCACGGTGGCACGCGCACGCATTTGTCGGCACAGCAATTGTTAAGTTGCGGGAGCTACGAAGCCAAGGCATTTGACAAGGTTTCGATGGGTGGGACGTGCGACGGCGGTTACCCAACCGACGCCTACCTTGCCGCTTACGAAAACGGTCTCGTCAGCGGAGGGTTGTTCGGAGACACTAAGACATGCATGCCATACATGTTCAAGCCGTGCAAGCATCCGTGTGAGGTGGGATTGGAGGCGAAATGTCCCGTCACGTGTCTCGGCGAGGCGCCCGTGTCCAAGGTGTACAAGGTTAAATCTCTCACGCACTGTGGCGACAACGACTTTGATTGCATGGCTCTAGAAATTTATCATAACGGTCCGGTGTCATCCTATGCCGGAACGATTTATGATGAGTTTTACGACTATAAATCTGGGGTTTACGCCATGTCAGATGATGTCGGCGTCCGCGGTTCGTCGCACGGCGGTCACGTGCTCGAAGTCATCGGCTGGGGCACGAAACCCGATGGCACGATATACTGGAAGGTATTCAACTCGTGGTTGAACTGGGGTGACAAAGGTTACGGCGAGATTGCTGTTGGTGAGTTGAGTATTGGAGAATCTGTAGAGGCGGCGATTATGCTACCGCATCCTCAGGCGACGACGTAGTCTTAGAGTAGTTGACTATGACTTTCTTGACTATGACTTTCTTGACTAAATTTCGCGGTTGCGAAATGTATACATACCGGTAGCTATCGCGCGCATTTTAATCAACATGTACGCATTGTACAGCCAAAACATTTTTTCTAGTAAACTAAACGCGAATCACAGTATTTTTCAACGCCTCAACGGTGACTGAAAAGTTCTGCGCTTTGTTGAGACGTTCGATGAGCACGTCGCCCATGGCGTGCGACGCGGTAAAACACCCCCCGCGACCAGGTTGGTCTGCCCAAGACAAACGCGAGCGCTCTGATGGAATCGCCAAACACAACGCCACTTCGGTGGCGAGCGCGGCGGTGCCCTTGTACCCCGGGTCGGCGTTCTTAAACTCGAAATGCGCGCACACGGGCTCCATGGGCTCGTTTGTCTTCGCATTCACGCCAGTCCCGACGACGTAGATGTTCGAAAATCCCGTCTCACGCGTATGCTCTGAAGGACCTTCACCCTGCGCGGGTAAAATCGTCTTCCGCATCAACCAACGCAGAGGAGGCGTGATGAAGCACGCGCCGAAAACGCCCAACGCCAAAGTGCCCATTCTCGCCGCCGTCTTTGACGCGCAGAAATCGCTTTCGTCATACGTAAAATTCGGCGCGTATCCTCGCGAGCCATCGTCGAGCGCAAATGAACGAGCGACAACCTTGGAATTAATCCCCGCCATAATGCTCGGCATCGTCCAAAGTTTCGTATCCTCGTCAAACTTTGTCCCGCTCTGCGGCTTTGCCCAACGCATTTTTTCACCATCAACATCCTCTCTCGCCTTTAACGCATCTCGCGCAAAGAAAAACGGATCACCCATCCCCCTAAACTTTTTCGTCGTCGCGCTCGACAGCGCATTCGCCGCACTCGCAATCGTCCCGCCGCTCACGCCTCCCTTTGACTTTCCCGCGTGCGCCGCCGCTCTATATAAAGCGCCGCCATCCTCCTTCAACGCCTTCGCGCACGCGTACGCCCCTAAATCCCACGGCACGCTGTCGTACCCAGCGCACGAAATCACACCAACCCCGCCCAAGCGCGCATCGTCCTGCATCGTGTCTACAACCTCGCGTACGAACTGCGGCTCGCCGGTGATGTCCACGTAGTGCGTCTTCGCCTCCACGCACGCCTTCACCAACGCGTACGCGTGCGGCGCATCATACGGCCCAGCGAACGTGAGCACGCACGACGCGCGAGCACACGCCTCTGGAAGCTTTTCCACGCAATCCGCGACGACGAGCGGGACGTCGCGCACGCGCGCGTCGTTGAGCTTGACGGCGATGCGCTCTCGGGTGCGCTCGAGTTTGGCGCGATCCCGACCGCCGAATGCGAAGCGCACGGCGCCGCCGGGGGCGTACGCACGCGAAACGTACTCACTCGCCAGGGCGCCGGTGAATCCAGACGCGCCCCAGATGACGAGATCGAACTCGCGCGTCGTGGCGGACATGATGATGACGGTGACGTGTCACTCGAGCGCGTCAATCAATGACGGCACATCGTCGCGCACGCGTCATGTCCGACGCGGGCGTGACGTCATTCATCCGCCGCGGGCGGCGGTTCCAGGGCTCTGGCGCGCGCGGGGCGTCGACGGGCGCGCCGGACGTCGCGAACGCGCCCGGGGCTGGCGTTAATGTCGATGCTGCTGCGGCGGCGAGCATTCGCCGGGGCACGCGCGCGGGCTTGTATTCGCGCACGCTCATCTCCTCGGGCGTCGCGGACGTGGATGACTTGCTCGGCGGCGGCGTACCACTCGGTGCGACGTGCGTGTTCGACGGGGACGACGCGTCGGTGCGGTGCGAACGGGTGTTCGCGTGCTACGGCGTCGCGGAGGGCGTCGCGAGCGGGCACCGCGTGTGTTGGGTGCGACCGGGCGCGCGCGAGGACGCCATGCGGATGGTGCCGAGACGAGTGAACGACGGTGACGTCGCACGGGGTGAGTCTGACGTCGGCGGCGACGTTGGACAGGGGAGGAAGGATGGCAAAGACGCCGAGAAGGAGGAGGAGGAGGACGACGGCTTGCGCATCGCGTGGCAGTATCGACGATATTTGAAAGAAGGTCGCGCGCTGGATGATTCGCGCGTCGGTGCGAGTCAAGTCGTGCGGGCGCAACCTTCATCGTCGTCGTCGGCGGCGGCATCGGCGGCGTCAAAAGCGAAGAAATTGCGCGCGCCGGATATGTGTCATCGATACGACGCGACAAAGGAGGAGGACGCCGGGACGTTGGCGGCGGCGGATGTATCGTTCAAGTCGTTTGGTATCGCGGTTGCGGATGCGACGGCGAGTAATGACGATCGATGGGCGTCGTGTTATCAATTTGTAGCAAAATTTGTGCGCGAGACGAATGATTTAGGGGATACGTCGGTCGGGCGCGTGGTGGTGCAGCCGGAGACGCCGAGCGACGAGGATGGATGGGCGCGATGCGTGCAGCTCGTGCGCGCGTTGAAAGGGTTGACGTACGACACGAATTGCTCTACAATGATCATTTTGGCGCTCGAGAGCGCACCGGCGCGCGTAGCGACGTTGATTCGTCACGTGGTCGATTGCGCGGTGGACGTGCAGGCGCTGGATGGACCGACGAGCGACATTGAAAGTTTGTTACCAGAACCTCACACGTGCATCGGTTTAGTGGCGGTGCGCAAGATTCAGTTTCAAGGGTCGATTGTTTCACCCTTGGTGCGCATGGATCGCGTCTACGCTCTACAAATGCGCCGTAAGCGCATGGCGATTAAACCTTTGCAGTTGCGTCCAGAGGACGATTCACGCGACGCTCCGTCGTCGGCGTGCGGGACTGGTGCCAAAGGAGGACTTGATGACTTTTAAACATAGTCTCGTGTTGTAAACTAAAGTATAGCAACTCTAGATCAATTCATCTCGAACAAGCGTAGAGTAGTACGATGAAATAATGCAAAAATGGGCGACGAGGAGCACCGTGAGCGTGAACAGACACGCCGCGATGGTATCGTACACGCTCACGGGCATGAGCCAAAACTCGCTGGTGTGCGCTAACGCGAGTCTTATACGTCGAGTGAAAACACCGAGCGCGCTTGGACGGGTGTCAGTCACAACCGGTGGTTTCAACGTCTTGTCGTGTTCGACAACTGGCTCTGAATCGTCATCGGAATCCGTCTCATCTGAACGTAATGAGTCGCTTTCGGGACTAGGCACGTAGGTGCGCATCTCAAATCTTCTCGCCGGCGTAAAAACTACACCCTTCTTCCGCGTCGATGGCGCCGCAATGGGATTTTTCAATGCCGAAGTCATCGTCATCGGTGCCTTCTTCAGGGCCGAATGCAGTGCGCTCGCTGGCGCGTTTCTATGCACCTCAACCGCGTGCGGTGGTGTTGAAAGCTCCGCCATCGCAGACGAGGACACGCCCAACACTTGCAAAAAGTATGCACGCGCATCATCATCAACTATGAATAGTACATCTGCTCGTCCGCCAGCGAGAAGCAATTTTATCGTACCAATTTCGGTTGCCGTAATGCCCCGGCCATCCTCGATGCTCTGGCGTATGCTCTTCGCGCACGCAAGATCTATGCGACCTAAGCGTTCCATGCATCTATCCGCGATTTCGCACACTTCGTTATCATAACGAACGCCGTCAATTATTCGATATTGTTTCGGACGCACGTAGTCTGCGAGACGCCACAACAATCCCGTCCTACGTTTCGCTGGCGACAAACCGCGCTCAGGCCCTAACGTTTTCTCATCCTCAACTATTTGACGCACATACGCCTCGGTTTCTTTGTTCATTGAGACTTTGAAATCGCCTACTCCGCCATCCGCAAACATCGACAACGTATCCAAACTCTTTCGCGACAAACCATAATGCGAAGACCGTGCCTGCAAACTCGCTATCACGCCCTTTGCTCGCGTTAAATCAACCCTTCCTACGACATTCATGCTATCTTTAACCATTTCACACGCCTCCTTATCAAAATTTCTACCATCAATCACCGACGTCGACTGCCTGTCTCGACCGAGCGTCAACGCAGATGTCGCCGCGCGCAACGTCTTTTCAAACACCGTCAACTTGCTTCGTTTCGCCTGACGTTCATGTGACACCACTTCATCTACGTCATCGTCCCCTGGATCAAATCGTACCGACAAATTCCGCTTCGTGCTCTTCGAAGGCGACGGCGACTCGGAGTCGTACGACCCGTCGGAGCCAAACGCGGCGTTAATCTTCACCGTCAACCATCGCGCGGCTTCATCGCTCACGTCTATCGCCGCCCGCCCTTTGCCTCCTCCGGACGCGATGTACCTGAGCGTCGTCGCCATGTTCGTTGGTGCGCCGTTCAATTCGTCGCCGCACGCGTCGTCCCAGAGCATTTCTGCCATCGCGAGCGTCATCGGTGCGCGCACCGCGAGCGCTTTCGCTTTCGTGACTGTCGGCGCGTGGTACTTGCGCGTCGCGCGCTTGGCGCTCGCGGGCGAGCGCGCGCGTAATTGTGTCGTCGTTGACTTTGGCGCGCTCGCGCGCGCAGACGTTCGCCGCGCGGGCATGGCGCGGAGCTCTGTGAGGTTGGGTGGCACTTTTTAAACGCGTTTGAGCTGTCTTCGAGCTCCTAATGATTGTGATGTTGTACTACAGCGTCATCGCGCGCGAATGGCGATGCATGAAATCTAACACGTATGTACCGAGCGATCACGGCGTTTTGGGCTTGTGCGTCTTGTGCAGCGCGGCGAGACGCGCGCGGGTGGCGGCGCGGTCGGCTCTGCGAACGCCAGCCGCGGCGGCGGCGGGTGATTTCGCGCCCGTTCGTACGCCGAGCGAGGCGCCAGGATCGTCGTCGTCGCTCGTGCGTCTATGCGCGTGTACCTCTTCTTCTAAATCTAATTCCGTAAACTTATTTGACTGTTTCTTCTCGCCGCGAACTTTACACGTCGGATTGCACATGACTTCGTCGCACGAATCCATGAGCTTGACACGCTTATTTTTGAACACCCAGTCCGCGAGCGCGATGTGATGTTCGACGTCGTCGATGACAATGTCGTCGAAATCGGTGTGAATGTAGCACGCTGCGGCGAATAAGCCAGATGTGGGATGCTCGAGCACGGGCTTCAAAACGTTGCGCATGTACCCTCCCCAGTTTTGCGCAAATTCAACTTGTTCTTTGTGCACGAATGCACCCCCGTCAAAGTTGTCATGCAAGTGCATGACAACTGAGTCCGTGAGTGCCTGCGAAAAGAAGAGCGGCGTTCGAGTGTATGGAAAAGACGCATTTGCGACGACACATTGCCACGGAGCATCCTTGTGTTCGTCGACGCACGCCTGCGGTAGACTATTTTCCCCATGCCAGTACGTCAAATAACGCTTGAATGAATCTTCGTTCCAGGGAACGTAGCGCGCTTGATCGTCTTCTGGTTCATACGTTTGCTGGTCGTCGTGGAAATAGTGAAACCCAGCAAACGGCGCGCCGACAATCTTCACCAAACTTTGTTTCATCGGCGGAAGCTTGGATCGAATGAAATCCGCCCATGAATCAACCTGTGCAATCAAGCCTATTCCACCCGCACTGCGACCGGCGAGGACGATGACGTCGGCATCGGCCATACCGTACGCGCGAATAAGCTCTTGCAGAACGGCTTGCACGATGTACGCGCCGTCGTGCCACAGCGCATTCGCATCCTTGTCTTGCGCTCGTCCTAAATACACATCACCCGAACAGTACGCGACGTTCACCATATTCGCCGCCGCAAACGGCAAACGCTTGCGATCTTCTCCGTCTATTGGTAGCTTTTGAATACCGCTATCGAACACAATTTCCTCCGGTACTAGCTCACTCGATCCCCGGGGCGTTCCGGCGCGCTCCGCACACTCCGCAGGGTTCACGCATTCGCCCCCACCTTGAAGCATCACCACCCACGTTCGCGCCGTGGCGTACCCAGACATTTCGTTTTCTTTCTGTGCATCCTCCCCTGGCGCGGATGGCTGCGCTAAATTTACATAATACGCCCCCGGCGTACCGTCCAAGCACCGCGCCTTTGGATACCGTTCCAAGTCGAGCTCAACCTTTTCCCCAGTAGTCCTTCGAAAGCCCGCGGCGCTGTCGACGCCGCCATCCAAATTTCGCAAACGCGTGGCGCCCACCTTGTCAGCCACGCTCGCACCGATCGTGCTGCCGATTTTCACGCACGCAAAGACGCCGAGCGCGAGCGCGCTCAATCCCAACGCGACGTCTCGCCGCGCCTTCCTCGCCTGCTCTAACCGCGACACGCGCGCATTACCCCGTCGCGCCGCACGCAACGGGGTGTCATCGTACGAATCCGGCATGTCGTACATCGTCCGGTCGTCGCCGTGCGCTCAGAGACGCGCGGTCGCGATGATGTCACGCGCGAATAGTGTTGGGACGATCGGCGCACACCACGAGCTCAAATCGCCACCACCGACGTCGCGCGCGTCACGTATTGCGCGGACGCCGTCGAGTCCGATCGAATGCGTACTCTGTACGCGCTCGCGGGCGTCGTTCGTGCGCGTGCGCTCGCGCGCGTCGGACAATGCCGCTTCAGCTTGTGAAGTTCACATCACCTCACAGCCGCGCGCGTTCGATGCGCGACGACGCGCGCGCGCGTCCGAGGCACGAAAAACACGAAAAACATCGTCGCTCGCTGCGCACCTATCTCGCATCCGTCGTTCGTCACGTCGCGTGCGGGATTTGGCTCACGTGTATGAGTCTTTGCGTCGGCACGTACAGCGCGCTGCACAAGCGTTGGCCCGAACGTTTCGAGCTTCGCGAGCTCGCGCGGCGACGGCGCGTGCCGTGGGTGTACGAGTATGGCTTGCGCAGAGAGGTGTTGCGCACGCGCGTGAATGCGGTGCGGGCGTCGAGCGAGAAGGCGCAAAAGGAGCACTTGTTTGTGTGCATCCACGGGCTCGCCGGGACGCCGGATGACTTGTGCGCTATGGAGCAGCGATTAGTGCGAGACCCGCGTGCGGCGGTGTATAGGGTGACGTGTAACGCGCCGTTTAAATCGTTCGATGGCGTCGAGGCTGGGGCGACGCGGATTGTTGATGAATTAAAGCGCGTCGTGGCGAAATATCCGGGGCTCAAGCGGCTCACGGTGTACGGGAACTCTTTAGGTGGGATATACGCGCGCTACGCCGTGGCTTTGATGTATGCCGAAGACGGTAGCGTAGGTACTATGCTTGGTTTGAAGCCGTGTACGTTTTTAACGACGGCGACACCGCATTTGGGTGTTGGTCCGTATGGGTATTTCGCCGTCGTCCCGGCGTTGGCGCGCGCGACGTGGTCAAAGAATTTGGGCGGTAGCATCATGGAACTCACGCTGAGCGACGGCCACCGACGCAAGAGCGGACAACCGCTGTTAGTGGATATGGCAGACCCAGAGGTTACGGAGCCGTTGAACTTTATCGGCGCGCTCGGCGCGTTTGAACGCCGTTGCGCGTTTGCCAACGCGACGAATGACTTTTTGGTTTCGTATGAAACCGCGTCGATTAGCCCAGAGTATCTAGACCCGGCGCTCGAGCATAAATGGCGCACGTTGGAATCGTCGCGCGTGGTCGAGGAGTACGAGCATGACCCCGATGCGGAAGACGCGCCGCTCAAGCAGCTATCGCGCGATTCGTCGAAAATTGCCTTTCAACGTCGAATGGCGCGCGGCTTGAAGACGTTGCGATGGAAGCACGTAAACGTGGCATTTCCTGGATTCGCTCCGCTCGCGCACAACAAGATATGCGCGCTGCAGCGCACGGAGACGATGGAAAAGTTGTTCAAAGAGGGCGAATGGTGCGTAGATTTGCAAGCCAAATACCTGCTCGAACCGTTCAACCAATCGCAGTAGAAATCAAAGTACAGTAGCAAAAGATTGATGAAAGATTACAAAGTGTGTAGAATTTACATTCGCGCGCGCGGTACGCTAGTGTCGATTTTGATCGCCTGTCGTGCTGCTTGCGACGGGTTTACGCCGCGCTGGTACTGCTTTAGAAACGATCCGATGGCTCCGATGACGAATTCATCTTCGACGACGTGCAAACCTCTCGCCAAAACGTGCGATTTCACCCCTTGGTGCAATACTAGATTCGTCTGCGGCACGCCGTTCACGTACGCGTACGTTTCCGTCACCGCACGCGTCAAATCCCGCGTTTCACCCTTGTGAAAGGAAAGCCTACGATTAAAAATAATCTTCTCCAAGTAAAATGTCTGTGGCGTAATCAACAGCCGCGTCGTCTCAAACGCCGACGTCACACCCGAATGCAGCATGTTAAACCCAACAAACCAAAACGGCACGCTAAATGTCGCAAACAACGGACTCGCCGCCAACGCGCTGTACGTCCACGTCCCAGTGATCGAAAACCAAAGCGCGGAAAATCCTAAATCCCCGACGCGAGACCCAAACGCCTTCGTCGTCCCGACGTACACCTCCAACGCCGGTGTCGACTCCGAATACGCCGTCGCCGCGCTCACCTCCCGTATCGTCACCCGTGTTGACCCCGCGGGCGCGCGAATCTCGCGTGCGTCGCCAAATTCCCCGATAGTCGGCACGCGAGGCGAACCCGCGGCGCCCACCGCTCGTCCCGGCGCTCGCGGCCCCGCCCCGACGCTCGCGCTCAACGCCACCGAAACCAACACCGCGAGCGCGGCAACCTTCACCGGCGCGTACGCACCGAACGCTCGCGCCAACCAACCACGCGGACGCCCACCGGCGTCCGCGCCGTCGCGTTTTCCTCGCGCGGGCGGAGGCACGCGCCTCGACGTCCACCCGCTCGGCGTCGCGTCCTCGTGCGCGTCCAACCACGCCGCTACCTCGCGGCGCTTATCCCAATTCGTATACACCGCGCGCGACTCCAGTCGTTCGTTCGTCAGCGGGTCGCGCGCCGCGTTCGTGGGCGCAGACGCGCGCCAGAACCGTTCGAGCGCGTCGCGTTCGTAGGTGTTGCCGCTCTCCGCGACGAACACCGGGTCGAGAAACATGGCGCGCGTGATCGGGCAACACAAGTGTTCGGGCTCTTCGACGACGGGTGGCGCGGCGGTATCGCCGCCGTCGTCGTCGGCGGCGGCGTTCGCATCGGTCGGCATCGCGGCGTCGTTGAATGAAGATGTATATATGACAACTGGACGCTCGCGCGAGCGCCGCGCGAAAGACAACCAACCATCTAGTCGTACCAGTCCGTCATGTCCGGCATATCGTCATCATCGTCATCGACATCGGGAAATAAATATTCTTTGTCCTCGTAATTTGAAATCTTCTCTAAACTGGACAGGTTGAACTTGAAGGCGTTGAGCTGGGCGTCTTCGTCGTCTTCGTCGAGCCACGAGTCGAAATCCGTCGCGACGTGACGAAACTTTTGAGTCGTGAGCAGCAAACGCGGCCAGTGCGCGCCAGACGTGGTTTTAGGAATCTCAAGCGCAAAGTTACGCGGCGTGCGTTTGATCGCGATGGCGTTTGGGCCTCGTACGGAACCGTAGAGTTCCAGAGACGCCGCGTACGCTCGCGTCGCCGTGGTTGACTCTGAGAACTCCGACGCCGGCGCGCTCCCATCGACGCCATCACCATCGCCGGCGCCCACATCGCCATCGCTCGCACACGTCACGCGCAAGATCGAATTCCCACTCGTCGTCCCCGCGCGCTCGACATCCACGACGATATCGCGCGCGTTCGCCACGTCGAAACGCACGCGAAGCGACGCTTTGCGTTGGGACCACAGCGTCTTGGGCACCGTCGCGCTCGGCGCCGCCACCTCCATCGTCACGCGCGCACGAGGCTTAAAAATTGTATGAACACTCCAGCGGTCGCGGTCGCCTCGAGCGCGTGTCGCGCGCGTCGCCGTGTGCCGTGGACGACCGAGAGAAACGCCCGACGACGCCGCGAAAACGCCAGATGTGGTGTCGGGGCACGCATATTGACTCACATACCACTATACCGTTCACAGTACACAAATCGCAAACCCTAAACCCTAGTACATAGCACAAAACCATCTCCAGTACGAACCATCGCCCAATGCGCGCCGATCGATCGAGTTGACCGTTGCGCCGCCCGGTCACACCATGTCGCGCGACGACACCGCCGGCGCATCCGCCTCGGACGACGGCGCGAGCGCCGGAACCCGCGCCGAATGGCGCGTCGTCACGAATTCTCGCCACAGCACCGACCGCGGGAGCGCGCACGGCGCGCACGCGGCGTCGTGCGCGTCAGATGGCGGGGACACGCGCGGGAGCCGGCGGTCATCGTCCAGCGCACCGTCGTTCGTTCCAGCGCCCGCGGGTGGCGCGGGTGGCGCGGACGTGGTGACGAATGCGTTCGCGGTGATTGCACCACCACAGACGCCCGATCGCGCGTTGGCGCGGGACGAGCGACGGAAGGCGAAGCGGCGACGAAGGCGGAGGAGGCGCGCGGCGTTGCGCGTGCTCGGAGGCGCGAGCACGTGCGACGACGACGAATTCGACGAGGAGGAGGAGGAGGATGAGGATGAGGATGAGGATGGTGCGTGTGAGTACGGTGATGGGTTCGGGGCGTGGCGTCGAGTTGAGCACGTGCGGGCGTTTGGGGTGGCGGCGTTGGCGAAAGTGGCGGCGAGAGGCCGGCCGCCGTTGCCAAAGAGCGGCGCGAAGACGTTGATGTCACCGCCGAAACCGCGGACGCCGAAGGCGATGGTGACGGCGGGGATGGAAACGGTGTCACCAAAGACGCCAGTGACGCCAGCGACGCGCAAGGTTCCGCATGGGGTTGATAGGGGCGTGTTTACCGATCGCGAGAGTGCGAGGCGCGGGATGCGTTCGGCTGTCGAATGGGCGCTCTATCAGTTGGATATCGCGTTCGCGAGCGTCGTATTGGCGTTGTATGGAGTGTGGGACACGGTGGCGAAGTTTGTGGGTATTAAAATTTTGCGTTTGTCGCAGAGCTCGAGAAGCGTGCGGAGCGTGGAGGCGCGCGTGGCGCAGGAACGCGCGGCGACGGGGGAGACGTCGACTGACGCGGATTTCCGAACTCGAGCGTCGACGCCGAGCGCGAGTGATGCCGAACGCGACGGGCGACGCGAACCGACGCCATCGACTTCAAATACAACGACATCAACGGCGACGGCGAACAATGATGCTTCGGGTCATAAGACAGCCGTCGACCGTGCCGATTCCCTTAGACAACGCCTCGCCGAAGAACGCGAGGAGGGCGAACTCACGCCATCGCACGCCATCCGTCGGCGGTTCAACGCGAGTTTGGGCGGTGCGTGGGGCGGTGGTGGTGCAACGCCGCCTTCGTTTCGCGTCGCGCGCGTCCATGAAGACGCCACGCATGCGCATAACGAGCTCATCTCGTGCGTAGGCCAGCGCGGGGACAGTTACATCACCGGCGGATGGGACGGCACCGTGCGCACGTGGAATTGGGATCCGCACACCGGTCTCTCTGGTGGCGCTCCTATGACTGGACAGCACAACGATAACGTTGAATTCCTCAGCGTCGATGACCGCGCATCGAGCGACGAGCACATTGCCGTGTCGGGCGGTCGCGATTGCACCGTGCGCGTGTGGGACGTCAAAAAGCGCACCCAGCGCAGCCGAATTTACGCGTTTGAGAACATCGCGAGCGGGTGCGTGGATTGGCAGTCATCCACCGTCGCCGTCGGTTCGCGCGGCGGCGTCGTTGCGTTGTGGGATCTCGAAGCCGGGGTGAAGAAATGCGCGTTACGCGGTCACAACGGTGAAGTCACGTCGATGTGCACGTACGATTGGTCTGAAGGCGGCGCCACGCTCTTTGTCTCTGGCGGCGCCGACGGTACGGTGCGCGTGTGGGACGCACGCCAACATGTCGCAGTGGCCACAATGCACGATCACCGGCGACGCGTGTACGCTGTGTGTGCCGGCCCGCGCGGTGTGATTTTCGCCGGCGATTTTTCGAGCACCGTCAAGGCGCATTCGTTGGCCAATCCAAACGCGCCACCGACGCAGCTTCCAAACGTCCCGGGTGTGGATGGATGCGAAGCACCGATCGCTGGCTTGCAATTCGCCAAGCTCGATGGTATGCACGGCGGTGGATTATTGCTGTCCACCGCGGCGTACTTCCCGTTGAATGACGATGAGCAGTCTGACGACGACGACGCGCCGCAAGGTTGCGTGCACGTCCGAGCGGTGGACGCCACAGGCGCGGGCATGGGGCCAATGGAGGGCACATCAAGCGATGGGTACATGTACACGCTCAAGGGCATCGAAGGCTTGCTCACGTGCGCGTCACTGAGCGCATCGAGCGACGGTAAGCGCATGCGGTTGCTCGTCGGCGCGGGTTCGGGCGCGTTGGGCGCGTACGCCGAGGCGGGCGCGCTGAGCGGCGCCGACGTCGCGTCAAAGGATGATATGTATCCTTCATCCATCGAGCCCGCAGAGGATTTAGGCGTCGAAGCGTTTGATTAAAGCACGCCATTTATTGCGCGCAAGGGAGAGAGTTCAACGTTGGAAAAGACACAAGAACTCGTTGTAATACTACACATTATTTCGCGCGGTCGAGTCAATAAAACCTGCGTCGGGTGAGCGTCGAAGACACCATTTAACGCCGCGTCAACATGTTTCGCAAATATCACGTCGACGGCACGCAACAGTTGAAATCAAGCGTTCAGCGCGGCATTCGCGCGAAAATTTCCGACCAGTACCCCGCACTCGACGACGTTTTGGATGATTTAATTCCCAAAAAAGCAACCGTGGTTTTGGGCAAGTGCGAGAACAAAGTGAACGTCGTGCTCGTGGATGACGAGCCGTTGTTCTTTAACCATCGCGATGGGCCGTATTTCCCTACGTTGAGGTTGGTACACAAGTGTACGTGACGGACGAGATGACGCGCGCGCGACGTGTCGCGTCCCGGACGTCGAGGAGCGAAACCGTGCCTCGCGCTCGCTCGGCGAATGACTGACTGACCGACTAACGGCACGTACGCGCGATGTTTTGGCGATGCACAGATCCAGACATGATGCCTAAGCTTCGCGTGGACAAGGGTGCGATTAAATTTGTTATATCCGGTGCGAACATCATGTGTCCCGGGCTCACGTCCAAGGGCGCGACGATTCACGACGAGTGCGACGAAGACGAACCGTGCGCGATTTTTGCCGAAGGTAAAGAACATGCCTTGGCTATTGGTATCACAAAAATGTCCACCGCAGACATAAAGAGCGTCAATAAAGGCATCGGCGTTGACTTGGTGCATTACTTGAACGATGGCTTGTGGCAAGCCACAAAGTAGCGTCGCGCTGGAGCGCGACATACACGATGTAGATGACTCTAGCGAATTAGAATTGATGTGACAAATTGACGCAAAAACGCGCACTACTACTATGGCTGTATGTGTTTTAAGCCTTAAAGCTAATCATTCGCTTTCAACCCACTCCCGCTGGCGCTCCCGCCGCCACCGGCGTACGTTTTCTTCCCCGTCGTAAACGGAACGTACTTGTGCTTAATCATGTGCAAGACCTGCTGCTTCATCGTCATGAAGAATAACATGATAAAATACATCAACAAAATCGGCCAAAACACTGGTATATCAAACATCGGCATAAACGTCATCACGAACGCCGTTCCTATGCTCTTCAAAGACAACCACCAAAACTTAAACTCGGGAAGTTTACGCACGAATGGTTTAAACTCTTGCTCGGCGCGCGTGGGTAAGCTCGGCCCATCGTCTTTCCCCGCTAACAGCGCCTCGGGATCGCGCTGCGGGGTCAAAAACCCTATCAACAGGTTCAAGTTGTATATCCCTAACCCATAGGTCACGATGTAGTACCCGTGCACGAAGTACGCGCGCACAAAGTACACGAATGCCACCGCGACGTAGGCGCCCCAGCGCTGCGCGCGATGCGGCACCGACTTATCCAGCGCGCGCTGCAGCGCACGCGCAAAGGCGACTTGAGCCTTGACGACGGGCGACGCGCCCTCGTCTGCGGGTTGCGACGCGCCGTAGGCGTAGGCTTCAGCCATCACGCGTCGTCGAATGGCGCCGAGGTCGTCACAGTGGCGCTCACTGCGCGACGACGATGACGACGACTTCGACCGCTTTGGCGTGATGGACGACGGGAATCTGAGCGCGCTCGAGCGCCTGGCGCTGGAGGATACCTTGACGCTGTCACCGCCGGCGGTGACTGCGGCGGTGGCGCGCGTGGGGACTCGCAGCGACGGAGATGATGGTCGGGACGTGACAGCCGTTGCGAGCGAGGACGAGACGCGCGACGATGTCGATGGCGAACGCGTGGACGATGGCGATAGCGTGGACGACATCTCGCTCGGCCGATGGGTGTTCGATGCGTGCGCGCGAGATGGAAGTGAGGACGAGGCGTCGACGTCGACGACGACGTCGGCGGACGGGCGCGACGCGCGACGCGAATGCAACGGATGCGAACGGGACGTCGCGGAAAGCGCGCGCGCCGCGCGCGGTAGTGTGCGCGGCGATGGTGATTCGCCGATTCGGCGAACGATGCGTTTGCGTGATTTCGACGATGACGAAGGGTCGTCGGTGGTGGGTGCGGATGAAGCGCGAGACGCCGTCGAACGCGCAAGAGCGTTCGCGGCGGTCGCGGAGCGTCGTCGGACGAGAATGCCGTCGGTCGTCGTGCCGACGAGCAAAGCGCAATTTCAACAGTTTGCCAGGGAGTTGATTGATGAGTGGTTATTGAAATTAGATGGCGTGGAGCTTCCTGGAGTGCGCACGGGAGCGAGCGGTGAAGTCAGCGCGCACCGCGTTGTCATCGCCGTGAGTAAAGGCGTGTTTCTTTGCGACGTCTTGTGCGCCGTTCTGCGAGCATGTGGGTCATCTCTCGCAGAAATGTTGCAGCGTAAAATACCTTCAGTGACGAAATCGCCCCTGAGTCGGTATCCGATGCGAGATTCTGAGACGGCGTGCGCGTACATTCGACTGGCGTTGCGGACGTTGCGACGCGACGAAAACTTTCCAGAGCGATGGCTGGATGCTGAGGTCCCGCTCGCCGCGGGCGACCCCACGGCAGTATGGGGTATTTTAGCTGATATTCGTGCCCGGTTCATGCCAGTAACGACCGCGCTCGATATAGATTGTGTAGAACCGCCGCCGCGGCGCGATGACGCTCGAGTAGAGGGACGCTCGCCACACATCGCGGTGGCGAGAAACTTGACATATGATGGCGCAGATGACGCCGTCGAAGCTATTATTGAAGGCAAGTCGACGCTCGCTATACCTCCAGCGAATGTGCGCGATGCCCAGGTGCGAGAGTGGCTACGGTCGTTGCGGTTACAAGTCACGCGACGAGAAGAAGCGGCGTCGATGTTGGAGAATCCGCTCCGAAACGGCGTGCTACTCAGCGATGTCCTCACGGTCGTAATGGGCGCGCCATCACTGCGGCGTCTCGAGCGGGCGCCGCAAAATATCCGCGACGCTCAATTCATCGTTGAAAGCGCGCTCTTACGCTTACGTCAGTTACCATTCTCGAGCGCGTGCGTTCCGCCGAGGCTCCTCGCGTCTTCGGATGGTATTTTAAACGGTGACTGCGAGCATATATTTGGTTTGATATGGTGCTTGCGAGCGTTGAGCATGGCGGGACAATTCGAAGACGTCCGTGCGGCGTCGCATGTTTCGGCTCAACCATCGCCGTCGCGCCGCCGACGAGCAATGTTGTATTCAGAATCGTTGCCGTACTCTCCAGAGCACGTCGCGTTATTGCAAAAAAGCCTCGCGAAATGGCTGTGCGATATCGGCGTACTACACCCAAGAGATGTTGATGGGGATTTGAGAGCACTATTTACATCGCTCAAAGACGGCGTGGCGCTTTGCGCGGTGGCTGAAAAACTCGATGGCGTACGCGTCGTCGGCGTATTTAAAAAGCCGTGCACGCTGGCAACTCGGGAATCGAACGTGCGCAAAGCCGTCAATCGGTTTCTTGAAGTTAAGAACATGTCTCGGCGGTTTCTCACTCGAAGCGAGTTCGATGTCGAACACATTACAGGTATTCTCGAAGATGCCCGGGCCTGTTTGGACGGCGTCGAGCCGTGTCGGCCGCACGCGCCTTGGATCGCCACTCAGCCGTATGTGCCAGATGAACCAGGATTTGGAGCGCCGCGTTCGATAGAACGCGCCGCTCCTGATTTGCGTTCGGATGAATACACCGCACCTTGGCGTAAACCTTGGTATGATAGCGCGACGACGAAGAGCGCGCAGCTTAAAGTCGTGCATCGTCACGATGCGCGAGAGCGTACGGCGACCGCAGCTCGGCGACTCATCACCCCGAAATCGCCGCCTAAAGCGACAATGTCGCCGCTGGACACAAATGCCGAATCCGAAACTCCCACGGCGGCAACGCACGCGCTCGCTGAGCGCATCATCGATTGGCTCGTCATCGAAAAATATTGGCCAAACGACGAGCCGCGTTCGTGCGACGAAGGCCCAGCTTGTCGTCTCGCCGACGTCGTCAGCCGTGGCGTCCTCCTATGCCGTCTCGTATCCACCATCGACCGCAGCGAGATCATCGGCGTCGAACGCGCGCCCAAAACAGCCGCCCATCGTTTACATAATGTCTCGCTCGCGTTGCGCGCCCTCCGCGCCAACGCCCGTTTCCCACCCGCGCGGCTCTGGTCCCCTCGAGCGCTCGCCCGCGCCGACGTCGCCACGTGCGTACACCTTCTCAATGACGTTCGCGCCTTTCTCATCAAGCGCCGCGCGCGCGCGACGTCGCACATGTAATACCAACGTTGCTATTTCTTTCACACGCCCCAGCGGGACGCACGACACGCTACTGAGACCAAACCAAAAATACCACGGGTGTCCAAGCCACAGCATTCTTCAAGGAATCATTCCGTTAGGAATGTTCCGAAGAGCGCATCACCGCACGCCGCAGTCGCCGCCGCGCGGGCGTCGGCGCACACGCGCATCGCGCGGTGAACTATTTATCCAACGAAACGCCCACGCATTTAGGCATGGCGTTCGACCGCGGCGCGATGAGCTCGTCGTCGGACGACGACGACGACGATGCAGTCTACATGGGTGGTCGCGTAATCTCCGAGCCCGAAACCGACGACGGCGACGGCGATGTCGGCGACGATGGACGAGACATCGAGCGCGCGCGTCAACCGTCGACCGATGCATCGGATCGCGGGCGAGGACGACGCACGGGACAGCGTCGTCAGTCGATGTTTACGGCGTTGTCGCGAGGAATTCGTAGTCGGGTGCTCCAAATGAGCAGCGACGAAGATAGCGATTCGAGCGATGATGATGACGTCATGCGCACCGGGGAGGACGAGGCAAAGGGTACGGATGAGGTGGGTGTTTTTTTGGACACGATGGCGCAAGCGCATGGATTGGCGCAAGGGTTGCAGTCTCGCGAGGAGAGCGAAGGCGCGCGGGACGTTTCGGACGAGGCCAACGCGAACGCGAAGGCGGGCGAGATGACGCCCGTGCGCGCGACATCAGGGTCGAGAATATCGAACGTGATTCATGAAATTGGTAGCGGTGCGGCAGCGCTGTTAACTTCACCGGCGAAGATGTTTGTTGGCGGGGAAGAAGATCGCGCGGATGCCGGATACATCGTCGCTCGCGTGCGCGCCGTGCGGACGCTTTTGGGTCTATTTGTTCGCGTGCACTTAGAAAGCGGTCATGACTTGCTCGCCATGGATGCGGGAAATACTTCCGATCCCTACGTCAAGGTGACGCTTCTCGACAGCTCGGGACAGCCTATTGAAGGCCAGATGTACACGACGTCGTACCGGCTCAAAACGCTCAATCCCGTGTTTGACGAATCCTTCTTCATGGGCGACTCGGCATTGGAATTTAAAAACTGCCAGCTCAAATTTGAAGTGTTCGATTTTGACATCATGTCGTCCGATGACGTGATGGGTTCTGCGCTGCTGCCTTTGTACTATTTTGCGGAAAAGCTGATAGCGCCGACCGAATCCACCAAGAACGTAAAATTCAGCCACGGAACGTTCGAATGGGTGTCTAAAGCTGAGATCCGCGCACATTTGAATCTTGTTCAATCTTCGTCGAAGGCGCACATGTATCAAGAAGCGCTCGCGATGTTGTCATTCGCCAAGGATTTGCTGAATCCTCGAAACATAGGCAAGAGCTTGGCTAAGAGCAGCGTTGGAAACTGGCTCAACGACAAGATTGAGAAAGCTATTGACATTGGAAAGCGAAAAGCATTGCGTTCTATCGATGCAGTGATTGACGATAAAAAAGCTGGTGTCGTTCGAGCGGTCAAGTCCGATCGAGACATGCCTGGCCCAGTCGCAAACTACATCGCCGGAATCGCCACCATGTACGTGTCCGACTTTCAAAAAAGTATCATGCGCGACTTGAGCATGCGGCTGAAAATTACCGACGCCGTGTCGACGCGTTCACACAAAAGTTTATTGCAATTGCGAAAAGTCAAGAAACGTTCGATGATTGTCACAGCACTTTACGGCTTGCGCACGTGGTTTCTGTACAACGAGTGCCCGTACGACATGACCGTTTGGGGCAAACTCAGAAATCCATGGTGGTGGATTCTCTTGGCGTGCAAACTTTGGTATGGCTTGGGTGTGCAGGCGGCTTTGTTTTTTATCCGTCTCGTGCTTGTAGATAGAACGGACGAGTGGCAAATGTTTCACTTCATCCTTGCGTTCAAAGGTGTCCAGTTTCTCACGGGTGTGATTTCCATCTTTAGCGGCGTGTTTGCGTTTATTCAGTGCGCAGGAATCATCGATATTGGCCAAGCGCATACGTGCTCTACCGCTGGTCCATGGTATGCTGATATGGAGACATGCGCGATCGGTCTCGACAAGTGCGTTTCCTTGAACGGCGCAGCGTATATGTTTCGTATACTCATGTGCTGGTACGCGTTCCGAAGGCTGAGAAAATCCTTTGCGTTTGGGCGCGCCATCGCCGGCGATGAAGCGCTCGTCGGTGGCCGTATCGAAATTACCATGGTTAAGGCTGGTCCTAAGTATAAAGGCTTTCGAACGCTCAGGAAAGTGTTTAGTCGCATGAAGAAAGAAACTCCACTGCAGCGCTTTAGACGCGTCGTCGAACGTCAGCTGATGCTGATCCGAACGAGCAAGGAAAGACAAACTACAGATGCGGGACTATTCAAGGAATTTCACTACGTCCGTCGCATCGCCAAAGTGAAGGATTACAACGCGAGCACTGACATCCATACCGTCTACTTCAGAGACGACCGGTCCCGGAAACTTCAAGAAATCGACTTGAATACGGTGACGTATCGCGTCGTAAAGCTCAAACACGTACAGCCGAGGCGTATGCAACGCATCTTACTCGGGTATGAGATCATCTCCTTCCTCATCACAGCCGGAGTCACCTTGCGATTCCTTAACTGGGTCGATTGGGGGCGTGGGGAAACGTGGAAGGTTTACGGCGTCGCATTTTGGGCGCAAACCTTTTACAACTTGCTCGCGTTTCCGTTCATCCTCGCCGTTATTCCCGGCTTGCAAAAACTCATCTGCCACGCCCCGAAAACGGGCTACGACCATCGAGGCAATTTGGTTCTCTTCCGAAAACGTCCGACATTTGAGCCATTGGGCGAAGAAGCGCATCCTCGCTCGCGAATCATACCAGCCTTCTATCCGCTCTTCTCTAGGCTACGCATTTAATATGTAACCGAATAAGCGGGGCTGACAACATTAGCACAACGCTCAACAATACATAGTACCGCATTCACCGACGCCAACCGACACCGCGCATGCCATTCGACGAAGACGATTTCTACGATTTTGACGTCATACACACGTGGGTAGATCGACACGGCGACGTTATTCGTCGCGCCGAAGCTGGCGAGCTCGTCGTCGTGGATGACTTTCTTCCGAGCGACGCCACGCGGCACCTCAGACAGCTTGTTCGCGACGATCCCGATTGGTCTCGAGATCGCATCGATGAAGATATCGACAACGATGATGTCGCGCATGAGTTTGAGGCGTCGACGGGTCCAGCGACGTCGTTGTTCACGCGCGTCGCCATGGCGCTCGCGTCCCGCTACGGCTCGAGCGACGGCTGCGACGCGTTATACCCGAGCTTCACCGCGAGTCGCTATTCACGCGCGCCGGGTGACGCCATCGGCGACCGCATCGACATTCACGACGATTTCGCGCTTTCCCCCGTCGAGCTCGCGAATGGTGAGTGTGAGTGGAACGCGCGAAGGTTCGCCGGCGTGTTATATTTAACCGACGACGCCGACGACGCGTGGACGGAAGCCGACGGTGGGTGCTTCGTCGACCACAACGCGTCGCGCGACGACGCCAACGACACAGGCACCGAAAACGCCCCAACACGTCGAATCGTCCCTGCGTTCAATCGGTTCGTGGTGTTCGCGGTGCCGCGCCGACACGCCGTGGAGCCGGTGCGGACGACGTCTAAAAAGCGACACGCGATTTTTGGTTGGTGGTACGCCGCGGCGACGGATGAAGAAATCAACGCGCACGTCGTCGATGACGACATGGAAGAGTATTACTCTGACGACGACGACGACGATGACGATGACATCGACGAAGACAACTAAGACGTACCGGTAGCCGACTTGTAGCGTAGCCATACGGGCGCAAAGCGTCAACTGCACCTCACTTCGCCGCGCGCGAGTCCGCGCGCCGCGCACGATCGCTCCGCCGCGCGCGGGTGATGTCATCCCGCGCGCTCGCGCTCGCGCTCGCGCGCGCGCGCGCGTCTCGCGTCGGTGCGCCCGCGCGCGCGCGTTGGACTTTTGAGCGCCTCCAGCGCGGTTGTGGTGTCGCGCGCGCGAACGTCGAACTGTGCCGCGTGGACGCGCCCGCGATCGCGCGCGAGTTTGCGAGAGGCTCTGGCGGCGTTCGTTCGTGGAGCGCGGCGAGCGCGGCGGTGCCACCATCGCCGCCGCGGACGAGCGCCGAGGCGCGCGAGGTTGAGGATGACGAGGACGAAGACGTCGAAAAAGACTCGCGACGACAACGCATCAAGGGCGAGCGCAACGTAAACGTCCCGAATGCGTTATGCGTGGGACGTATCGTCGCGGGCCCGGTGCTCGCATACGGCGTGGCGAGCGGTGCGGCGCCGGGATTGGTGCTCGCGGGCGTGTGCGCGGCGGCGGCTACGGATTATTTGGATGGGTTTCTCGCCCGACGTTGGCATCAGAGCACGATTCTCGGCAGTTATTTGGATCCTATCGCGGATAAGGTGTTTGTGGGGTGTGTCGGAACCGCGCTCGCGCTCGATGGTGCCCTTCCGGTGTGGCTCGTGGCGTTATTAGTGAGCCGGGACGCGATACACGTGGTCGGCGGCGCGTGGCGACGAGCAGGAGCGTTGAATTGGACGTGGACGACGATGGGGGAATTTTTGGGATTTGATGACGTTCCAGTGGCGCGTCCTAAACCTACTGGTGCGGCTGCGCTCGCGGGATTTGATTTCGACTTGGATGAAGTCGAACAGCTTGGTTCGAGACGAGGCGCGTTGCGGCCGCTATTCATCGGCAAGGTGAACACAGCGATGCAAATGGCGCTCATCGCCGCGGCGGTGTGCGACCCAGTGATAGCGGCGCATAGCGCGCCAGAATTTATTGCTCCTGCGCTTGAGTTCGCCACGGATAAAAGCACACGAGTGGCATTAGAGTACGCCACAGCGGCGTCCGCGGTGGTGGCGACGGCAGAATACGCGAGAATATTTCTTTCGCACCCGGGGTTTGAGAAATTGCGCGAGCGCGAGGCTTTAGCCCGCGCGCTCGCGCGCCGTCGCGATTCGTTACAGGAGTCGCGAAAATCGCCAAAATAATCGTAGAAGTAGCAGCATCGTGTCGGCGCGCGCGCGCTTTAGAATATACTCATCTGAATATTACATCCTTAATATTAGCTCTCATCGTACTTGTAACGGAGGATGGTACTGTACATCATCGTTGACATTACTTCTTCGCCTTTTTGTGCTTGTTCCACCAATCGACGTTGTCGTTTACGACGCCTTCAACGACGCTGTTGATGGCGTCGGCGACCGTCTCCTCCCATCTCCCAGCGCCTCCGTCGGCGAATCGTTTCGTAATCGCCGCAAACTCCTTCGCGTACGCCTTCACGCGCGTATCGTCCCATTCTTCTGTCGTCCAATCCATCCGCTCGGCGACGTGCTCGGCACCCTCAAACTCACACACCGACATCATCAAAAACATCGACACAAAGTGCTCGCAACATAAAATGGCGTACTCCTTTGTATATTGTATCTCCGACGGACATTTCCCATCGTGCAACTCCTCGTGCAATTCCTCAGGCTCGCTGTACATCAATAGCCTGTTCGGCCTATACCAATGATCTCGCGCCACGGATGTTTTCGCGACGCCGTACGCGTCGCACGCGATTTTCCAAACCGCGTCAATCGTCGGAAAGTACACGTCGCACGCCACTGACATCACATCCACCGTCTTCGTCGGCTGTTTCTCGCCCGCTCGGCGACGCGCGCGGCATGTCGCACACGCGCACGAGTGCTCCCAATTCGCATCTGCATTCATCGCGCGCTCTTTCGGGTCCTCCACGTCGGCGAACGCCGGCGCCGTCGCGCGCTTCGCCGGCTCGAGCTCCACCGCCCCGTCCTGTGGTTTCCGCACGAACGTGTCCTCATCACGCTCGATCCTGCGCTGGAGATAATACGGCTTGAAATCGTCCCCGCACGCGCGTCGTTCGGCGGCGTGTTCGTCGACGTCGAGCGGGTACAACACGTACGCGAATGTGCAACAACCACCGAGTGCGCCGTGTCCGAGATTCGGCGGCGCCTTGCCGCGATAGTCGCGCGCGAGCACCACCGCGGGGCGCCACGTGACGCAAGGGCGACCCTTTGCGTCGCGGCTGACGTCGGAATACTCGCAGTGCTCGCCGATGGCGAAGCGGCGCGCCATGATGACGATGAAATGGAATTCGATGCGCGTCACTTTTTGCCGCGCGCGCACCGCCACGGCGCCGCCGCACATGTCCTCCGCGCGCGCGCGAGCGATCGATGCGCTCGTAGATAACATCGCGCATGCGCGCGATCACGCGCTGGCGCTCATGGATGCCGTGCGTGCGCTCGGGGGCGATGCTGATGCGCACGACGGGGCGGAGCGCATCAAGCGATTGATGCGCGATGGGGAGAAACTCGCCGCGCAGCGCGACGCGTTGCGCGCTGACGCGTTCGATGCGCGCGTGACGCGCATATTGGATGATATAGACGCCATGGAGGAGGGCGAGACCACGAGCGTGGGCGCGCGAGGGAAGGTTGGGGGTAAACGAGGCGCGGGACAGGCGCGCGCGGACGCGTTGGACGACGTCGTTTCGGCGTACGACGATGCGTCTGTGTTGACGGTGACGTGCGTGCGATTGTCGGATGACGCACCGTTGGATGTTGTCGTCACCGCGCGCGCGCCTGGCGTGTTTGAGGCTCGATGGAATGTACAAGATTCTGGATCGGTGAACGTGAGCGCGACGCACGGGGAGAGCACCGTCGCGCACGACGCGTTTACGGATCGCGCGAAAGAATACGCGAGCGTGATTAAAGCCAACGGCAGGGATGAGGTAGACATTACACGCGAGCTGTTGGCGTGGTTTGCGGAGCGGAGCGATGTGTTTACGGCACCAGATGCGTTGAACGGCGGGCGCGTGCTCGCGGCGGACGCCACGCGGTCAAACGCGTTAATTCCGTCTCGTTTGTTGCCCGGACGTTGACGGTGCGGTGCGATGTGCGCGGATGTGCGCGTGCAATAGTGTTGACAATGTAAATGAGAGAGAGCCAATTCGTGAGGGGGTGTGATGAAACAATATCTACTACGCTAATACCGGTACCGGTAACTGGGAATAAATTTACTTGTCTGTGTTGTCGCTCGTGTCGTTGTAATCGTGCGCCGCGCGTCCGAGACGCACGGCATTTCCTACTTTCGACCGGGCGCTGCCGTCGGCGTAACGCCCAATGTGCTCCAAGTAATCCTCCCAAGGCGGTAATGTGCGACGGACTTCGTCTCGCGCTAACATCGCTTCGAGCCACGCGTGGTAGGACGCCAACGCCGGCGTTCTCGGGATGGCATAATCCATCCCGCGATACTTTTCAAACACCGGCAATCGCCATGCCCATGGAAACAATGCGTAATCTACCAACCCAGGGGTGTCGCGACCGGCGTAGAATGCTCCAGGGCCTTCTTCGCACCATGTCGCGAACCGTTCGAGCCCAGACACGAGCTCCTCGAACCCTTCTCTCTGCTCCGCCGCGTCCTGACGCACGAGCACGGTGTAGTACTTGGAACATATGTTTTTGTTGACCCAGTCTGCGTCTACGCGCGCGCGAGCGCGTTCGTACGGGCAGCTCGACATGATAGGCGTCGTCCCGCCTGCTACGAGCTCGTCGATGAACTGCACGCACACGAGCGACTCGGTGACGACGTTCTTCGTCGGATCCCCGCTCGTGGCGTGAAACGTCTCCGGCGGTACGAGCGTAGGCACCATTCCCAGTGGGTTATGCTTCATGAGCTCCGGGGCTTTGAAATGGTACCAGTTCTCGTGCTCTGTGTCCAACGCCGCGGTGGCTCGACGCTTTTCCCACCCGAGCGACTCCACCCAGTCATACGTCACGTGCCCGGCGTGGTGTTCGAGCGCGAGCGTTGCGCGATGTGCGAACGGGCAAAACCACGCGCTCATGTAGTGCAAGTGCGGCACGAGCGCTTTGGTTGTTTTCGTTGACATATTTACTGAGTCTCAGAGTGAGGCTTTACAAACACCTAATATTTGGGACCGAGCGATCGCGTGGCGCGAACTGCGCGCGTGGGCGGTTCCTTTGATGCCTTTCTTCGGCGGTTCATAAACCAAATCTTTACTTGGTCGGCGTCGAGGTGAAGATTGCTCGCGATGGTTTCACGTTGAGGCTTCTTCGGCGTCGTCGCGCCCGTGAGAAAGATGCGTTCGAGTTCCGCGACGACGCGCGGATCGAATCGTCGTCGTCCTTGCGTTTTCGCACGCGACGACTGCACAACGTCGTCTTTTGCCTTGGACTTTTTGCCGTCTTTTGATTTGCCCACACTATCGCCACGAATGGCGGCGAGCATTTCCGCTTTACTTTTATTCGAGCTCTTCCAGCTCGCACCGCCGCGTTCTTCGAATTCACCCTCGTACGCCTCGCCGGCGCCAAACATTTCACCATTTAATTTGACATAATCCACCTTTGTCCGTCGACGTGGGCCGTCGATAATCAAATCTTCTTCCTCGCTACTAGACTCTTCACTCGACGAACGCGCGCTGCCGCTGAGCGCCTCGTTTTCGTCGTCGCGCCCATCGTCGCTCATTTGAGCCTTGTCGAAATCCTCGTCGTCACTTTCATCACTTGGCCAATTATCTTCATCCGCGTGTTCAAATTGCGCCGTGCCTGGAACGATGCCTTTCATTTCCATCTCCGCTTCTTCTTTAAACACATCCGCCGCGACGCACTTCTGTCCCAAGTTTTGATCATATTCGTCATTTAACACGTAGATAACATCCACGCGCGCATCACACAGCGGACACAACCATCCTTCATCATCCGGTGGGATGTCTTCATTCGCCACGGGCGGCACCACGCAACTCTGGTGGTACGCGCGATCGCAAAATCCATCGCATAGTAATATATCGTCGTCGTCGCGGTCGTCCGCGAGCGCGCATTTGCTACAAAATATATCCTCGACATCAACCTCCCCAAACTCATCCTCCACCGTCGTAATCTCGCGCTCGTTCGGATCGAGCTCCAGTCCTTTGAATAACTCGCGTATTTTCAATTTACAGTTAAATATCTTCTCTCGCGCGCGACTGAGCTCAGCCGTCGGCTTCAACTTATCCTTGGACGCGCCTCGCCACCCGTCGAATACATACGCATCAATCAGCGCCTGACACTGACGCATGGTGGCGAATTGGCTTTGGATTCTACTCCTATAACTCGAAAACTGCGTCGCACGAAATCACGACATCAGGCGTCAGTCAAACGAATGAATGAATCCAACGCGCGCTCCAACGCGGTGGTTACTTTGAAATTGAGCTCAATTCGCAATGCCAACGCGATGCGACGCGTTCGGCGTCGCGCGCGCGCATCACGACGCCCCATATGATCGCACCCACGTACCACGTTGGCAACGACGTGCGCGGAATCCTTCCGCGGACGCCCGCGTCGTGTTCCGGAGTTCGCATTGGAACCGCCTCGAGCAGCGCGCGTCTTGGTCGCCTTCACCGGCGTCGGCGCGTCCGCCCCGAACCTCTCCGCGGGCTTGCGCGCGCGCGATGGTCGTCCTCCATAGGTGTGTCGTCGCGGACGAGCCATTGCGCGCGACGGCGGCGACGAGCGCGCGCGCGGCCAACTGGCGTGACTTTCTTCAAAATCTGATGCGACCGATCGACACTCGCCGACGCGTGATGACGCCGGTGAAACCGCGCGCGGACGCGCGCGTGGGTACGCACGATGACGCCGCGGCGTTCGCCGCCGCGCTCGACGCCGGGCACGAGAGCGACGGCGTGGTCGGGGTGTTTGATGCGCCTGGTGAGCGGCAGCGACCGCGCGCGAACTCGGCGAAATCGGGCGTCGCCGCGCCCGCGGATGTGATAGATTTAGTGTCCGAGAGCGAGGACGAGGGAGAAGAAGATGATGTTGGTGTCGCGCCCGAGCCGGCGGTCGTGGAGTTGCCGCGATCGTCGCCAAAGGTGGTGCACGCGCCCGCGGCGAAGGACACCGAGCCAGCGACGTCGTCGGGCGAGCCGCTCGCGACGAAAGTAGCGACGATGACGGCGGCGTACGAGGCCAAGACAACCGCCGTGGACGCGTCACCGAGTGATGATCTCGCGCACATTGAGTCGGTGATGAACGACGAGGCGAATCTTGAGCAAATAAAGGAGGCCAAGGCGAAGGTGGATGCGTTTCGAGAGGCGTTTGGCGCCTGCGGCTCAGAGGAAGACGCCGGTAAAGAAGCGAAGCGTTTAGTGCGTCAACACGTGCATAAACTCAGGGCGATGTTCCGCGAGGAATGGGCGACGTGGGCGCGAAATATGGTTGTGGAGCAACAGAGAGATCACGCAACTCGCGCGGAGCCCACAACGTCGCTGGATAAGCCGAAAAAGTCGTTTGCGTCCACGTTTTGGTCTCGAGACGACGCCGACGCGCATGCGCCCGATCTTCCAATGTCTAGGCGCGCCGTGAAATCTCCGTGTCATTTGAATCGTTTCAGATTTGCTTACGATGGACGTTGGCGATGGACGCCCGAACGCGAAGTGTTTACGACGTCGTTGTCGCCGAAGCGCATCCGCGGCGCCGACGCCGTTCCGTCGTATTCCTACTTTGCGTACTCCACGCACTGTAATTCATACGACCGCGAGGATAACTTTTCGCGATTGTTATTTCGCGATGACGATGGGGAGTTTTTAGAATCCGACCCCGTAGAGGATCGAAGCGTAGAGGATACGGAATTATCGCGTGAGTCGCACTTTCTGTTGACTGGAGTCTTTGCCGCGTTTAGCAAGCCGATTACGCTCGCGAATGGGCCGGGAAAACCGTATTACGACGTCATCAGGCAAACTATTGTCGATGAATTATCGAGTGCGTTGAAAATTGATCTCGAGCACGTCGAGGAGTGGTTTAAAGAGGCGCAACGAGGTGGGGAATCAACCATTCGCTCGTGGTTGGAATTTCGCGCGCACGCCAATCGCGTCAATCGCGCGATACAGCGCGCGACGTCTTCGTGTTGCATTTACACGGCGGATTTAGTGAGCATGTTGAAAACGCTCGGCGTCGACTTGCAGTTTTGGCTCGCGTTCGCGCGTAAGATTATTACCGCACCCACGATGGCGCCGAGGACGCAACCGGTGATTCATTTCGATACGTTTGATGAAGCCGCCGAGCAACTCGCCGGCGCTTTTTGCCCGCGATGCTACATCTTTGACTGTAGATTACACGGTTCGTTGCAAGCGAAATCCGCGGGGCGAAAAATTGGCACCGAGGAGCGCTTGAAGCGTCGATTGAGTCGCGTAGAACACGCGCTGGTGCCGTATTCGCAGGAAAATCCGTGTAGTGCGGCGTGTTGGTTTAGGACGGATGAATACAAGTATTACGCCGAATGTGCGGCAACGTGCGCGCCGTGCGACGAAGGTTTACCGTCATCGACGTCTGCGGCAGCCACGGCGCCGGTAAAAGTCGATCCGTATAAAGCAGGCCGACGCGGATGGAGAAATCCCGTGGATCAGCAGATTCTTGTCAAGGCGGTGGAAATTATCGGTCGAGACGCAGCTACGCCGTGCGAAGTGAGCTTGTTTTTCGGCACGCGTCGCGGATGTGCCGACGTTGGTCGTCAAATGCACCACCTGGCGATGATAGCGGAAGGCACCGATGTGGCAGATGACGAAGATATGAAGGACGTCGCCGATGCCGTCTCTAAGAAGCGCAAACGCGGCGGCGGCAGCATGTCAAAGAACTTTCTTAAAAATGCCAAGGGCTCAAAACACCCGACGATTCAACGTCGGTTTAAAATGGGACAAAATGCTGACACGGTTTGGACGCAATATACCCCGTGCGAATGCGAAGGACAATGCGACAAGGACACGTGTCCATGCGTCAAAGTGGGCAACTTTTGCGAACGATTTTGCAACTGCGGACCAAACTGTTGGAATGAATTTGATGGGTGCAATTGCAAAGCGGGCGCGCGCGGCACGTGTAAAACGGGCGCGTGTCCGTGCTTCGCCGCCGGGCGCGAATGCAATCCAGACAAGTGTCGTCGGTGCTGCAAAGTCGCCGCCGCCATCGTACACCCGATTCGTCAAAAGCACGGCTTTGTAGATAAAAACGTCGAGGTCAAAATGCCAGATTTACCGTGCGAAAACATGAAGCTCCAATTGCGACAAAAGGAACACGTGTGCTTGGGACGGAGCAAAATCGCTGGTTGGGGATCTTACATTCTTCACGGCGTACGCAAGGGTGATTTCATCGGTGAATACGTGGGCGAGTTGATTTCTCAAAACGAAGCCGACCGTCGCGGTCGCGTGTACGATCAAAACAACTGCTCATATTTGTTCAACTTGAATAGCGAATGGGTCGTCGACGCGCAAAACCGAGGCAACAAGTTGCGTTTCGCCAATCACTCTCGCGAAGCGAATTGTCATGCGCGCATTTTACTCGTCAACGGCGATAACCGGCTCGGGATATACGCGTCTCAAGATCTCGAGCCAGGAGCCGAGTTGTTCTACGATTATCACTACACGGATGAAGTTGCGCCTGAATGGCACGCGCAAGACGACGGCGGCAAAAAAGCCAAAAGTGCGATGAGCGCAAAGAAAAGCGCGAAATGATACTGCGATGTGTTGTAGTGCGAGCTACCGCTGTATTAATAAACAAAAAGAATATGTGTATGTGTCTGTCACTGAGGAGCGGCGCCATCGCCGTCATTCCACTCTCCGCGAAACGTCGCGCCGCTCCTACCAAATCCTCGCCCGCTTCGCCCACCTCGGCCGCGACCGCGACCGCGACCGCGACCGCCCGCGGCGCCGCGCTCCCACGGCGGTGGGCGAGGTCCTTTCACGCTTCGAACTTTTTTACCTTGTCCCATCGCGACAGATGTTCCGGGGACCGGTGCGTCAAATCCGGGTGGCAACGGAATGGGCATGCCCTTTTCATCCGCGACCACGGCGGCTTTGCCCAACGCGTGAGTTTGTAGCCGTTCGCGCGCGACTTCCATGACGCCGAGCGATGAAATCGGCACGAATGTCACCTGCGCGCGGTCTCGCGCGGCGACTTGCTCAAACGCGTCCTCCACCTGTCGCCGGTGGTCATCCGACGCCATGTCGATTAAATCCACCATGACCAAGCCACCAATGTCGCGCAGACGCAGCACTCGGGCGACTGTTTTCGCGGCGGCAATGTTGACGCGTAACGCAATATCTTCGCCATCTTCACCAGCCTCCATCGCCGCTCTGCCGGCGTTGACGTCAATCGCCGTGAGCGCTTCGGTGTGTTGAATGACGATGTGCGCGCTCGCGAGGTCGTCGCCTAAAAACACGCGTTCGGTGTTCATCATCGTCTCCACGACTTCATCCACGCCTAATAATTTAAACACAGGATCTGGGCCAGCGTGCAAGACCACGCGGTCAATAATCTCCTTTGACGCTCCGGTGCGTAATAAATCATCCACGATGACTTGGTACGCCTCGACGGTGTCCACGGTGAGCTTGGAAATGCGTTCGCCAAACAAGTCCCGCACGAGCACTTGCTCTCGCGTCGCGGCTTGAAGCAATCGCGTCGGGCGCAACGCTTTACCGCTGTGCGCCGATTGAGCGACGACGTCGGATGACGCCGCGCAGACGTTTTCCCAATCGGTGGCGAGGCAACTAATATCGAGCTCGAGCGTTTCCTTGCTCACGCCCGCGGCTTCGGTGCGCATGATGAGCGCGCTCTTCGGCGGGCACACGGTGCTCCCGATGGATTTCACGTACTTGCGCGCGGGGCCCATGAGTTTGCGAGAGACGTAGACGCCCTCACCGTCTGGGCATAACACGACGTTGCGCCCGGGAAGGGTGGGACGGGCGGTGACGCGCGGACCCTTGTGCCCGCTGCCGAGCCGCGTGACTTGCACGACGACGGGTTGGCCGGGCTGCCAGAGCGCGTAGCATTCTTCGCGAGCCTGCCGACGGGACGCCTTGAATGACGCGGCGTGACTGACGTCAGGAGATGTGATATTATTCTCATCCCCAAAAGCGCCGTCGGTGGCCATCGTTGTCGTCGCGGATGACGACGACGGGGACGCGTCTTCGCCCGCGGATTCGTCGTCGGATTCTTCATCCGTCGATGTCGACTCGCCCAAGTCATCCTCGGACGACACGGCGAAATTCGGCTCGCATTCAAGTAAATCGACTTCTGGCGTCCACTGTTCCCATCGCGGTCGCGTCTCCTGCGCCTTGGCGCGGCGCTGCGAACGACCGCCGGCGCCGCGCCAGACGCCGCCGCCCGAGGCGACTTTACCAGATAGCCTACGGCTATAGCTGCGTTCGCCGCTCGCAACAACCGCTGCCACCGACGTCGACGTCGACGTCGACGTCGTCGGCGCACGCATCGCGCCGTTGTCACCATCTTGCCAAATGTCTCCCCAACCCCCGGGCCGATTCCATCGCGCGCTCGCCGAGCCGTCGTCCGCGGCGTCTTCGTCCTCGTCTTCGTCCTCGTCCTCATCTGGCTTAACCTCGCGCCACGCCAACGCCGGTTTCTCAATACCCTTTTGCATCAACGCATACGGTGGACCCTTGCCGGTGAGATCCACGAGCACGCCTTGCATGCCGCTGATGACTTTGGTGACGCATCCGACGTAAATGTCGCCCACGCGCATGCCCTTGCCGGGTTCGGTGCCGTGTTCGTGCCACAATTCCACGAGCTCGCCCTCTTCTAAAATTGCAATACGCACGCCAAAATCCTCCTCATTCGCGGCGTTATACACAAGCTCGGTGCGTAAACCCCCCATCATATCTGTGACGTGATCGCCGGGTTTGTATTGCGCGCATTCGTCGTCGGAATCGCCGTCGAATCCTTCGGCGTCGGCGTTGGATTCGACGTCGCATTCGACGTCAGAATCGACGCTTGCGTCGACCGCGTCAAATTCATCCATCGTCGCGTTCGCATTGCTATCACCCCGCATGTCATCGTCATCGTGCTCGTTTTCATCGTCGTCGCCATCCGTCGCCGAATTCTTCCCGTACGCCAACCACGCACCTCCGGTTTCAATTTTGTTGTCGTTGGCGCTCAACTCGCTCGTAAGCGAAATCGACACTAAAATCCTCGCATCATCCACGGGCCAATCACACTTGACCTCAACATTCGCACACCGCCGCGGAATATTCAAATCTACACCATTTCCTGCGCTCCACGCCACGACATCGCCGTCAACGTTCGTCGTCGCGAGCTTAAACGTCGTTGACGCGTCGAACGCCACGCGCGCCGTCCCGACGTATCGTTCAATTTCTGCATTCGACGTCCCATTCGCGCTCGCCCCTCCGCCGCGCACCCGAACACACTTGATACTTTTTGAGACGTCCCACGCGCCGAGCGCGTCACACTCGCCGACGATGATGACGCGACGTTCGCCCGCGTCGACGTCGAGCGCGCGGTCGACGGTAAACGTCACCGGCACATCTTTCCCTCGGTTCGGCGCCGTGCCTTGCATGCGGCGGCGATTCGGACCCTTCGAACGCGCGCTCGCGTGCGGGGCGAACACCGCGCGACGCCCCGCGCCTGAGCGGCGCGGCGCCGTGCTCGCGCGCGACGCGCTCGACATTCTATCGTCACCATCACTCGCACCATCATCCGCCGCCGTCACGCGCGCGCCTCCGCGATGCGCCGCCAAACGCGCGCGCGCGCCGCGCTCAAACATCGGCCGCATTCGAACGGGCGCGGCAGCGCATCGTGAGACATCCGCGCGCGACGTCGGCGTCGGCATGAGCCCGACGCACAGTGAGGTTTGTGGCGCCATTTCTCGCTGGACGGCGCAAAGCCCATGCACGCCAAACAACCCGGGGGCTCGCACGGCGATTTATACGTCGCCATCGCGTTCGTGTGCGCGCTCTTCGTGTTTTGTGCGTTCTTGGCGCGACGGGCGGCGTACGCGCCGGCGATCAAGTACGTGAAGAGAGATTAGGAGGGTACGATGACGGCGCTGGCGTCGCGCGCGGTGGCGCAAGGGGCGCGCGCGGACGTGAGATGTCGCGCACATAGTGGTTCGAACGCGGTGCCGCGCAAGACGGCGGTCGTCGGCGCGGGGTTCGCGGGCGTGGCGCTCGCGTTTGAGCTGCTCGAAGGCGCCAACGCGCGCGGGACGGCGTTAGACGTGACGCTCATTGACGCACGCGGCATCGCCGGCGGCGCGTCGGGCGTCGCTGCGGGGTTATTGCATCCGTATACGCCTCGAGGGAAGGTTATCTGGCGCGGACGCGAAGGTGTCGCCGCGGCAAAGCGTTTAATTTCTCTCGCCGTGAAGGCTGAGGACGCGCTCGACGTCGTGTTAAACGCGCGATGCGACGATGCGGATGGTGGCTGGCGCGATAGCGTGGGGAGAAACACTGGCGAACGGCGAAATGATGCCGTGGCGCGCGCGCCGGGGATCGTTCGGCCTGCACGGTCGGCCAAGCAAGGTGTGGATTTTCGCCGAGCGTTTAACGCTCGCCTCGTCGCCGACATCGAAGCGTTCAAAGACGACGACGATGACGACGGTGCTACGTGTTTAACTACCGCCGAAACTCTGGCTCTGTGCCCGGGTCTAGTGTTTACCGAAGATGTGCTCGAGGCTGAAGCGCGCGCTGATGACGTTGGATGCGCTGGAGCGTTGTACATGCCGCGAGGCGTCGTCGTCGACGCTCCGCGGTATTTATCCGCCCTCTGGGACGCGTGTTCAATTGTCGCCTCGCGCGGCGTCGCAGGCACGCGCGCGATGTTTCGTACCGCCACCATTGACGATGTTGAGGCGTTATATGACGAATTTGACGACGTATGCTTGTGTTGTGGCGCCGCCGTGCACGCGCTCGTAAACGCCGACGACGTCCCGGTGCAACTCCAAGGCGGACACGTGCTCGTGATGAAACCCGACGACGGGGCGTTAACGACAGGAATTCTTGGCACAACGTACGTCGCACCGCTTGGCACGTCGCGCGCGATGGTGGGTCCGACGAAGGAATACGACGCCACGGTTGAAGACGCGCGTCGCGCGGGCGTCGCCGACAGAACGTCGACGCGAGGCGCTCGCGCCGAATCTGCACTTCGCGACTTGGCTTTGCGTGCATACGCGCCGACGTCGTCATGGGATATAGTGCAGCTCAAGTACGGCGTGCGCGCGAATCCACCTCGGTCGCCTGCGGGCGCACTTCCGCTCGCCGGAAGAACCAAAACGCGCGCCGGCGGACGACGGCGTCCTTGGTTTGTCGCCGGATTGGGCGCGCGCGGCTTAGTCTACCACGCCTTACTCGCGCGCTGGGTCGCCGACGCCATGCTCGATGACGATATTACCGCCATTCCCGAAGACGTCCGACGCGATAGCGCGCCATAGATCACGTCACTAGCGCATATAGTATTAGCGACGGCGCGTATGTATGTCAACCAACCGTCTCCTCACGGGACCGGGACCGCTAGCTCACCTTCATTTCTCGACGCCACCGCGCGCCGTCGCGCACCGTCGCATCATGCGCACCTACGCCCTCCGTCTCGTCCCGGGTGACGACCTCAAACGCGCCCTCCTCGACTTTTGCGCCACTCGAGAGCTCCCAAACGCCTTCATCATCACCGCTGTGGGCAGCCTGAGCGCGGCGAAACTCCGCCTCGCCAATCACACGTCGTTGCTCTCCGGCAGCACCAACGCGGTGTTAGACTTGCCCAATCAGAAGTTTGAGATTTGCTCGCTCGTGGGGACGATTTCGCGCAACGGTGAGGGGTGCCACGTGCACGCGTCGCTGGCGGATGCGCGCGGGGACGTCGTCGGCGGCCACGCGTTGGATGGGTGCGTCGTCTTTACGACGTGTGAAATCGTCCTCGGGTGCGCCGAAGACGTTACATTTACTCGCGAATTAGATCCTCGCACGGGGTTTGATGAGCTGGTCGTCGGCGAGCGCGCGAGCGATGATGAAGGTGAGGAGCCGCGGCTTTCGGGGAAAAAGGCGCGTCGGTTACGACAGATGCTCGCGGTGGATGAGGAGCGCGAACGACGCGCGGTGGCGGGTGAACCAATATATGACGCGCCGCGTGGGATTTTGGGTTTTTTCGCAAACTTAGTCGCGCCGCCACCGACGCCGAAGAAGAGTACAAAACCCGTCAAAGAAGCTGACGAAGACGAAGACGCGTAAACAGACAGAGCGCGATATCGTAGACGCGACATCGAAGACGACATTCGTTTCGTTAAACGTCTATGATGTAGTAAGTGTAAATTCACATATGTACTATACAATCCAACAATGCGTATGATGATGATGCTGATAATGATGTGTGTGTGTGTGTGTGTAATCGTAGTAATCACGTCGCGAGCGGAAACGGCGTCGCGTTCGCCTCGGCTTCGCGTCTCTTCGCTTCGGCGTCCTCGTCCTCGTCGCCACCCTCCGCATCATCGCTCTGATCGCCATCGGTCACCTCTTTCACCTTGTAATTATCCATCGTAAACCCTTCGTTTAAAATGTCAATGTTCTGCGGATTCTCCGACACAAACGGACGCTCGCCCAAGAGCTTCACCAAGTCGTGCCGTTGCAGCACCTCCTTGTCGAGCAACCCGAGCGCCATGGCTTCGACAAGATGTTTCTTCTCCTCCACGAGCGCCAACGTGCGTTTATACGCGGTATCGACGAGTAAGCGAACTTCTTCGTCAATCATCCTCGCGGTGTCTTCCGAGTATGGGGATTTTAAGCTCTGTTCATCCTTGGGAAAGGAGAGCAAACCGATTTTTTCATTCATGCCGTAGACGGCGACGGTGTTGTACGCCATTTGCGTAACCTTTTCCAAATCATTCTGCGCGCCAGTGCTGATTTTACCGAGCATGACTTGCTCGGCGGCGCGACCGCCAAGCGTCATACACATCATGTCAATCAGTTGCTGCGTCGTGGCGAGGAGGTTTTCGTTTGGCAAGTATTGCGCGAAACCCAACGCCGCTGAGCCGCGCGGGACGATAGACACCTTGAGGAGGGGTTCGGCGTGTTCTAAAAACCAACCGACGACGGCGTGTCCAGCTTCGTGATACGCCACCGTGCGACGCTCGGTTTTGTTCACCACCTTGGATTTCTTCTCCAAACCGGCGATAACGCGATCAGCGGCGTACTCAAAGTGTGAAAGATTGACGACTTTCATGTCTTCACGCGCCGCCGCGAGAGCGGCTTCGTTGACCATGTTGGCAATATCCGCGCCAGCGAAACCAGGCGTGAGCGCGGCGAGACGTTCGCTGTAATGCTGTACTTCGCCATCGAGGGCAATTTTATCCAAGTGTACGCGGAAAATTTGTTCGCGGCCTTGAATGTCCGGACGATCGACGGTAATTTGTCGATCAAAGCGTCCCGGACGTAAGAGCGCCTTGTCAAGAATGTCTGGTCGGTTTGTACCCGCCAATACGATGACGCCTTCTTTGGTGCCGAAACCATCCATTTCTACTAAAAGCTGGTTGAGAGTGTTCTCGCGTTCGTCGTTACCGCCGGCGAAGCCCCCACGACCGCGCTGACGACCGATAGCATCGATTTCATCGATGAAGATGATGGAGGGCTTTTGTTGTCGCGCTTGAGCGAATAAATCGCGCACGCGCGAAGGACCGACGCCGACAAACATCTCCATAAAATCAGAGCCCGAAATAGATAGAAACGGCACCCCCGCCTCTCCTGCGGTGGCTTTCGCAAGCAACGTTTTTCCCGTCCCTGGAGGGCCGACGAGGAGCGCGCCGTGTGGAATTTTCGCGCCCAATGCTTCGTACTTTTTTGGATTCTTAAGGAAATCCACAAACTCCATGATTTCGCGTTTGGCCTCGTTACACCCCGCGACGTCTTTAAACATAATTTTAGTCTTTGCGTTCTTATCTAACGTCGCCACCGTGGCCTTGCCGACGTTAAAAATTCCTCCCGAACCGCCCCCCATGCCGCCCATACCGCCCATGCCAGCGCTTCTTCGGCTAAAGTACAACCATCCGCCGATGAGTAACAACGTCGGCGCTAGACGCATGAGCTCGCTTTGCCAAAATATTTCATTCACATACGTCACCGGGACGTAATCCTCCACATCCGTGCCCGCCAATTCTTGCGCCTCTTCCAACTTGCGTTCAAACGTATCCAAGCTCCCAATGTTGAAATAAAACTTGTACCCCGACGCCGTCGTCCGCGCGCCCGGCGGAGCTCCAATCTCCCCAGTGTCGTAATCCTCCCCAGCACCGTGGCGAGACTTGATCAACCCCCCGACGGGTTTGATGTACACCTTGGCTTGCGTTTTATTCGAAACCTCCACGCGTTCAACCAACCCCGCGGCTAACAACTTTGTCTTGAATTCCTGAAAACTAATCTCCCTCGCGTCGCTTCGCATCGAACTCAACATCGACGTCGCCAACGCGAGGAGTAACAAACTCGCCAGTTGTTGCCCGCCTGGTCCTTTTAACACATCTGCGATCGTTTTTGGCGCTTCTGTCGCCTCTGACGATGATTTACCGGTTGAATCCTTCCCCGAGGACCCCCTCGGCTTCATCGTCGAAAACTTTCCCTTGGTTGTCTTCTTCGAGCCTTGGCTGGCGAATGTGCGCGCGAACGCGCGGGTGGCGCTCGCAGCGCGACGTGCTGTAACCGTCGCAGCGACTGTGGCGACGTGTGTGCGCGCGGCGTACGTGCGCGCGATCGCGGCGCGCGCAAAGGGTGCTGACGACGCCAGGGTCCCGTGGAGCGCATTCGACGTCGACGTCGCTGCTCCGTGCGTCGCCGTCGTCGCCATGCGCGAGACGATCGCGCCGAGGCGCGATGCGGTGTCTTTGATGCAACGTCTCGACATCGTTGCACGCGCGATGTATGCCGCGCGCGCGGAGCGTGGCGGATAGTGACGTGAACGCTGACTGGGCACTGAAGAGAAACGTTTCGTGAACGACTGGCGACGTTTAATGACATGGTGTAACGTCGTGACGACGCGAATGTGAACGTCATGGTGATGTATGAACGGTGATGAGTTTTATTGTACAATGCTGGGAGTGTTGTGACAACGCGTCGTGATGCCGACGCGACTAGGAACTATTCGAGCGGGACTGGTCGGCCGCTCGCGATGGCGTCTAAGAATGTACGCGCGTCGATGACTGGTACGCCAAGTTCGCGCGCTTTGGTGAGCTTGGATGGTCCGGCGCCTGCACCCGCGATGACGCAGGCGGTTTTGCTTGAGATTGAAGATTGCACGACGCCACCGTGACGTTCGATGGCGTCGTGGACGTCTTCACGGGACATGTCGTCCAGAGATCCCGTGAATACGATTTTCATCGAGTTCAAGTCGGTCACGTCAATCGTCTTCTCCATGGGCTGTGCTGTTGGAAGCTGCGGCGGGGCAGTGATTGAAGGTGCGGCGGAGGTGTCGGCAGGAGCGGGCGTTTGGGACGTCGATGCCGTTCGCGACGCTTGGGATTTTGGCGCCTTGCCCGCTTTTGCATCGAGGACGACGACACCAGTGGCGAGTATTTCATCCACGATGCGTGCGTTGGCGCGTTCGGCCCAGAACTCCGTGATGGACTGTGTCAAAACCGGGCCGACACCATCGATCGCGGTGAGCGCGGCACTCGCCAAACTTTCTGGACCGCCGTTAGCGGCGGCGAGCGCCGCCTTCTTGAAGGCCTCCAACGTTCCGTAATGGGTCGCCAGAACCTTTGCGGTGTGCGCGCCGATGTTGGGAATCCCGAGGGCGTAGATAAATCGATGCAAAGGCACACCCTTGCGACGAAGCTCAATTGCGTTAAATAACTTCAACGCGCTCTGCTTCAAACCATCTGAGCCTTGTTTAATCTCGCCTTTTGAATTCTTGACGCCGGCGTAACGCCACCACGACGGGACTTGCGCGCCACTCTCTGGTCCAAACCGTCTTTCCAGAGTAAAAATATCCGCTGGAGTCTTCACTACGCCTTCGCTGTGCAAAGTTTCCAAAGTGCCGCGCGCGAGTCCGCGAATGTCCAAAGCATCGCGCGCGCAAAAGTGCAGCAGCCGCTCCATCAATTGCGACGGACATTGTAAACCTCCTGTGCATCGTACAATAGATCCTATCGCGCCTTTTGACGACGACAAAGGTGCGCGAGCAACGGATGAGCCACAGTCGGGGCAAAGTGTTGGAGGCAACCACTCGGGAAGAGGTTTGGCATCCGGATCCATCGCACTCGCTTCTTCTAAATCATCACCAGCTAAAGATACAACGCGAGGAATGACATCACCCGCACGTTCAACGACGACTTGCGCGCCAATTTTCAAACGCTTCCGCGCAATTTCGTCAAAGTTATGCAACGTTGCGCGCGAAATCGACGCACCGCCGATATCCACCGAATCGAGTACGGCGACGGGAGTCAACGCGCCCGTGCGACCGACTTGCACTTCAATTGCGCGAAGCGTGGTGACACCACTCATGGCGGTAAATTTGTGCGCGATAGCCCATCGCGGCTGTCGTGCGTCAGCGCCGAGCGAGTTTTGAAGAGTAGTAGAGTTCACCTTGTACACCACGCCGTCGATGTGATATGGCATCGTCGGCCGTGCGATTTCCAAAGCGTCGTGCGCCTCCATGAGCTCATCCAATGTCGTCGCAACTCCAAGACACGGCACAGGGTCGAACCCACTCGAGGGCAAAAACTCTTCCAAAAACTCGCTTTCCGTGCTCCAAGGCAGTGAACTGTTGTCCTCGTCGTCATCATTCGTGCCTACGGCGCCCCAGCCATACGCCAAAAATCTCAACGGCATCTGATTATCCGCGGTGTCTAGCAGCCTCATCGCCCCCGCCGCGGCGTTTCGCGCGTTTTTGAATAAGCGCAACCCTAATACTTCGCGGCGCGCGTTCACGCGCTTGAAGTCATCTTCCGCAACATGTACTTCGCCGCGAATTTCAAGCACAGGCGGGACCGACGCTCCCGTGAGTTTTTGCGGTACTCCGCGAGCCCCCATCAAATGTCGCGTGACGTCTTCGCCCATTTGCCCATCTCCTCGGGATACCGCATACACCAGCTGGCCGTATTCATATCTCAAACTCGCCGATGCTCCATCAATTTTCGGCTCGGCGCAATACTCCACCGGCGCTGTCGACGCCGCGTGCTTCTCCACGCGCTTCATGAACGCTTCTACCTGTTCTACATTAAACGCATTCCCGAGCGACAACATCGCCCGCGCGTGCGAAATCTTCGGTAATCCAGACGATGTATCCACCGGCGCGCCGACGCGTCGTCCAGCGCTCGTCGTCGCCTTGAGCTCTGGATACTCGGCTTCTATGGCGTCGTACGCCCGCCGCAACGCGTCGTACTCGGCATCGCTAATCTCCGGCGCCGCATCGTTGTAATACTTAACATCGTGCGATAGAATCAACGCATCTAATCGCGCAAGTTCAGCGGCGGCAGCATCCCGACGCGCGACGGCATCGGTATTCTTCGACACCGCGGCGTTTAAATCCAATTCTTCACCCGCGCGACGCGAATCCTCCGCTTCCAGCGCGCGCGTGACCACAGAACGCCGCATCGATTCGCCTCGCACGCGCGGTGCAGACGTCGACGTCACGCCTGACCATCGCATCTCCGCAGTCGTCGTCGATGACGACGCCAAACGGTGACGACTGTGCCGAGGCACAATTGACATCTTCATCAGCTGCGACTTCATCGCGCTCCGCGCGCGCGCGTGACCGCCGCCGCCGCCGCGCGACGTCGACGACGTCGACGTCGCGCTCACACTCGTCGTCGACGCGCACGCGCGAAGTCTCGCGAGGGCGTACATCGTTCGACGTGACATGCACGGCGCGCTCTTCTGGCGTCTCCATTCCCGCGCTCGCGCGCGCCATGTCGACGACGTCAAAGGCGGCGATGAAGAATGCGATGCGGCGGAAGCGTAGACGAGAGGACGAGGGTGCGCGCCGCGCGGCGGCGGCGACGGCGACGGCGACGGTGACGACGATGAGGAGCGACACAGGTGATGACGAGGATGATGGCGGCAGTGCATCAGACGGCGCCGGTGAAATCGAACGCGTGGAGCGCACGGGCGCGTACGGATCGTATGGATCAACGTCTGGTGCGATGTCTATCGAGGATGATGAATGGGCGACGGCGCAGCGCACGTGGGACGCGCTCGCGGCGGCGCTCCCGGCGTCCCTTCGCGAAGGTAAAGTTTGGATGCCGTTTTTTTACGACGGTGACGCGGGCAAGCGTCTGAGACAGAGCGGGTTTAAGAAAGTCGTGCATAAGAAGCAGGACTTTTTTGAGCGCGTGCGAGATTCTGTTTTTGTCAAGTCGTGCGCTTGCGTCGTGGACAACCCGCCGTATACTGGGAAAGGCATGAAGGAGAGGATATTAAAGGCGCTCAAAGGCGCTGGGGTGCCGTTTTGTTTACTGCTTCCGCTCGGGGTGTTGCATTCGGCCATGGTGCGAGAGATTTTGGATACCGAGCACGTGCAGGTGATCATACCGCGGAAATGTTACGTGATGAAGAAGGGTGGGACGGAGGTGCCGTTTCGATATTTATGTTGGTTGTGCTATAGAATGTGCCTTGAGCGCGACTTGTACTTGATTGATTGAACCTATTTTAGTAGCGCACGGGGATGTAATCGTGACAAGAGTAGTATTTAGTAGCTTGCTTTTATCGTTACATGCGCGCGAGCGAGAGGTTTACTAGCTTGGAAAGTTACGTACGCACATCGAGCGGTAGTGTCGGCCGATGAGCGCGTGCGAGATTTCCAAAATGCCATCTTTAAAACGCTGTTTCATCGAGCCGCAGCTCGAGCCATCGCTTGTGGGCACTGCTAATGTGATTGTTTTCTTCAATGAACGCACGTACATGCGCATAGTCGATGCATCATTGGTGTACAGGGGAGAATCGACGTCAACAGGCGATACGGCGACCAAGAACACCATGCATGCAATGCACACGAGCACAATGACGAGGAACTGTATTAATGCCGCAACCGCTTCAGCAGCGGTTTCTGGGCGCGAAGGCGCGCGCCATGAACCACCAGGAGTCCGCATCGGCATAGTTGGTGTTGGCATCGTGGTCGATGCGAACTTGTTGAATAAATTGTTTGAAGGCGTGCGAGCCATTTCCGGCGTCTTCACGCGTCGAGAAAACCACTTCAACGGAGAGGCGAGTTGCGCGTCCAACATGGGCGAACCGAATGGGCGTGTGCTTCGTCTTGTTGGCGACGTTAACAACTTCGGACTCAAGCCTTGCTGACGAGAAATCGCAGTAATCTGAGCTCGTGCCTGTTCACTCATCGCCGTCGCCGCAGCAGCAGCCTTTTTCGCGGCGATGAGTTCCTCCTCCGTCGCAGCGATTGAGCCTTCCAACCAGGACTTCGCTGCAAGTGCTTCAGACAGCGCGTGTTCGGTGTCACTCAAGGTTTTCTTTGCCGCGTCACGTTCGTCGCGCATTTGCGCGAGTTCACTATCCGATTGTGAACTCGCCATCAATCGACGCCGCTCAGCGAGGACAGTCGCATTTGCATGTTCAAGCTGGTGCTGTAAGCTCGTCATGTCCCCCTTCAACCCTGAAATAATACTTTGTGCTGATGCGAGCTCTTGTTGTTTCGCTTCATACGCTCGACTAAGATTCGCGCTGACGCTTTCTCCACCCATGGACATTTCACGCATGGCGTTCAACTGCTTGCGGATTTCAACCACCTCCTCATCTTTTGCTTTGACTGCACTCATGACCGCCTCTCTGAGTTGCTTGGCAAATTCAGTCCGTTCGTACTCGAGACGTTTTTCTAAGTTCGCCATGGCTTCTTGAAGAAGTTCACGCTCGTTCGTCACCTTTGCTAAATCGGCTTGCAAATCTTTCGCGCGGCGTATGGCGGCGTCTCGCGACGCCGTCATCGCCTTCAAATCACCAGCCCCGCTACTTCGCCTAGCGTCAGGTTTGCGCTTCTCCTTTTCAAGTTGCTTTTCTAACAGCACGAGCTCGGCGTTTACTTCACCAACGCGCGACTCTGCGGTGGCTACCTTCGTGCGCATGTCCTCAAGTTCTGCCTCAACCTCCGCTCGCGCCTCAGCCTCGGCGTTGGCGCGCATTTCACTCGCACTCGCCGCTCTTCGCTCCTTCGCGACCGCGGCTTCGAGAGTTTTGATTTCCGCGCTAAGCTCTCGGACGCGTCGATCGGACGCTTCGCACTTTTTGTGCAATTCTACAAAATCCGTCTTAATTGAGTCTTGGTCCGCCTCGCGTGACAAAGAATTTTTCTCCTTTAACGCCGCAATTTCGCTATTGAGCCCAACAATGTGCTTGTCAAGCTTTATGATCTTTGCTTGTGCGGCGTTCAATGCTTGCGCTGCCATAGACGACGCGAGCTCATTGTCCTCTGCGACTGCTTGAGCGTCTTTATCAGCTATATCCAACTTTTTGCGAAGCTCTTCTGATTCTGAGGCGGCTAAATCGGCGGCCGCTTCCAATCCAGCTATTTTTCCCTCTAAAGCTTCCACTTGTCTCTTCGCCGCTTTCGTCTCTTCGCTCGACATGCTTTGCGCCGCTTCTAAGCGTTGCGCTTGATTCTTGGCATCGGCTAACTCTTCCAGCAAACTCGTGATTTCCTGGCGCGCTATGGCATCCTCCGAAGTCTTGCTCTTCAGCTCCAACAATGCGTTCTTTGCGTTATTCAGGTCTTCGTAGACCTTTTCAAGCTCCGCTTCTCGGTTGGTCGCTCTTTTAGACGCTGCCAAAAACGCCTTTTCTTTATCGACGAGCTGCTGCTTGACGGTAGCGAGCTGTTCGCTGATTTCATCCACGGAAGCGCGAGCCTTTGCTTCGATGAGCTTCTTCTCTTCGTCAATCTGTGACTTCATTTCAAGCATGCGACCGTGGAACGATTGCTGCTTATCGGCCGCCGCAGAAAGACGAGCAGCAAACGCTTCTTTAGCAGAAAGAGCTTTTTCCTCAGTCGTCATTGCGCGTCTACTTTCCTTTTCAAGTTTGGTGCGCAACTCCTCAATTTCAACGCGCAGCGTCGACAACGATGATTCAGCGCTTGCGCATTCGCCCGTTTTCGTTCGCAACGCCGCGCGCACTTCTTCAAGTGTGACTTCAATTTGCTCTTTTGCTCGCCTTTCAACTTCGTGCAATCTGTCTTTTGTCGACGCCTCGTGGAGCGCCGCCGCGAGAGCGTCGCGTGCCTCGTCTCTCTCCTCCACCGCCTTGGCAACCTCCTCACGCATTTGATCCACGAGCGCGTCTTTCTGAGACATCGTACTATTCGTCAGAGTCACCATGCCATTAAGTCTATCGATATCTGCCCTGAGGCGTTCGTTCTCTTCATTAACGCCGTCGACATCATCCGAGCGAGCTTTGATTTGCGCGCGCGCGTCGTGCAGCTCAGACGTCACCTTTGCGAGCTTTTCATTCGTCGACGTCAGCGTCGATGTCAAACGGTCAATATCGCTCTTAAAAGTTTTGGTTTGTGCGTCATTTGTTGCGTTCGTCGTCTTTGACTGCTCGAGCTGCGCTTGGGCGGATTCCAATTGCGTCGTCGCTGCAGCGAGCCGGCTTTCCAACTTTTCAACCGTGGACGAGCTCGCGCGCACTTGCACACCCATCTCGTCCATTATCGTTTGCATGCGCGCAATTTCAATCGATTTTTCGCTCAACGCGAATTCAAGCTTAGAAATATGCATTTTTGCTGCTTCATCTGAGCTCTCCTCGTCGACGTCTCGAGCTGCGCGCGCCTTGGCCAATTCGGCGGCGACATCGTCCCGTTCGCGCATCAACGTCGCCGCGCGTATCTCCATCTGTGCCATTTTTGTCGTTGCCGTTTCGCGCTCTTGCTCCGCCGACGTCACCGCAGATACGAGCACTAACCGCTCGCTCAGTATGCGATCGCGTTCCTCCAATGACGTCTCTAATTCACGTTGCAACGCTGCGACTTTCGCCCGCAACGTCTGCACCTCGATTTCAACCACTGCCATCGCGTACGCCGCCGCCTCTTTCACCGCCGTCCCGTTCTGCGCCTGCACCACGGTCTCGGTAACGGTGCGTAATTCAACACCATTAACACCATTATCGCCGGCGCCGATGCCGCGGTCCCTCAGTCCAGCGATGGGTGACGTCGTCATGCTCAACGCCCGTGGCGGCGTCAACGACACGCGTCGTCGTCCACGCCCGCCCTGTGCCGCATCATCACCCTCATAAAAATCCAACGCACGCCCAGCACTTTGAAAATCCGTCACACCGAGCGCATCGTCCTCGGAAATCTCCCTTCGAACGGCGGACGACGCCGACGTCTTCGCGCCCGACGCGCGCAACGCCTCCGCGCTCTCAGCCGCCACCGTCCGCGTCTCCCGTGCCACCTTCATCGCGCTTCGCACCCGCGCATCAAACATCGCCTTTCTGGCGCTTTCGCGCGCGCTCTTCACGATCGCATCCGCGTCTTTCGTCGTCAGCGACGTCACGCGAACTGGTGTCCTCGGTCCATCGTCTTCGTCGCTCTCGTCGTCAACTTTCGCGCTTTCGTCGTCTCTCGCGGCGCCGAATGACGCCGCCGACCCGGAGCGTCGGTGCGCGCGCACGAATTCAATAAATTGTGCGTCGTCGTCGTCGTCGTCGTCGCTCGCGGGCGTCATCGCGCGCGAACGTGTGGCGAAGAATCGGTGCGGGCGACGCCAACGGCCGTTTGTGTTTACATTGGTGGCGCAATGGTGACAGACAGCAGTCGGTGTTTATATACAACACGAGAGATAGACGGAGAGGGAATGGGCTAATAACGCGTACATGTATGTTCTACACGCGGCGTTGTGTATTCCGTATGCTTTTACGGTTTCGTATCGTGTCTTGATGTGGTCGCGTTCGACGCCGCGGGGTGGCGTTTTCCCCGCGAATATATACACGCGTACGACTGAAACCTCGCGGCCGTCGTCGTCGCGTAGTACTTTGGTCGTCGAGTTGCGACGCAGATGGCGCAGCACCAAGAGGCGCGCATACGCAGGTTTGCATTATTGACCTAACGAACCAGGGCGGCGAGACTTCTTGCCGAGCGCCATCGCCACGGCGCGTTGCTTTGTGCCGCTCGTGATTTTGTACCCCGATTTATCAAGCGCACGCGCGATGAAGCTTTGCCTTTGATCGACAGAAACCTTTTCTAGGCCCTTCAAGTGCGCGGCGAATTGCACAGACGTCGCATTCGGTCGCCTGCTATCCGCACACGATCCTACGCTGTGCGTGGGTACGGAATCTTCTCGAGAGATGGCCCAGTAGCGAGTCGCGCGGTCGAATTTCACGTGCACGCACATCGGGCACATTGATCCCTTTGATTGGCACACATCCTTGTTGCTCTTCTCGCTCCGCTTAGGCATGGCTGTTTGACAACGCAACACATACCTAACCTTACTCTCGCGCCACTTATCCACGATTAAACGCGCGCTCGACGTGCTGGACTTTGAATACCACTCGAGCGCGGCAAACCTCGCGGCTTTCTTGTCGGCGAATCTCTTCTCGCACAATTTATCCCAACCCTGAACATCAAAGTCTACATTTGACATCTCACCCCCGTGTGGCCTTCCCGCAACGTCATCAGTGCGCAAAACCGTGCCGGGAAAGCCCTCCATCGACGCGTTCCCCTTGCCCCCGCGCGCTTTGTTTCCTCCGCGCCCGGCGACCGCGCCCGACGATCGCCCACCGATCGCCCCCTCCCGACTACGTTTCGCCCCACGCGCGCCATCATCCGCACTGAGCACCCCCATAGCGAGGCTCCCGTTCGGAATCTCACCCCCATCCGCCCCACGCGCGCTCCCGCGCGCGCCATCGCGCGCATTCAGCGACCCGACGCCCGCGATCGCACCGTCATCGATCGTCCCCTCCATGCTCTCATTCGCCGCCGCTCTCGCGCCGCTGTCGTCGCTGATCGCGCTCGACAGCATGGCCGATATCGACCCAGATCCACGCGCTTGGCGTTTCGAGGCGTGCGTCGTCATCGTCGACGGTCGCGCGGCGATGTCTCGCGACCGCGCGGGCGACACGCGCAGAGATCGGTCGTTGCGTTCCCCTGGGTCACCGCATGTCCGAGTGCGGCGGCACCTCCACTATTCGACTGCACATACATCTATATATTCGTGATCGCACGATCGTGAATAATTATGAAACATCGTAGACGGGACGTACAGGACCTTCAGTACACGTATTGGGTGCACATGTGCGTGGGATTAAAACATCACATCAAACGTCTGTTCGCGTCCTCGTTCGCGTCAATCATCGACACGCCGTTCGCGCGCGACGTCGCGGTCGGCGGTGCGCCAGGCGCGCGAGCGCGGTGGAGGATCATCGCGCGAATTTACGTGGATTCAATTCGCGGTGCGCGCGCGATCGGCATGGGTGCGACGTCGGTGCGGGCGACGATGGCGATGCCGATGGCGCGCGCGTCTCGGACGACGCGACGCCGGCTGGGGATTCGCGCGGCGTCGACGCCGTCGAACGCGTTCGATGACGTCGTGCGGGTATGCATCGATCGCGTCGGTCGTGATTGCGTCGTGCTGCGCGCGCTCGATGGGTCCGATCGCGTCGTCGTGGCGCGCGCGACGACGTCGGAGGAGGTTGAACGCGCGCGAGACGTGGACGCGTGGACGCGCGGACGACGTCACGCGCGACTCGCAAACACGCCTTGGAGCGTTGTGAAAAGGTATATTGAGTATACGCATTGGATGATTTTGAATATGGTGACGTTTGAGTCGATGTGTTGCGTGATTGTGGATGGGCGGGAGCGACGTCGCGCGCGAATCGAAGACAAAGTCGAAGACGATGACGACGATGATTTTGAATGGCGGACGATCGAAGACGACATCGATGACGACGTCGATGATGATGATGACGATGCGTTGTGTGCGATTTTCGCAATCGTGCGCCGCGACGACGCAGCGGGCAAAAGAACGTTTGAGTTTACAAAACTACGTCGTCGATTTGTCTTTGCGACATTGAACGCCGTCGCCATCGCGTGCGCTTTGGGCTTTCCGTTGTACTGCAAGCGCGACGTTATCGACACGCACGCGCTGAGCGCACATCACGGTATGGTTCCCGAGGTGCTTGCGTCTCCGGATACCGCGCGGCGCGAGACACGCACGCACATGGAGCGATTAAAGCACGAACGGTACATCGCTCGATGCGCGGCGATGCGTCGAGACGTCCTCGCCCAACGCGCCGTGGCGCGCGCGCTCGATCCATCGCGCCCAATCGACTGTGCGCGCGCGTACGACCACGTATTGCATCAGCGGTTAACTCTTGCGATTGCACTGCGCCGCGAGCGCGAACATGGGTTGTCGGTGGAGGATATTGAATTGCGGAATTTCCATTCGCACTCCGTCGCGCGTCGCATCGACGATTGCGTGTACTCGGGCGATCGAAAATGCGGGTTTGCGATCATGGCATTGGAAAACGCGGTGTTGGATGAAGACTGGGCGCTTGCCGCACAACTGCGCGATACCTTGCGTGAGATGAATACTGCGTCGGTGGTGGTGCGCTTGAATGAGTAATGACAGTTTTTGATGGTTTCCGCCGCTTACAACGTCTGAGATGAGTAGTTTTACGGATGCTCTGGCTCTCTTTGGTAGCTCCCACGATCGCGCGCAAAGTCCGCTGAAGATAAATCGAACGATTCCCGCGGGCTTCTCACGCCGTGCGCGATGGGCTCGCTACCGTACTCTGTGGCGCCGTAGTACGTTAAGACGTCTTCGGGGTAGATGCCTTTTTCATCGACGAGACCGTACTTGCCCATCGCGCGCGCGTACGAAAGTGGTGTCCAATCCTTCGCGGTTCGAACGTTCAAATCCGCGCCGTAGTCGAATAAGAGTTTAATTAATTCGGGACCACCATCGATGGCCCAGAAGATTGTCGCGTCGCCAGCGGAATTGATGTAGTTGGGGTCGGCGCCAGAACGTAAGAGCGCCTTGGAGGCTTCCACGCGACCTCGATGCACCGCACTCATCAACGGCGTGTAGCCGTTGTCGCATCCATATGCCGGACCAAACACGAAATTTACATCTGCGCCTTCTTCAATTTTGTTGTAAATCAACTTGACATCGTTTTTGTGGATGGCCAATAAGAGTTCCTCCGTCTCGCGGGACGCCTTGACGACGCCGTCGCCGTCGGCGTACGGGCGATAGTCTGGATGGTGCGAACCCTTACCGCCGTCCCACTGCGCCTCGTAAGCGGCCGATATGGCCTCTTGGCGCTTCTTCATGATTGCTTCCTACGACATTGCGTCACACGCGAACGTTTGGTTTAGTCTTTGCAATGTATACGCTCGAGCTCGCGTTCGGACGCCTTGAGAGCGTCGCGTCCAACACAACAATCGCGGCGTGATAACTATTACGCGCACAACAAATGCGTGTAAACGTACCATTTGCGCCATTTTGTGTGATTGCTAGCGAGTCGAAATATGCCACAAACCGCCGCGCGCGCGAGCGGCGACAGAGTGAGGCGGTGCATAGAAAAAACGGCTGAAAATGCGTTTTTTTTCGTAACCCCCATATGGTCCCGGAAGATGCGCGGCGCGTTTCACGCGCATCGACAGCCTAAGCATGATGATGATGTGCGTGCGTGTGATTTCTGAAAGATCTAGTTTGACAGGAGAGAAGACATGCTCGACGCCACGGACTGCGTCGTACTCGAAGCAAACGTAAAGAAGGAAGCGAGCGAGCTCGTCGGGCTGAGCGAAGGCGCCGTTGATTCCCCGTCGAAGGCGGTGTCGATTTTGAGCGCTTCCTTGGACGCGACGGCGCGTATGATTTCGGATGCTTTACGTATGGACTCGTTGAGTAAGTGAGCGCGGGTTTTCTTTTCTTCGTATGTCGGTCCGTCGGTATGTGCGACGGCCGCGGCGGCACGATAGGCTGCGACGGCAGCCGATGATAATGATTTAGCGCGCTTCAGCTTGTGCTTTTGTGATCGGTACTTTCTATGCATGGCGTCATGATTACGTTGTGCATCGTCGACGTCGATCGATACTTCGTTGTGCTCAGCGACGATTTCGGCCAGGCTAGATTTTAGCTTTTCCAACGCTCGAGCGAGCTCAGACTCTCGCTCGCGTAAACGTGCGACTGCGTCATTTTCAATCTGTAACTTTTCCAAAATCTCTGTTGTCTTTGTCCATTCATCCTGAGCAAGCTCTTTGTTTTCATTTGGATGTATAAGTCGGTAACGAAGCTCGCCGTTTGATCGTTCTGTATCTTCTAAAACATTTTCCATGGTGTCCACGCTCGCCTCGGCGGCGCGCACGCACTCGAGTAGATTCAATCTTTCAACATCTATCTGCTCTCGCTGGTCAGAAATAATTTGTAGATAATCATTTTGCTCGTCAATGCTTACGTCCTCTCCATATAAAGATTTCTTTCGCACGACGGCGTATCGACTGCGAAGGTGATCCAATCGCTGCTCTAACCTCTTGGCGTCCATAATTGCGGCGTGCGCTTCTTGCTGAAGTGTGTTGCCTTGCGCAACAGCAGCAATGTTTTGCTCTCTTAAATCCGCTCGTTGCCGAGATAACTCATCGATTACACTATTTTTACGCTTGACGAGCTCTTGCGTCTGGCCATCGCACAAATACAGCACTTGGCGGCGTTGGCAAAGCTGAAGCCGAAGCTCATCAAGCTCGACTTGCGCTATTTCATACTCGTTCAACATACTGTTTTCGAGGCGTTCGCTACCTTCAGCTTCAACCTCCATCAAATCGCGCGTTTGTGTCGCGTACGTGGCTTTGTCGCACCACGTCACCATCTCAATGCGCGAGCGCTCAAGCTTTTGTTCGTTTGATTTGGCTTCGATGACGAGTCTAGCGAATTCACATTTGCGCTCCGCAAGATCTTTCTGGAGAGATTCAATTCGTGCTTCTAGCGCCTCTTTTTCTTCATTCGAGCGCACACCTTCTAGTCGTGCAGTTTTACGATCAAGCTGCTGAAACTGCAGAGATGTCGCGTACATGAGTTCATGCTGTTTGATAATTTTTGCGCGCAGCGTTGATTCTGTCTCGCGTAAATTCTTACTATGCATCATCACTCCATGCAGCTCGACCCCGAGACGGCATTCGACATCTTTCTGATCATGTAATGTCTTTGATGTTTGAAACAGTAATTCTTTCTCTGCATCGAGTGTCTTTTGCGCTTGCGCTAAATTTGCAGCTTCAGCGTCGTGTACGTTGTGTAATTCTTGCAAGCTTTGCTCGGACGTCATCAATGCCGATCTCGCCTCCTCCAGCGCACGTTTAGCTCGCTCAACTTGTCTGCATTTATCATCGCGTGCTTGCAAATGTGATTTTAGCGCAACTTCAGCCTCGCAACGTCGATTGCGTGCGCATTCTGCGCTCCGAGCCGCGGCAACGCGCATGTGCGTAGCTGTCTCTAGCGCTTGCGCTGCAGTCGTTAAATCACCCTTGAGCGCTTGACATTTCTCCGTCTTGCGTTTCGATAACTGTTCTTTAACCGTCGATTTGGACCGCAAAGATTTATTCTCCAACTCCGCGCGCTTAGTTGTCTCGACTAATTCACTCACGGCGGCCCGCTTGTCCTCAAGGTCACGAACTATTTCGTCTCGCGCACACGCAGTCTTCTGTATCAGCCCCTGACGTTCACTCAGCGTCGTGCACGCGGATGTATACTCTTCTTGAAATTCAGCTCGCCGCACGTGCGCCTCTTTGAGTGTCTTTCCGACGCGTAACAGCTCACATTGCACCGCGGCTTGCAGCGACATCGCATGCTCCAACTCAGATTGACTCTCATGTGCGTCTTTCGAAGCCTTCCCGAGTTCAAACTCGAGCGTTTGTAACAATCGCTCGTCTTCGATTTCGTACATCTTAAGAGTCTCCAAATCTCTTTCGTCATCGTCCACGCGCTCGCGCACGATGTCCCGAACAACGCCGGCGCTCTCCGCTCGAGCGCGTAACCGCCCCATGGCTGCCTCATACGCCTCTGCTCGCCTCGAATACTCTCGATATTGCTCATTTTGCAACTCAGTCTCTTTCTCACATACCCGCGTCTCTTGTGCCGCGCGCTCGCGATTCATCGCATCAAGCATTGCGAGATGTTTTTCCCTCTCGAGCGCCTCTCGAGCGCCTCTCGAGCGGTCGCGTACGTCCACGATGTCCCGCGACACATCTTTGACGTGCTCTCGCATCAGCGCGATGCGCTTCACGTGTTCTCGTTCATTCCGTTTCGCATCATCAATCGCCGCACTGTACGTCTACAGTAAGGATCACAGTCAGTCAGTCATTCACCGAGCACAAGTCAAACATCCGTCGCACCTCAATCTCCGCCGCCAGCGCTCGGTGCCGCTCGTTCGCAAACGTAGGGAGCACAATCATCGCGCGCGTGTTCGCGCTCGTCGCATCGCGTGCGACATCATCATCGAACTCATCGTCTCTCACGGTCATGCACACAGTCTTTGGCACGCGTCGCGCACTCTCGCGCGTCGTACTCTATGAATAGCTCTCATCGCAAAAATAAATAAAGTCAACAGCCAGTCGCGCGCGTCGTCATTAAAAGCTAAAAACTAACAACCCAAACCAAATATTCTCACGCCGCATTCATACGCTTCGCCTCTTCTTCGCGCGCAATGTCCACCATCGCGCGTTGCGTTCGCTTCTCGAGCTTGGCGAGCTTCTTCTCTACGTCGCGCTTCAAGTCCCAATTTGCCTTTTTCGGCTTCAACAACGACGGCTACGAGACAAAAAACCGAAAACACGCGCGGTGAGTGACGACGAACGACCCGAAGAAACCATAACACGAAAAGCCGCACGCGTGATACGTTCGCAAACGCAGTACCTACCTCGACATCGCCGGTATTCGGCGCTAACAACGTCTCCGTGTCCACCTTTGGAGTCTCAAACGTCGGCGCCGACGCCGCGGGAATCTATGACGAGCACGCGCGCGTACGTTCGACGTCAGTCCTCGCGATCGCACACCGCGACGATATGCACACACGTGCGCGCACTCGCGCGCGCGTTCAACCCACATCGCACGGCGCGCCGCGGCTGTGCGCACCTTGTCCTGCACCAGCGCCCCATCCTTTGGGACGTAATTCCTAAACGCAATCACCGGCGCGGCGCCGCCACCGTCGCCGCCACCGCCACCGGCGTTCGCGGCGTCCTCGCGCATGGCTTTCAAGCGCGCGCGGCGCTCATCGGCGGTTTCGGGAGGCATCGCGGTCGTGACGATGCCGCGCGGGCGAATGGCGCGGCGTTATTGTGCGCCACGACATCCTTCGAGGCGCGCGCCATGCATCGCACCGCGCCGGGCGCGACGCCGACGGTGCGCGTGGTGCATCACGAACGTATGCGCGCAGTACGTCGCACGGCGCGCGGCGGCGGTGCGCGCGACGCGCGCGCGGTGCGTGCGAATGATGACGACTGCTCCACTTCCACGTCAGCGTCAGCGTCAACGTCGTGGCTTCGCGCGCGTATCGCCGCGGGCGCGGCGGTCGCGGGCGCGCTGGCGTGTGCGACGACAATGTCGGCGCGCGCGGACGTGGGGGATTCGCCCATGGTGGCGGAGATGCTGCGGCGCACCGAGGCGAATAAGGAGCTGCGCGCGATTGAACTTCAAAACAAATACTGCGCGCGACAGGCGGCGATCGGCGTCGGGGATTGCGCTGGGGTTGACACGGAGGATTTGCGCGAGATGATGATGGAGAGTAAGCGAGCGGTGGAAGTCAAGGCGGCGGAGGCCAAGGCGGCGCTTGGGGAATAGAATGTGTGCGTGTATAACTACGAGGAGGAAGGAATGAAGAATGAATGAAATGCTACTACGCGTACGCGCGCGCGCTACGGCTAGCGTTTAGTGTGTGCGCGGGAGCGTACCACACACGGCATCTAACGCCGACGATGTCACCCCAAATCCAGAGGTGTGGTCGTCGTAATGGTGTCGTAAATGTTTCACGCGTCGACGCTTCAACGCGTGGTCTCCGAGCCCAAACAAGTTCCCGTGCACGGCGTAATGCGTCATGTCGTACGTAAGATAACCAAACTGAAATCCAGCCGCGGCGAATTCGGCATAGCCACTCGCGAACACAGCCGCGCACGCTCGAGCCGCCGCGTATCCGACGGGCACCGAAACCGTCAACGGAAACACCAGCCGCAACAACTCTTGTGGATGTTTATGATGACAACCATGAAATAAATAGTGCAGCTGATTCCAAATCGCCCACCGGCGTTCACGCCGGCGTTTAGCGTGAAATACAAAACGATGAATGACGTATTCGAACGTCGGCCACGCCCCGCGCGCGCTCGCGACGAACACCGCCGCCGCGAAAGCCGCGCTCCGTCCATCCTCAATCACCTTTACGCACCCGCAGTACAGCACATAGGCAATCGCCGGCACCCAAAATACCGGAACGACGCTCCAATGCGTCTTACTCAACGCCTCGAGCGTTGGATTTCGAAATAATCGCGTCGATGTGGCGCCAAGGCGCGCTCTCGCGACCCACGCGTCGTAGTCGTCGCCGAGCCGCTCGAGCTGCGCGAGCAAAGGTTCGTCGTAATCGATAGGATCTGACGTCGCCCCGTCGTCGGCATCGCTCGCTGACGCATCGCTATCGCTCGTCGACCGCGCAGCGTGCGCGAGCACGTCTCGCGGGTCTACGGTGACGGGTTTCGCGTCGGCGGGCGATGGATCTCTATCCAACTGGTGATTCAACTCGCGTACAGAATGCGCGCTCGGGGCATCGGACGCGCGCGAACGCGACTGTCGGCGCGCGAACGATGCGTGCATGGAGACGTCTGACGTCCACCGTGCGTCGTTCGCGGTGACGCGTCGGTATTACGCCGAAGAGTGGCGTCACGGCGAACTGAAACGGCTTAAAATGCGTCACTTCTTCGCACGCGTGGCGCGTCGAGACTACGACGGCGGCGTGACGCACGCGCGAAGACGCTCGCAGACGTGATTTTAGACGCACTCGCGTACGCAGACGCGAGGTGAGACGCGCGCACGACGCACAGCGTAGAGGATTGCGCGCGTAAAGCTTTTTCAAGCCGCGGCCTCTTTCGTGCGAACCGACGCGCCGGAACGCGTGTAATGTCGCGCGCACGCGATGGAACCGCGCAAGACGATATGTTGGCGTCGATTGAAGCGCGCTATCGAGCGCTCGAGGCGAAGATACGCGCGGTGCACGACGCGAAGATGCAAATGGCGCGCGCGGCGCTCAAGGCGCTCGCGCGCGACGGGAAAGCTGACGCCGACGGCGCGCGGCGCGCAAAGGCGGATGCAGAAATCGTCGCGGTTGAGCGTTCTCTTGATGAGGCGTTGGTGACGTTGGCCAAGGATAAGGCGGAAGATATTGAAGTGGTAGAGAACGCGAGGAGAACGGAGAGAGACGCGGCGGAGGTGACGCGGCGGTACGTGGAAGAAGAACGCGCGAGAGCGCTCGCGGCGAGCGCAAAGCCCGCGCCGGAGGTATTACGAGCGCAGGTGAATGCGGAAGAGGCGGAGGTGTACGATGAGGCGGATGATTATCGGTCGAGGTCGCCCGAAGGAACGAGTCCGCGCGCGACGACGACAGAGGCAGCCGCGGACGCGCCGGCAGTGAAATCGAGCGGTCTTGGATTAATGAATGCGGTGCGCACTTTATTGCAGACAAAGAAAGGTTCGGCTTCCGAGCTAACTGTAGACGCTGCCGCCGAGAAGGGTAATGATGGAAGAAAAAAAGTGAACATGGCGGCGCTCGCGCCGAAACCGGCTATGGCGTCGCGGGCGTCAATTAGCGCCCTTGCGCCGACGCCCGTAGCGACCGATGCGCCGGCGCCGATGCTAGTGGTAGGTGAAGATCCTCACGGTGCGCTGGTGCAGCGATTACGGTCGGCGAAAATAGACTCATCATCTTCAAAGGCGCGCGAAGACGCTCCTGCTGCCGAGCCAAAGGAACTGTCGGCGAGACGTCAAGTAGTCCGCGCTGATGCGCCTAGAAAGAACATAGATGCGCCATCGAGACCGCAACCGGTTGCGCAAACGGTGCAGAGATTAGACTCCACGCGCCCTCGAGGTTTGGGTGCGGCAGTGAAGGATATTGTTGAGAATCCCTCGACGTCTACGTCTAGACGTCGGGACACCATCGAGAATGCGTTTGGAGTACCAAAGCCACGCGACGCCACGCTAGTCCCACCGCAAGCGGTCTACGGTGGAAACGCCGCCGCGTTCGCACCCGAGCCTGTCGTTCGGCGCAAGTTTGTGCCGCTACCTGCGGCGCCGATACGTTCGGAGCCCAATCCGTACGTCATGAGTCAAGAAGATGTCAAGCAGGCGCACACACGTCGCCGCGTCGGCTTTGAGGAAAACGTGCCGCAGCCAAACGGAACGTATGCGACGCCTGTGCAAGCGCAGCGCACACACACAGGTAGTCCTATGATAGAGGTTGTTGGGTCGACTGGCCCGCCAGCGCGCGTGGCGCTGCCAGCGCGCGCGCCGCAGACATCAAATCAGCTCGCCTCAACGCGGAGCGACGTTGACGCTCGCGCATTCAAGGAGGCTGCCGACGCCAGCGATGCTATTGATAGCGACGCGAACGAGGACGAGTCTTTACAGCCCGTGGTGCTGAAGCCGAAAATTCCTCGCTCACTGGTTCAGCCGCAAAGATTCAAGATGACTGAAATGCGCAACTTGTTTTCGTTTGCTCGTCACGGGCGGTACAACCAAATGAAAGACTTGCTCAACAAGGGTGTCCCCATCGACGCCCGCGACGAAAACGGCAACTCTGCCCTCATCATCGCGTGTCAAAATGGTCAAGGCCGACTCGTCAAGCTCCTCGTTCGAAGCGGTGCTGATCCAAATATGCAAAACAAACGCGGCAACACCGCGTTGCACTTCGCCGTCTTGTTCAAATTCGACGTCATCGCCGACTTTGTCATCAAGCATGGCGCGCGCACCGACATCCGTAACGTTGACGGTCTCACGTGTTACGAATTTATCGGCTAGTCATCCCTGTGGCGGCACCCAATCGTTGTATTAAAATCATAAACATCTCAACTGCGCGCACCGCCTATGAGAAACCTTTGAGGTATATACCTCTCCGCAAATCTCTCGCGCGCGTCACTCGTCGTCGCGACGACCACGACCCGCGACCGCGCGCGAGGAACTCACGCGACACGCGTCACACTCGTCTGCATCGCGTCGCGAAACCGTCGTCGTCAGCATGTCGACGACACGCCGCCGCGGCGCCGCGAGTGGCACCTCGAGCGCCGAACCCGCGCGACCGCGCACCGCGCGCCGAGGCCCGTTCACACTACCAAACGCAAAGGATGGCGAAAAAGGCGCGAGTGCGTCGTGCTCGTCATGGTTTTGTGCGGTGTGTGACATCGACGACGCGCCAGAATGGATGGTTTTTAATCCGTACGTACGCGGCGGTTACCGGGTGGGCGCGCGTTGGCTCGGCGCGACGCGGTCGATATTTATGGTGCACAACGAGACGGTGAATATATGGAGTCATCTTATTGGGTTTGTGTTGTTTGCGATGTTGCTCGTGCGGACGTTTTTTACGGCGCATTCGGGGATTGGTTTGGAGACGCCTCCGGCGGGGTGGGTCACAGGAGCGGACGTAGCTCGAGTAGAACGTATTGAATACGCCACGCGTTGGAGGCAGGCGATTGAGAAGGACCGTATTGATATCCGTCGTATTGATGAGAATATGCGAATGGATTTGGATGAGAGTACGCTGGGGAACTTGATGAATGACGTCGGATATGTGTTGGTCAACGTCACGCACGAGCTCGCAGAGCACTTGCGTAGCGGCGAAGAGGCATTCAAGGTTGAAAACCGTCGGAAAGTGTTGAAGAGATCACTTGACGGCGCACAGAAAGTGCTCAGTGTTATTGAAGATCACAAACACGACGAACAATATGGAAAGGTTGTCGTTCATGCTGGACTCCTCAAGGAGAAGCTCAATGTGTTACGAGCGCATATAAAAAACGTACCAGACGATCCTGAGCCGGCAAAGCCGGCAAAGCGCTGGCCGGTGTATGTTTTCTTAGTTGGGGCGATGGTTTGTTTACTCTTTAGCACTATTTGCCACACGTACTGTTGCGTGGGATTCGAAGAAGGAGCACAAATGTGGCGATTGGACTATTTTGGAATCGCCGCGCTCATCGTCACGAGTTTCTACCCTATAGTATATTATTCGTTTTACTGTCTTCCCAAATGGAGAAGAATGTATCTCAGTGGAATAACGACGCTGGGTTGCTTAGCCGTCATTCCAACATTCTTGAGACGATTTCAAGACAAGAATTACGCGCCACTGCGCGCAGGTCTGTTTGTTGCTCTCGGTTTGATGGGCGTATTCCCAATATTTCAACAAGTCTTCTTCGTGTGGCACATCGTTCCGACGCCAGTCGAAGAAGCGTTTTTGTATCAGCTATTCATGGCGTTTTGTTACTTGTTCGGGGCGTATTTGTACGCGTACACTATTCCTGAAAGATGGAGCCCCGGGGATTTTGACATCATCGGCTGCAGCCACAACATTTTCCACCTCCTCGTCGTCGTCGCCGCCTATTCGCACTACAGGGCCACAATGATTTATCTCACGTGGCGAGATCACTACACGTGTGAAGCAGATCATCAGCTTTTGCTTGATTGGTACCACATGGCTGATCATTTTCGAAATCCAGACGTCATCGCGTAAGCACCACGCGGCATCAGTGTACACAAAATTTACAAAAATAAACAATAACTCTAGACGTTAACGACAAGATTCGTCGGATTCTTAATAACAGTTGATTTTTTACGTGTTTGACCTCATTTATCATCTCAATATGTCTGCATCACGTCAAATCGTCGCGTCCTTGGTGTACGAAGTCTCACGAAACCTCGCCACGTTATTCCTGGCGCTGGCGCTCTACGCGCGAGCGCATTCTACGCCTATCGCTTGCCTGCGCCAGGCGCGGGCGCAATTAGATAAATTAGAAGAATTAGAACATGAGCTTGAGCGGTTACAACGAAAACTATCAGATTCCGATCGTGTCGCAGAACGAATCAGCTACAAACTCGCGTGCGAGCGGCGACGCAAGTCAACGCTAGGCGAGACTGGCGCTCAAAAGGTGGAGAGAAAGGAATAGCACATTTGTGATTATGTAAGTATTATGAAAAGAACTGCGTTCCTCTATGCAAAAAACGATTACAACTTGTCTTCGTATTCCGTGATCGGCGGCACGTTCGGCTTGCTACCCTTGCGCTTTCTGATGTCCAACACAATCTTACCAGACTGGGAATCCGGGTTGAGCGGGTCGCTGTTAAGCACCTCCCAGTGATCGAAGACAGATTGCGGGAACGCTTGGCCAGAGGTGGCCGCACGGAGAGTACCCGTGAAACCGAAGGACTCCATGACCGGCAAGTACGCCTTGATGTTGTAAATCGGCGTACCCGGGCGCTGAGTTTCTTCAATGACCATACCGCGCTTTTGCGTGACAGTGGAGTAAATACCACCGAGAGCTTGCTCCGGAGCTTGGATTTCGACCAAGTAGATCGGTTCGAGGAGACGCGGTTCGGCGCAGAGCGCAGAGGCATACAAGACACGACGGCAAGTCGGGATGATTTGGCCACCACCGCGGTGAATGGCATCGGTGTGGAGAACGACATCGTGGATTTCGAACTTGATACCACGCATGTTTTCTTCGGCGAGGACACCTTCCTTGGTGGCCCATTGGAACGCCGCAACGCACGAATCCTTGATTTCGTTGAGGTACTGGACACCCTTACACATGTCGACGATAAGGTTCGGGCCAGTGGTGTCCGGACCGAAGCACCAAATCTTCTTCGCGCCGAGATCCTTGTCCCAGCCGTACGTGTCAGCCAAGAAACGGCCACGAGTCTTCGGGTCATCACGCGGGGTGACTTCACCATTATCAATAGCTTCAGCGAGACCTTCATCCATGGCGACGGCTTGGAAGTACAAGCGGTTGTGCTTGTTCGGCGACTTGGACATGCAAATGTGGTCAGACGTGCCTTGGACGGTTTCACGGAAGGACACAACCGGGTCGGAGATGCGGATTTCAGCACCACCCATGAAATCTTCTTGAAGATCCTTCAAGCAAATTTCAAGGTGGAGCTCACCAGCACCAGCAACAATGTGCTCACCAGTTTCTTCGATTTGACATTGCACCATCGGGTCAGACTTGGAGAGGCGCTTGAGACCTTCGACGAGCTTCGGGAGATCTTGGGAGTTCTTGCACTCAACCGCGACGCGCACGACAGGGGAGACAGAGAACTTCATCGCCTTGATCGTGTGCGCTTCTTCTTCCTTCTCACCAGTAATCGTCGCGTTCTTTTGAATGAACGCGTCGAGACCAACCATGGCGACGGTGTTACCACACGGCACGTTGTCGACGGAGTCTTGGCGACGGCCCATGCACAACACAGTACGCTGGATGGACTTGACGTACAAATCCTTCTTGTCGCCCGGAACGTAGTTCGGGCCCATGATGCGCACCTTTTGGCCAGTTTGCACGGTACCAGAGAAAACACGACCAAAGGCCAAGAAACGGCCCTTATCGGCGGTCGGAATCATCTTGGACACATACAACATGAGCGGACCAGAGGCATCACAGTTGCGGATGGCCTCGGCGTACTTGTCATCAAGCGGACCTTCGTAGAGAGTATCGACACGGTACTTTTGCGCAGTCGCCGGGGACGGCAAGTGGTAGATAATCATCTCAAGAAGGGCGACGTCCGCCGGCAACCAAGTTTGCATAACGCGCTTCATCAAAGGCTTGCCGAGCAAGTCCAAATCAGCAGGCTTCAACTTGTCCTTGACTTGGAGCTTTTCAAGCATTGGCCAGAGCTTGTCCTTGTTATCGTTCATCGCCGCTTCGATGACACGACGGATCGGCTCGTAGCAGAATTGAACGAAGGCACGCATGCACGTCTTGGAACCAGTGTTCTTCTTCGTCCACTTCTTTTCCTTCGGGTCGAAGAAGTTATCGCCCCAAAGCTTGGCCATCATCGCATCTTGGTCGATGCCGAACTTGGACGCATACATCTTGGCGAAGACAGTCAAGGTGAAGGCCCAGTTGTGGAGACCGGCGGAGAAGCACACGGTGCCCTTTTCCGGAGCAACTTGCACGTCGCCAAGAGCCTTGTCCGTGTACGTCGCCATGATAACGTTGGCGTTTTCGATCACACGGCAGAAGTTTTGGTAAGCTTCTTCACCATCGAGCATGAGTTCGAGGAAGCAGCGATCGAGCTTGTTGACAGTCATGACGGGCTTGATGCGTTCACCGAGCGCTTGACGAAGCACGGTTTCGGTTTGCACACACACACCTTCGACGCAGTCAACAACAACGAGCGCACCATCGGTAATACGCAAAGCCGCAGTCACTTCAGAAGAGAAATCAACGTGACCCGGGGAATCAATCAAGTTGATCAAGTAGTTGTTACCGTCGCGCGGCACGGTCTTCGGCAAGCGCGCGAGGTCTTCGTCAGCCATTTGGTAGAAAAGAGAAATACCAGTCGACTTGATGGTAATGCAACGATCTTGCTCATCTTGACGGGTATCCGTCAAACGCGCATCACCGGCATTTTCTTGCGCGATGATACCCGCCGCAGCGACGAGAGAATCCGTCAACGTAGATTTACCCTGTACACGGCAAACAATCGGCGTCAGTCGCAAACGTCTCGCTCACCTCTCCACGCCGCCCTCGACATCGCGGCAATCGCCAAACCCGCGGCTCGAGAGCGAGGAACCCACCCACGAGGTCTATCGCACACCATACGCGCACCGATCGCACCCTCACTCCATCCAGCGCGCGCGCCCGACGCAATATTCCACCGCCCAACGCAACCTAATCCCACAATAGGGTTCCGCGCGATCCGCATCAATCCTCCCAAACACCGCGCGCGAAGCGATCAAAAATACGTACGTGATCGACGTGTGCGATAACAGACATGTTACGGATGTTCTTGTTGTGGTCCATCTGGCGACGGAGCTCATCGATAGAAAACTACGCGCGGCGACGAGAAAACACAATTATCAGAGGTCAGTCACCCGCGATCGATCGCTGCAATAATCCGACGCGCGCGCGCCGTGCTCGGCGACGTTCCGACGTCATCCGTGACGCGCCGATGCGATAGAACGCCGCGAGATATATCGCGTGTGTCGTACCTTCACCATGGTGCGTGATTAGCGTGCTCGGGGGGTGTCTCGAGACGCACGTGGGTGCACGCGCGCGAGTGCGGTCGGGAATGTCTCGACACCGCCCGCCGCCGGCGCGCTTTTCCGATTTCCGAGGGCAAACAAATCCGAGGGACAGGATGACCAATTATGACCAGAGACTATAATATATGATACATACATGGCTTTTGTGGTGTCACAGTACACGTAGTTGATGACGTGAGTCATGGGGTAAATACTTTTATCACGCGGAGGATGAGTGCAAGAACGTGTACTGTGTATAATATATAGGTATATTCACAATAAGTATTTATAATAATTTGTATATAGTATAAATATGTGTTGTATATGTGTGGTTAAAAGCTTCCTAGGAGCCCCGCGCGCAGGCATTTGAGGAGCTTGAGCGCGAGCGCGGTGGCGACGAAGGCGAAGGCGAAGACGATGGCGAAGACGATGGCGGCGCGTTCAGCGCGCGTTCTATTTTTTGGGTTGTCTTGGTCTGAGGCTTGAGCGATGTATGTTGGGGCATCGGCGATTGGGAGGAGGAATTCGGTGTCGACGGCGCATGGCGACGTCGCGCCATCGACGGCGACGGCGTCGCACCGAGGGACGTCAATGATGGATGTGAAACGACACGGTGGGGTTTGCCATGGTGATACGCACTGTGGGGTGGTGAGTGGACGGAGGCCAACGACGACGCGGACGTGGATGACGTCGTAGAAGGCAGGCACGGTGGCGTCGAAGGGCGCGTACGCGATGGCGCCGAAACGCAGTGTCTGGCGAATCGCCGACGCCGCGCCGATAAAGCGTACGGCGTTGGGACGAGTATCGACATCCGGAAGAAGATGCGACGTACTGACGCCGCTTGAAACGCCGGCATTTTCGAGCACATCTGCGGTGGCGATCAATTCGAGTAATCGCGCGTTTGGGCTCCACACCGTCACCGCCATGGCGTCGACGTCGTAATCTGGATGCGCGTCAATGTCAATGGCATTTGACAGCACATATGACGTCGAGTCAGGCACGATTGGCTCAATATTACGCAATCCATGACGATCGATTCGAATTGTCGGCGCGTCTACACGCGCACGCACCCAAACGTATGTCACGTACGGAATTGTCCGCCATCCATTCGTCGTCGCGAGCGTCACGCGCATCGCATCCGCCGAGCCGACTGGCCACGGCGGTGCGTACGCGTCATCAAATGCAATCGTAGCCCCGTATACGTCAACACTCGGAGTGTTGAAATAATCACGCGCCGGCGAGTATTCAATCGCGCCGCACACGCATCGAACATCGTCGTATTGACCTCCTCCGTATGCATTCGCCCACGTCTCGCACGACGCGCGTTGCTCAATCGAACACGATGACTCGCGTAATTCCATCATCTCCGTCGACACCGTGCCGTATCTAGGTAACATCGATATATGCGCAACTGTGCCGTTCGCAACGGTCGAATCGACACACGCCGCGGTGAACGTCACGTCACCTTTGGCGTCCTCATCGACGACGTGCTCGCGGCTGAGCGCGACGCACGGCGATTGAATGCTAAATTCCATTTTCAGCGTCGCGCTCGTCGCTCCGTGCGCGTCGTGGATGACGTATTCAACGGCATCTCGTGTGTCACCCATGACAGCATCGCCGCTGTACACGTACGTAAAGCATAACAATCCGTCATCATCCGTTCCGGGCGCGGATGATCTCGTCCAACCGTCGCGCGCGACGGCGGCGCCATCCAGCGCGACATCATCATCGCACGATGCATACAACGTCCCGAGCGCTGGCGCACGAGTGATGACGACTGACGTGAACGAGTCTCTCACGCAGTCAGGGTAGTCTGGCGGGCACGTCCGGTCGACGTCTCGCGCGGCGAATCGCGCGCGCGTCGGCGCGTATCCTAGAATCGAAACCATTGAATCGACGCTCGCCTGTGATGGTTCCGGTGCGTCATTCACACTCGTCACGCGCACGCGCACTAGGGCTCGATCATTTATATTAACCATGTCAGCGTCATCGGTGGCGATGAACTCGAACGACGCGTAGTCGACGTCAGGCGGCGAGTACTCGTTGCGATCGGGCGCGTACCACACCTCTGGCGCGCGTAATCGATGCGGCGTAACCGTAATTGGTTCAACACACGCGCTGTCCGCGAACAGGGCGCCGCGATTCGGTAATCGCACGATATCGAAGAAGATGTCGTCTCCATCGGCGTCCACGGCATCCAGAGAAATCGTGGCGATGCTGTCTTCAGCCATCGTGATGTTTTGTGACGTCGGATGCGGTGAAGCGTTGGCGAGCGGCGCGTTGGCGAGTTCTGCGATTTCACTCGCATTCAGCGCGCGGTCGCGCAGACGCACGTCGTACATTGTACCTCGAAAGTATGCTCCTCCATATGCGCCAAGCACGAACCGAGACGAGGACGTCGCGTCCCACATGGACGCCGCTGCGCCGCCCGGGCTGAGCTTGAAATCCAGCCGCAGCGGCGGAGGAAACGACAGCGTGTCGTTTACCCATACGCGAATGCCATTCACGTCGTACACGACAGCGATGCGATGAATGTCACCAATGTTAAGCGTTTGCACGCCAGTCCAATCAAACACCGACGTAGATGAACACGACAACGAACCGTCGTACAGCCATGGTTCTCTGATTTCCACAAACACGCGTCGGTTCTGAAGCCACACGGCCAAGTCGTACCCACCAATCTCTTCCAAGCACGCGTTTTCCTCCTCACTAGCAATATCTGTAGTGGAAAGCGTGATTAGAGGCTGTCGCCCACTCGCACCCGCGCCGCCGCTCGGCGTCGAACGCAGCGACGCGGCTATTTCAATCGTAAACGCCTCGCTCTCGCGCACCGCGCGCACCCACGCCGACGCCGACGCCGACGCCGCGAGCCGCGTCGACGCCCCATCAAACGCAATCCCATGCCCATGCGTCTCACACACCACCGCACCGTTCAACGCACCACCACACGCGCTCGCGCTCGCGTTCGCGCTCGCGGCGTCGAATCCCGTCCGCGCCGCGCACGTCTCCCTTCGCGCCGCGTACGCGCACGTCGTCGCCTCCGACGGCGTCACCGCCACCACCACCACCACGATCATCACCACCGCCGCCGTCACGCGCCGCGCGCCACGACGGACCATCGCGACGACGACGACGACGACGACAACGCGCTGTGCGGTAACACGCACCGCGTGCGTTTTTTTTTTTCACCGTCGCGCGTGCGTTTTTATTTGTATGTCCAACCGACCACAGCGCTGTCCGACCGACCGAACATTGAAAATTCCCCGATCGCGCGCGTCCATGCCATCGATCGATCGCGCGATCGATGGACGGCGTCGTGCGATCGATGCGCGCGATCGATCGCGCGACGACGCCGCGTGGGTCGATCGATCGCGAGAGTCCAGTCCACGTTGACTGGATAACCCACACACGCGCGCGCGCGCGGTGGGTGGGTGTACGCGACGACGACGACGACGACGACGACGGCGCGACGACGACGACGGCGCGACGACGGCGTAGGAGCATGTACGAACCGAGCGTGCTGAAGAAATCGCTGCAGTATTCGTGCGACGCGTGCGGGGATTTACCCATTTTGCGCAAACGTTGGGTGTGCGAGCGGTGCGAGGATTTTGATTTATGCGACGCGTGTCACGGGCGACAGCATAAGCGTCCGCATCATTCGTCGTCGTCGAGTGAGTCGTCGTCGAGTGATGATGATGGGCGCGGGAAGTCTGGGGCGATGGCGAATCATGACGCGACGCACGAGATGAAGGCGTACGTCGTGGAGGACACGTTGGAGCCGATGACGCGCGGGCCGTTGAAGGAGTGCGTGTTGGATGCGACGTCGAGGTGGTATATTGAGACATTACGCGCGGCGAAGAATGGGGATGTTGCGGCGGCGGCGTTGGCGTCGCAGATGCTTACGGAAGGATATGGGTGTAATGAGGATTTAGATGAAGCCAAGTATTGGCACAGGGTGGCGCGGAGTAGCGGCGCGCGACGCGTGGATGGCGTGTACGACAAACTTCCGTAAGCGAGCAAGGCAGACGGTACAAAAGAACGGTACAAAGCGCACGAGATTTCATCATCTAGTGCGCGTGCACTTTAGTTTGATTTCGATCAATTAGATTTCGCATTTAAAAACATACGCCGCGGTGGGCAGTCGTCGTGTCTTTCGCAGTGAAGAGTTTTTTTGCTCTTTGCGTTGCGATGTACACCTTTTTAGAGACAGACGTCGAGCTTACACACACACTCACACAAGATCGCATTATTTTACCGTACGTGTAATTCATTCGCATTCTTTTCTATTCAACGTCCTCACCCTCTTGCGTGGCGATTTGCGTTTCAGGAATCACCTCGCCGAGTTGGCTCGCCGCCGACGCGGGCTTGAAAAATTCCGTCAATCTATGCGATCCCTTGGCGTCGGTGATTTGCTTGGCTTTCTTTGCACTCGGTTGATCGTCATCGTCGTCATCGTCGCCATCACCACCCTTATCCGTATCTTTCGGCCGCATCGCCCACACGTGGTCGTGCAGAAATTCATACTTGCCGCGGCGCAACACAAACGTTTCTAAATCCTTATACTGTACCCCTTTTCTCTTCGCAGCGCGCATGCCCACATGAGAACCAACCGCTAAGCCTTCTAAAAATAACTCGCACGCCTTAGTAATGCATTTAATCGCATCTGCGCTCGCTTGTTTGACATCTTTATCCAATTTAATAATGCGCTTCACGCGCGCCACCGGCAAGACGGTTTCGCTCCCATCCGCGGGCCTATCCGCGCCATCGCCACCATCCTTCTCTTCCGGTGCCTCCCCGCGCGCCACGGCCTCCGCCACCGCTTGTTCGTAATCCTTTTCTGTTTGCGCTTTCAAAGCCTGCGCGTGCGTGAGAGAATCAACGTCAGTCGTGTGGTTTTGGTTTTTAAACGTGTGCGCCATCTGTCGCTGCGCCTGACGCAGCCTTTCCGTCACCTCGCGCGGAATCCCACGCGATTTCGAACGCGCGACGACGCGGCGGACGAGAATGACATCGCACGCGTCACGCACCGCTTTCTCTTCGTCACTCAATGCGTTCCACTTGGCGCTAATGTGCTTGGCCACGTCCCCCATCGTTGGCTTTTCGGTCCCACTGGCGATCAGCGCGGCTTTGGCGTCCTCGCGATGCGCGGTGGAGTACGCCATGTAGGCGGAGAGCTTTTTAGGATATGCCATGGTGTGCGCGTATTCGTTCGCGTCCACGACGGAAGGTGCGAGGCGGCGAATTATGAGGCTTTGGAGCGTACGCTCGCGACGTTCAAGGTTGGTATTCACACGCGACGGACGTCGAGCTACGTGGCTACTGCTAGTGTGATTATTATCTCTGGTGAGCGGTCCAGTTTCACTTGACCTTGGCACGCTTGGCGTCAACTGCGTTGTCTCCATCGTCCTCGCCGTCGCGCTTCGAACGCTTCTCTTTTTTCTCCTTTTTTTCCTTCTTCTTGTCCGCCTTGTCTTTTTTCTCCTTTTTTTCCTTTTTCGCCTTGGGTTCGGAGCGCTTGAGTAATTTCCTCTCAATCGACGTAATCCCACTCGACGAACGCGCGACGTATTCGCGCTCACCCGTACCTTCCTCTTCCATGGCACCTACTAATAAAACCACGTCATCGCTCTCCGTGATATCTTTCACCGTAAACACCACGTGCGACCCGACGCGCAACGCGTGCGCGTCGTCCCACGCGCTCTTCCAGCTCCCTTCCTCAGGACAACTCACCAACTCCTCTCGTATATTCTCCTGCGATATCGCCACATTAAACACATCCAACACCAACGCTCCGATGAAATCATGCGAGCATTTATTCACCACACCAACCAACCGACTTCCGCGCGCGGGGTGAAACACCCGACACGCGCACCGCACCGCCACGTCCACGTACCCCGACGCATGCAACACCACCCCAAACCTCTCCCGCACCACGTCATCACGCATCGACGTCGACTCACTCGACGCACTCCCATCGCTCGCGTCGCCATCCTCGCCGCACAATCGCTCGTCTTCGTACGCCATGAGCACGCCGCCGAGCGCCGGCGAATGCTTCATCATCATCCCATCGAGCACCCGTCGCGCACCCACGAGCGGGTCCACGAGCGCGCTCGGGTGTAAGGCGAGGGTGAATATGCATTCTTTCGTCACGCACGCCGAGGACGTCGCCATCGCGCGCGCGCGCGCGGTATGCGGCGCAGCGCGAGCCGACGCCGCCGCCGACGCCCTCGAGTGATACGCACAAGATTTACAAAACGGACCAGCGCCGAATGTCCGAACGCGCCACAGACGCACCATCACCACCAATCGTGTCGGTCGCATTCGTCGACGCGCGAGCATGTCGGCGTCGTCGGCGTACGTCAGCGGCGGCACCGTGCGCGCCCGCGCGCCGTTTTCCCCGATTGGCACGCTCTGGGCGTGCGTGGATGTCGTCGTGGCGTTTTTTAGGACGATGCTCGAGCCCGGGTACGCCGAGGCGTACGCGAGCCGCGCGAGGACGACGACGACGACGACGGTGGTGGCGCCGGGGCGCGTGCGCGCGAACGCGGGGGGTGGAGGCAGTGCGAGCGTTCGTGGGTACTCGAACGTGCGCACGATAGATCACAGCGCGCCGGCGGTGGGAGGATGAGGGCGGTAAAGCGCGCGAGCGCTCGCGAAAGCGCGAGCGGTCGAGCGCCGTCGGAGAGTGTTGCAACGAGCGCTGAGAGACGTGTACGTGACGCGGTGGTGGGGAAAATTTAATCTACGTGTTGAATTCCACGACGGCTGATTTATTGTCTCACGCGGTGGTGGGCGGGCGACGCGAGTGAACCCGTCGCGGGTTCGCTCGCGCGAGCGTCGACGACGCCGCGGGACTCGAATGCGAAAAACAAATCTCTGAAATACGTGTACTACAATGACAACCAATCGTCATCTTCACCGCACGAAGCGTGCGATTGTAATAACTAACGATGATTGAGATGATTACAACAATACGGACAATAATGAATACTACGATGCTACGGTAAAAGTACAGTTTTTAAGACGACGAGCCGCGTCGCTTTGCGAGCAACATGTCTTCAATTTCTTCGAGCTTGTATCCTTTGGTTTCGGGGACGTTACGGTCGACGAAGACGTACCCACACGCACAGAGAACTGCGTACAGGCCGTATGAGCCCGACAGTCCCGTGGCGGAAACCATGGGTAGGAACGTCGCGCCGACGACGCTGTTTGCGGCGTAGTTTAACGCCGTGCACATCGACACCGCCCGAGCTCGAATGCGCGTGGGAAATACTTCGTTGTACAATAACCAAGGAATTGGACCCGCGCCCAAGGAGAAAAACAACACATATAGGGGAATTGTGACGAGCGCGACCGCGGCTTCGGGCTGATCAGGGCCGGAATCGATTGCGGCTGATCCCAAGTCGGCGCAAATTCGCGCCGACGCCGACGTCGAATAGGAAAAAGAGTCAGATAATCCGACGTCGATAATCTTTCCGAGCGCGGGGTCGGCGCAGAATCCCGTAAGATCAGTTGACGGCGTCAAGTACGCCGCCGTGGCGAGTAATCCTAAGCACGTGGCCATGCCGCCAAACGACGCGAGTAAGAGCGGTCGACGACCCATTCGGTCGCTCAATGCCAACGCGATGAAACCGCCGGCGACGTTTGGAATGCCCACAGCCCACGTGAGAATGTTAGGATCGACTATTCCAACTTGCGTGAACACCGTGCTGGCGTAAAAAATCACCGTGTTTGATCCACTGAACGCGGCGAGCGAGCACAAGCCGAGACCAATCGTCAGTGGAAGACGGTTTTTCTCCTCGGAAAACAGTTGCGCCCAACCAGACAAGCTCTCCTTGCCTTTCGCGTCGGCGTTTGCAACTGCTGCGTCAGCGCTTTGCGCAATGGCGTCACTGTTATCATCATTTATCTCGTCAGTGCCCTCATCGGGACGCGCTCGCGCCGCCGCAGTCTTGACGCCGTTCTGCCACGCCACCGCGGCGCGTCCCCGAATGTTTTGCAACGCCGCGAGCGACCGACGCGACTCCCTCGCCGAATCTTCACCCTGCGTCAATAACCACACCGGAGATTCTTGCGCAATAAAATACGCCCCAATCGCGAGCGCAGCGGCGGGTACCGCGGCATCGCTAAATAACGGCCGCCACCATCCTTCGCCGCCGTCATCCTTGAGCGGTGCCGCCAAACAAAACGCCGCCAAACATCCAAACACGTACGCCAATCTCCGAAATCCATTCAGCGTCCCACGCAGCGCGGGCGGAGAAATTTCACTCAAATACAGCGGTACAATTTGTGACGACGCACCGACGCCCAAGCCGGTGATAAACCGCCCAGCAATCATCGCCCACGCGTTCGGCGCCCACGCGCTCGCCAACGCCCCCGCCACTAACGGCGCGCTCGCCGCCATCAACGCCGCCTTTCGCCCGTACCCATCGCTAAACCCGCCCACCGAGAGCCCACCGACGGCACCACCGACGACTAACGCGCTCACAACGATACCTTTCAACCCATCATCGCTCGCAAAGCCCAAGTCATGCGCCATCGCCGCGAGCGGCGCGTTGCACACCGCCGTGTGGTACCCAAACAAAAACGCCCCAACGTTGGCGACGACGGCGGACGGGAGCAACCCAGGGCCGACATCGCGCGCCCATGGATCTCGCTCGCCCGCGTCCGCGTCCGCATCCGCCTTCGCGCGCGCCTCGTCGTCGGCACGCGCGCCGAAGCGATGCGCCCGACGACCCGACGATGCGACTCGGCACGACGACGATGCGCGCCGCCGCCGCGCGTGCGCGCGCACCGTCGCGCATCGCGCGCATCGCACATCATGCGATGCGTCCAACCACCGCGGCGCGCATCGCGGCGGCGCCGAGACGCCCCACGGCGTCGCGCGCGGCGTCATATGACGACGCTTCGGTGCTTCGCGTTGGGTGGTTCCGTGCGCGCTCCGAGACGACGGACGACGCGTGCGACGCGCGCGATGGCGACGAATGGCGTGAAAAATATGGGAAATGACGCGTATGAGGACGTGAAGAGGATTCTGGGCGACGCGTCGCGCTTGGAGTCGTTGTCTGGGCTCGCGGGGTGGGATGAGCTCGTCATCATGCCGAGCGGGGAAGGTGCAGCGAAAGCGCGGGGCGCGGCGCTGGCGACGCTCGCGGGTGTGATTCACGAGATGAAGACGTCGGAGGCGTTGGGTAAGGCGTTGGGTGACGCGGAATGCCATGGGGCGAAGGATGTGGCGAATTTGAGGTTGGCGAGAGACGCGTACGCCAAGGCGACGCGCGTCCCGAATGAGATGGTAAGACGCATGGCGGAGGTACACTCGCGCGGGTACCAAGATTGGGTCAAGGCGCGCGCGGCGAGTGATTTCAGCATGTTTGCACCGGTTTTGAAGGAGAGTTTGGAGCTCACCAAGGCGCGATGCGCGTTGGTGGCGCCAGGAAAGGATGCGTTTGACGCGGCGTTGGATGACTATGAGCGCGGAATGACCAAGGCGCGGTTGAATGAGATTTTTCCAGTCGTACGCGACGCCATCGCGCCGCTCATTCGTCGAGTGTACGAAAAGAAGACGCCGACGGCGTTGGTTGGGGTGAAAAACCCGCTCGAGGGTGAATTTGATGTTGATTTGCAGGCAAAAATGAGCAAGGAGATCGCCATCAAACTCGGCTTTGACATGTCCAAGGGACGACTGGACGTGTCGGTGCACCCATTCACGGGCGGATGCGGACCGAATGACGTGCGCATGACGACTCGGTACAAGGCGAATGATTTGGCCGAAGGTCTCACGGGGACGATTCACGAAACCGGTCACTCGTTGTACGAACAGGGCCGATGCGAGGAGTTCATTGGACAGCCGGTGAGCGAGGCACACTCAATGGGCGTCCATGAATCGCAATCGTTATTATGGGAGCGCATGGTTGCACTTAGCAAACCGTTTTCGCACTTCTTGTTACGCGAGTTGCAAGCGACGTTTCCTGCGGAATTCGATGGCGTGTCCGCCGATACGCTCTACGCGGCGATGAATACGGTGAAAAATCCGTCAACCATTCGCGTCGAATCCGACGAGTTGACATATCCGTTGCACATCTTTTTGCGAACTGAGCTCGAACTTGGCTTAATGGATGGTTCTATTGCTATTGATGACCTGCCGGCGAAATGGAACGAGAAGATGAAGGCGTATTTGGGTGTGGATATCACCGACGACGCAAAGGGTGTGCTTCAAGACGTCCACTGGTCCAGCGGCGCGCTTCCGGGCTATTTCCCAACCTATACCCTCGGCTCAATGTACGCTGTTCAAATTTACAACACTGCGCACAAGCAGATTGCCGATTTGGACGCGAAGATTGAAAAGGGTGAATTTGCCGAGCTGCGTGAATGGCTTCGCGTCAACGTGCACGTCGTCGGCTCTGAATGCGAGTCGGCGGATGAATTGTTGACGCGCGTGACTGGCAAACCTCTCGACGCGCAAGAGTACATTGACTATCTGACCAACAAGTATACCGAACTTTATGGGCTATAGATACGATACAATCACACGTTTTAAATACACTACGCTATGCAACAATTATCGCGACAGCTTTATTCAACTTTTGCTGCTCGACTACGACGCTAAATTATCGGCTGCTTCCTCTCCAGTCGCCCACGCAACCGCTCAGTTTCACTTACAAAGCTCGTTATGAACGCATCGAATTCATCATCCGCACTCACTGCCGGCGGTGGCGGTGATGATACGGATTCGCGTCTCGCGCCGCGCGAGACGCTCTGCGGCGTCCGACCGACGGCGACATTCGCGAGCAACGCATTCACCTCGCGCTTGTGCTTCTCTCGAATTCTCATCAACTCACTCGCGCGCGCCTTACGCTCGACTTCGAGTGCATTTTGTAGTGAGAGAATTTTTGCCGCATGTCGCTCCGTCTTAGCCACAGCTCGCTGTAACTTCACTTGCAGTTCATCCACCAGAGCCCGAAGACGCCCAACGTCGTCCACCGTCGTAGACGCTCCAGCCGAGCGCTTCGCCCGCCCATGATATGTCTCGCGCTCTGTGGTACGATTTTGCACTCGACTGGATGTGGCGAGAATGACGCCATCTAATATAGCCGTAATGTCGCAATCGTCGTCCTCCGCAACGACGCCGTCACCGTCCCGCTTTGAAACATCTTCGTCCACTCGAACATCATCGTGCGCTGCCGCCACGACATGCACGCGGGGGGCAGTATTTCTTGCAACGCGCGACGCATTATAGAGCACTTTCGAAGCCACGTCCGCACTCGGAGCATCGTGTTCGCGACGAAGCGACGCCTCGTCTCTCGCCGCGCGCGCGCGTTCCACTGTCGCGTCAAACGCACCCTCAAGCTCCAACCCCACGCCGTCTTCGCGCACAAATCTTCCTAAACGCCCGTCTCGCGGCATGCCATCAAAGGGCCGTGTCACGCGCCCGCGGCGGAGCATCTCGAGCAGCGCACGCGCGTGAAGGTTTCGATTTTTCTTCAGCTCGAGCGCGCGCTCGACTTCGTTGAGCTTTGATAACCACGCTCGAAAGCGCACGCGCGCCGATTTCGAAGCCTCGCGCTCGACGTGAAATGAGATACATTTCACGATTTCGCGAAATGTGTCGTCGAGCGCGGCGTGGGCGTCCACCATCGCGCGCGCCGCACAGTCAGGACGAAACAGAAATGCAAGTCAACCGACGCTTTGTCTCTCAAAAAGCGTCGCGAGCGCGCCTCGAGCTCCCATGGTAGACGCCACGTGCATGACTTCCACGCATTTGAATAACGCTTGCGATGATGCTATGACTTTGCCATTTACTTGATCCTCGTCGCGCGGTCGTTCGTCGATGCCCAAAGGCTCGCACGGAAAGTCGAACAAGTCCCACGCCGTCGGCGACGTCACGGCGCTCGCGCGCTCCACGACCGCATCGTCCTCGACACCAAATCGCCCTAACGCGTCTCCAATCACAAGCGCAAATTTATGCGTGCCTGGACGAGCGTATTCGTCGTACGGCACGCGCTTTCCGAAACAATACATCACGCACGTCTCCTCCGCGCCGACGCCTCTCGCCGACGCCGCCACGTCAAATGTCTCCCCGAGACGCACCCGACGAATCTCACGCAACCCAACACGCATGCTCGCATACTTCTCAACGTCACCACGCAGCACATCCAACTCAACGCCTTCAAACGACACGCGTCCAGCGCACGCGCGCTCCAGCGCGCGCTCCAGCGCGCCCGAACCGCACCCCACCGACACGCACCTTCGCACGCCTCTGTCAGTCAACCATCCCGCGAGCGCGCGCATCTCCCCCGCCGTCGCCGCGCAGCAACACGCCAACGACGATGCGCCGCCATCGTCGTCGTCGTCGTCCACGACCACGTGCGCGTACGCCGTCCCGAGCGTGCGCCGCATCTATCTATCGGGCGCCAACCACCTCGCCGCGCCTCCTCCTCACGCACGAACCGCGTCCACGACCGCGACGGGCGACGCGCGTCCACGGCGCGCGTGTGAACCAAACGCGATTGGCGCGCGCGAGCGGCGCGCGATGGCGACGGCGGCGGCCGACGACCGCGGCACGTCGTCGTGGATGGGGCGTCGCACGCGTGTCCGACCGACCGGTGATGTTTTACATTGG
>Ga0181599_1000048_pt1 | contig 97537 bp, 58 predicted proteins | sample 041ome_3_FD_148658 | JGI IMG/M metagenome (GOLD analysis project Ga0181599, IMG submission 148658) | Coastal salt marsh microbial communities from the Groves Creek Marsh, Skidaway Island, Georgia - 041405US metaG (spades assembly) | ecosystem: Environmental > Aquatic > Marine > Intertidal zone >...
GGCGACCTCACTCACGAGCGCGCGTCTATGCGGCGCTGTCTCACCGCGCACACCTCGTCGTCGCCGGCATCGCTCACCGCACGCATCACACGCGTTTTCTTTCGTCGCACGCTCGCCTCTGACGCATCGCGACGCCCGCGAAGACGAGATATGGGCAAACACCAACCGCAAGCGTGGGTGTCCATAGCCGCCGCGCACGCGAACGAGCAAGACGACGCGCGCGCGTACCTCATCAACCTCGGTGCGCGAGCCGAGGACGTCGACGGCATGCTTGAAAAGCACCCGCGCGTGCGCACGTACGATGTGGCGACGGAGATTGCGCCGAGAATGTCGTATTTGTCGTTTTTAGAGGAGCGCGGCGAGCTCAAGGGCGAAACCGCCGTGGCGTGCGCGTTGCGACAACCCGGTGTGCTCGAGCGCAAGTACGAAACCGTGTTCGAGTGCGCTCAAAGGGGTTTTATCGCCGTACACAAGCCATTCGCGGTTCGTTTAGATACCCCGCGCGGATGGTCTGAAAAGACTGAAGACGGGACCGGGCGGGTTGAAAAAGTGCGCTTTATTCCGCGTTGGGATGGCGACGCGAGCTGCGAGGACTGGCTTAACATTAGATTTCCAGACATGCATCATAGATTTTGTCATCAGCTTGATACGGCGACGAGCGGTGTGGTTCTCACGGCGAACACGCGCGAAGCTGCGGGGTCGGCGGCTAAGTTGTTTCGCGAACGTCGAGCGAAAAAACGGTACCTCGCCGTGGTGTTTGGATGGCCCGAGAACGATGAATGGACGGTTGAGGCCAAGCTGAGCAAAGATCCAGATGACGTTAAGGGATTTAAAGAACGCGTTGATGAGGAAAACGGCAAGGCGAGCGAGACGTCGTTTACGGTGATACAACGTGGGTATTGCGCATTGGAAGGTCGTCATTTCGGCGCGAAGGTGTCTCGCGTCGAATGCCGCCCCGTGACTGGCCGGCGACATCAGATTCGTCTGCATTTAATGCACTCGGGGCATTCTATTTTAGGTGATCAGGCGTATTCGGAGGATTCGGACTCGTTTAGGATGTTTCTTCACGCGCTCGAACTAAAAATGCCATTCGACGACGAAACGCTCACGTTTGCGACCCCACCACCTCCATCGTTTGAAGAGGCGGTGAGCGCCGAACCTCTCGCGTAACGACTGAAAACCGATAGATTTCTTCATGTAACTTTATTCTATACAAGTAGCGCTACTACCAGTAGCACGAGTGATATCATCAACCCGAATACCAGTCTAAAAAGAGCAACCCGAGAGTGGCGATGAGAAAGATAAACGCGATGATGCGTTGCGCGCCACCCTTTCGTTCTATCGTCTTCTTCATCTCGACATTACCCCAATCCAAGTGCCGCGAGCTTTCTATAGCGTCTTGATATAGCGCTTCAATCTGCTCCGCCTGCGCTTGCACGTGCGTGGAGAATAACGAGCTCAATGCCGACATTTCGAGCACGTTTTTCTCCGCCAGCCGCACCTGGTCGAGCAACTGCGTGAGCTCCTCTTCGAGCGCGTCTTGACGCTCCACGTGCGCTTGCTCTTGCTCCGCGCGCTCGACGCGTTCCACGCGCACCGCAGACGATGATGTCGACGGATCACTCGCCCCAGGACGCCCCACCGACGCGTCATACGTCGCCCTTTTCGCCGCCGCTTTGCGTCGGCGCTCGCGCTCCGCCCGCTCCAACGTCGCCGCGAATCTCGTCTCCCGCACCTTATCAAACTTCCTCGCCACATCATTCAACCGCTCACTTAAAATCAACCCAATACCATGCAAATGTGCCGCACACTGCGGCGCGCGCGCGAGCGCCCCACCGCGCGCACGCGCCCGTTCCACGCCGTCCCGAGCCGCGCCCACGCACCGCTGACACTCCTTCATCGCCCCCGCGCACTCCGCCTCAAACCCATCCCTCGCCCGCGCATCCGCGCGCTTATACTCTGCACGATTCGCATCTACATACGCCGCCGTCGCCGCGAGCGCGCGCTGCGCCGCGCGCGCGTATTCGCGCACCGCGCCGCACGTCGCGCGCGTCAGCGGGGCGCCCACCGAACGGTCGCCGCCATCGACGGCGCTCGGCGCCGCGCCCTGGGCGCGTCGTCTGTCGCCGTGCGCGGCGCAGAGCGCGCGGAAGCGTTCGGTGCGATCGGTCGCGCGCGTCATCGCGGCTCGCGGCGCGCGCGCGCGGCGGCGAACGGCGTCGGAGCCCGCGTCGTTCGCGACCGAAGCACCAGACGTGATGACGCCACCAATGTAAAGATACGAATGGTCGCGACCGTTCATATCGCCAGAGTCGTCGTTGACCGCGACTGGTGCGCGACACCGAGGCGTCGATATGTCGTCGACGCGCGCTCCGACGCGGTCGCAGGCGCGCGAGGACGATGGGACGAGTGATGACGCGCGCGGCGTTGGCGGTCGCGTGCGCGTGGTGGCGCGCGTGCGCGCGGTGGAGGCGTCGGAGGAGGGTGAGGCGCGCGCGCGCGCGGATGGCGCGCGCGTGACGCTCACGCGTCGACGCGGGACGGAGCGCGCGAGCGGCGGTGGGGAGCGATCGGTGGAGGTGCAGTGCGTTGGGTTTCGTGGTCCGTGCGTGGGAGGACGAGCGACGCAGGGGGAGTTTTATGACGCGTCGGGAATCGATGGGATGATTGAGAAGACGCTCGAGGGTCGCGCGAGTTGCGTCTTCGCGTACGGGCAGACGGGGAGCGGGAAGACGTTTACGATGCTCGGCAAACGCGGGGATGGTGGTTATGGTGACGCGCAACGTCGAAGTGTCGATGCCGCCGACGTCGATGATGCGGGCATGGTGATTGATGACGACGATGGAATCATCCCGCGCGCGTTGTCGCGCGTCTATCGAGCCGCCTCGCGCGCCCGAGCCGACGACGACCCAGAATCCCCCTCCATCGTCGTTCGCGTGTCGTACTATGAGATTTACAAGGAGAAAATCATCGACTTACTCGCCGAGTCATCATCTGCGAACGCACACGCGAAACAGCTCCGCGTGCGCTGGCGTAAACGAGAAGGATTTTACATTCCAAATTTGACGCTTCGCGAAGCGCATTCGGCGTCGGACGCGTTGGCGCTCGTTCTCGAAGGCGCGGCGAAACGACACATCCGCGCGCACAAACTCAACGCACAGAGTTCGCGATCACATGCCATTCTCACCGTGCACGTCGAACGCACCATGGCGTCGTCGACGTCGAGTGGGAAGATGACGTTTGTTGATTTAGCCGGCAGCGAACGCGTCAAGGCGAGCGGATGCGACGCCGACGGGACGTCGGAAACGAGTCTCATCAACAAGTCTTTGTTCGCTCTCGGTAAAGTCATATCGACATTAGCCGACGCACATCGCGACGGTCGACCGCGGTCGACCGCGCACGTGCCGTATAGGGATAGCAAACTCACGAAATTACTCATGGATTCGCTCGGCGGCGGCGCGCTGACGTTGCTCGTGGCGTGTTGCTCGCCGCTCGAAGCGCACATAGAAGAGACCGCACGGACGTTACAGTACGCCACTCGCGCGATGTCCATCGTGAACACGCCAGAAGTATTGAATACGCAGCGCGCGTCGGTGGCGTCGATGGAGTCATCGAGGAGTCGAGAAGAGTATGAGCGCGCCATCGACGAGCTCGAATCAGAGAATCGAGCGCTTCGCGGTCGGCTGGCGTCGAACGGTGCGTCATCGCGTGATGGCGCTCGACATTCGCGTGGGCGTAGACATTCGAATTCCGTCTACCACACATCCGACGTCATACGCCGCGTCGCGAAAGCTGAGGCGCTGTTGCGCTCGTACGCGGATGAAAACGCTCGGCTCGAGCGCGAAAACGACGCGCTTCGCGCCGAACGCGAATGTCTCGCTCTCGAGCGCGCACACGCCGCGCGCGATGCGAACGCGCTGCGAGCCGTGGTGAGCGCGCTCGAATGTACGTTTGTGCACGGTGAGTGAGCTCATGCGCGCGATATCGTCGTGCGCATTGAAACGCGCGCGCGACGGTTCGGGACGTAGACCGAGCGTCCCGACTGGTGCTCCTCATTCGCCGACGCGCGCGCACCACACTATGGTTGGGTTCACCGTAACCACCGAGTACCCGACGGCACCGACCGTCGTGGACGACGGCGCGCCCGGGGAAATGCTGGAAATCATCCCGCTCGGCGCCGGAAGCGAAGTCGGGCGCAGTTGCGTGATCGCAAAGTACAAGGGTAAAACGTTGATGTTCGATTGCGGCGTACACCCCGGGTACGCGGGTATTTCGAGCTTGCCGTACTTTGATGAGATAGATTTAAGCGAAGTCGATGCGTTGCTGGTGACGCATTTCCACTTGGATCACTGCGCGGCGGTGCCATTCTTGGTTGGTCGTACCGATTTTCGAGGGAGGATTTTCATGACGCACCCGACCAAGGCGATATATAGCATGCTCATGGGGGATTTCGTGCGTTTGCAAAAGGGCGCAGATCCGAACGACGTGTTGTTTAACGATAAAGACTTGCAAGCGTCGCTTGACAAGATTGAGGTGGTTGATTTTCATCAGGAGGTTGATGTCGACGGGGTCAAGGTGACGCCGTATCGCGCGGGACACGTGTTGGGTGCGTGTATGTTTAACGTCGATATCGGCGGATTGCGCGTGTTGTACACTGGTGATTACAGTCGAACGGCGGATAGACATTTACCCGCGGCGGACGTCCCGGCGATTCCTCCGCACGTGGTGATTGTGGAGAGCACGTACGGGGTGTCCCCGCACTCGCCGCGCGAGGAGCGGGAAATTCGATTTACGGAAAAGGTGCAATCAATCTTACGCCGCGGTGGACGCGTGCTGCTACCCGTCGTCGCTCTTGGACGCGCACAAGAGTTGTTGTTGATTTTAGAGGACTTCTGGAAGCAGAACCCTGAGATGCAACGTGTGCCAATCTATCAAGCATCCGCGCTCGCGCGCAAGGCGATGACCATTTACCAAACGTACATCAACGTGCTGAACGCGGACATGAAGGCGGCGTTTGAAGAAGCCAATCCGTTCGTGTTCAACCACGTAAAGCACGTATCCAAGGCGAGTGAACTCGACGACGTCGGTCCTTGCGTGGTGCTCGCTACGCCGTCAATGTTGCAATCCGGGTTGTCTCGCGAGCTCTTTGAGTCGTGGTGCGAAGATCCAAAGAACGGCGTCATCATCGCTGACTTTGCCGTACAAGGTACGCTTGCACGTGAGATTTTGAGCGATGTCAAGAAAGTCACTGCAAGAAATGGTCAGGAGTTACAGCTGAACATGTCTGTTGATGCGATTTCGTTTAGTGCACACGCCGATTACCCGCAGACGCAACATTTCCTCGACACGTTGGCGCCGCCGCACGTCATCCTCGTGCACGGCGAAGCCGGAGAAATGAGCCGATTGAAGCGCGCGTTGGACGCAAAGGCCGCGGCAGATGACAAAACCATGAATGTCTACACCCCCAAGAACTGCCAACCGGTTGAAATCATACACAAAGGAGAGAGTATCGCAAAGATTGCTGGCGTGTTGGCGGAGCGCGACGTCGAAGAGGGCGACCACGTGCAAGGCGTGCTCGTGCAAAAAGACTTTGGCACCATGCTCTTGGCGCCTGAAGACGTAAACAATTACACGAAATTACGCACTTCACTCGTCACACAACGTCAACTCGTGCCTACAAAGGTGCCGCTCGCCACGTTGCGTTTTGCGCTCGAGGCGTTGTTTGAAGGCTTACACACCGTCACGACGCTTGTCGCTGAGGAGGACGACGACGCCGACGCCGGGACGAAGGGCGACGACGCCAAGGTTGCGGAAAAGAAACCGCGTGCCAAAAAAGCAAAGAAGGAAATCACCGAAATCGAGGGCGGTGAAGACAAGTTTGACGTGAGCAAGGCGGATGGTTTATCCATCAACAACGACATGGTCACCGTGCGTAAGCGCTTCGCCGACGACGTCACGGGCGCCGAACACGTCGTCATTGAATGGAACAGCGATCCTTTGACGGATATGATTGTTGACGCTACATTATCCGCAATTTTGCAGCTCGAAAGTGAACCAGAAGGCTTGAAGGAAGCCGAAGCGGGTTTGCGAGACGCTATTAAAGACAAGGACACGAATGAGGCGGAGAAGTGGCGGTTGAAGGTTGTCGCGGCCATGCTTACGGCGCAATTCGCCCAGCCCGTGGTAAATGTTAAGAAGGCACAATTGACATTGAATATCGACGGCGTCGAAGCCGTGATTGATTACCGCACGCGGACGGTAATGTGTGATAACGAGGCGTTGAAGCAACGTTTGGACACGACGGTGTCCCGCATCGACGAAGCCATTAGCGATGCAGCGTACGGAAACATCGTCCACTCGCTCTCTGGAACGTCGACGAGAATGACGTAGTAATACATGAACAATAATCTGTAGCATATTAAATAAGAATGAATTGTAAACAATCACGAGAATCTCTACTGAATTGCGCAAGAGCCCGCGTCTTCGCCGTTGTCGCGCGCGAGCTTGGCTTGCATTTCAGCAATGACTTCATTGCGATCCAACCGCTCGCGTTCGGCCTCATTCTTCTCCCCAGCTAACTTAAACCCTTGCTTTCGAAGCTGCTTCATGCGCTCGCTCGTGTGCGCGAAATCCGCCTCGAGATCATCCACGAGTTTCGCTTGCAACTCAACCTCCTTATGAATCGCCGTCGACGTCGATTTCAAACTCCCCACGAGCTTATCGAGCCCATCGAGCGCGTCATCCTGCCCTTTTAGCTGTCGATTTTGATACTCAATCAATTCTTCCGTGTCAAGCCCTCGAGTTTCGCGCGTCTCGCCGTCATTCGGCTTTAATTTCATCATCGTTGCCGCGCGCTCGACCCCTGGCACCGACTCCGCGGCTCGCACAAAATCCCCAGCCGCACTCCCCACCACCTCCACCGCCCGGCTCGCCGTCGCCCCAATCGCCGCAGCGACGCTACTCGCACCACCCGCAACGCCGCTCGACGCCATCTCAGCGTTTGCTGTCGCGGCGCGTCGATCCGCGTCCGTCGCAGCCGCGCGCAACCGTCTCGCCTCGCGTTGAAATTCCTCAACCAACGCCCGTCTCTCTCTCGCCTCATCGTCATCGCGCGCGCCGTCATCCATGCAGTCCTCGAGCACGTCGAGTAAGTCGTCCAGGCGATTGAGTTTGCGACGATTGATCGCCGTACGGCGCGCGCGGTCCGCTTCAGCCGCGGATGATGATGCTTTAGTGTTGGACGTCGACGCCGCCGTCGCCGCCGTCGCCGCATCAGCCACGTCGGCGCGTAGCTCGTTCACGAGCTGACGCGTCGCGCGAAGTTTCGTGCTCCATATTTCGCTCGACATGGCGTCGCACGCGCGCGCGTGAACGAGTGCGAACGAGCGCGAGCACGTCAGAGAATGACGCGCTCCTCTGTTGCGTCGGCCGCGTTCACGCCGTCGCACGCGGCGCGGTGCGCGAGCGGACGTCGCGCGACGACGTCGACGACGACGCGACGCGCGATCGCTGCGCGGTCGACCGACGGCGACGACGACGGTGCGAACGCGAACGCGTCGCTGCGGGTGTCGAGACGATGCGCAACGTGGCTCACCGCCGCGGCGCTCGCGACGTCGTCGCGCCCGCGCGCCGCGGACGGCGCGCAGAATGACCTCATCGCGCGCGTACGCGCCAAGTCGTTCTCCAAGCCCGTGTTTAACTCGAGTAAACCTCGTGCGCAAACCTACCCGGCGTGGCTCGCGGGCGAGTGGGACGCGACGGTTGATTTCGCGGGGTACGAGTTCCCGAGCGCCGTGCCTAAAGAGGTGCTAGCGCGCGAGCCTACGGTGCCTGGATTTCAAAAGCTGAGTTTGGCGTTTATTCCCGACGTCGGGAGCGATCGACGTGGGTATCGCATGCGATTCGTGCAAACGGCGAAAGGGGACGTCGTCGAGGACCGAGCGTTCAACTTGACGGAGGTGCAACGCGCGTATTTAGCGCGCGATGACGCCGTGGATGGCGTCGAGTACGACCCCGACGTCGATCCGAATAGAACAACCATTCGTTACAAGTCTGGAGTTACCAATAACGCGGAAAGGATTGAATTGTTTACAAATGCACGGGAATCAGAAACTCGCGCGAGCGACGGGACGTTTTTTGCGTCAGAGGCGTTTCGACAAGTCACGCTCGGATACTCCACTACATATGGCGTTGCGCGCGTACAGCCGACGGATTATCAACACGTATGGACGTACACGCCTCTTGAAGACCCAAATGACGATCGAGAAGGCGTGGTGAACCGCGTAAAGGTGACATTATCCACCGCGGGATACGTTCAACCAAACGACGCGTTGAAACTCACCGCGCAGGCTGCTCCGCGCGCGAACGCAAACGCCGCGCCTGTTCCACAAGTCGGCGCCGCCAGCTCGCTCGCGTTTGAGCCGGTCGTGTTGTACAGTCATGTCATGACGCTCACGCGCGTCGGATGCGTGCCGTGAGGACGACATTAGCGTATATATGTTAGGATTGTAGTCGAGCGCCAGAGACTAACCGACGCGACCTCAAAGCATGGCTCGCGGGAACCGACATTCATCCGGCTCGTCGCGCGCGAAACGCGACGACGTGCGCGGTCGTGATGATGATGGCTTTTCATTTCCCACCGTCGATGCGGATGGCGCGGCGCCACCGTCGTCGTCGACGCCTTCGCCGTCTCGACCAGTGAATTTTGCATCTAATTTTCCAACCGTGTCCCCAAGCGTGCCTTCGCGTCGCGATGCGACCGTGATCACGCTCGGTGTGGCCGTCATCGCTGCGGCGTCTGCATGTTGGCTCTTGCAAGTGTTGGCGTATTTACTTCGTCCGTTGGTCACCGCGATTGGCGTGGCGTTGTTGTTGCGCCCGCTGGTGGATTTCGTCTCTGACGGCGCGTATCAGCGCGTTGTTTTGCGCCGCTCGCGTACGTGTGGGTGGTCGTGCACGCGAGCTATCACTGTACCGCGCATTATAGCCATCGTTTTCGCGCTGTGCGTCGTCGTGGGTGTGTTTGGCACGTTGCTCTGGGCATTGTATCTCGGTCGCGTATACGTCTGGGTGCACTGGAGCGACCGCGATTGGAACGCGAAATTTTTAGAGCGCATAAATCAAATAGGACAAAGCTTGAGCGCATGGGCGGCGCGAGTGTTCAAGAAGGATGACGTCGCCGAACAAGCGTGGGGGCGGCTTTTGAGTAACTTGGAGGCGACGTTAAAAACCGAGTCATTTTGGGAGAACCTTGGAGTCGGGTTGTTTCATTACATGCAGGATGTGATGTTGATGTTGTTCTACACGCTGTTTTTGTTGGCCCCGAGACGGGATTTGTCGCGCACGCGGTCGCTTGTGGTGCGACGAATTCATGCGGCGACTCGGCGGTTCATAAGCATCATGGTGCAAATTGCGTTGGTCCGCGCGCTTCTTGTCGGCGTGTTGATTGGTTTCTGTGGCGTGCCGTGGGCTCTCGCCATAGCTTTGGCCATCGTTTCGTTTTGGTTGTTCTTCATACCGACTCTAGGCTCGATCATTGCGACATTTTTGCCTTTGCCCATGCTCGTGTTGCTGCCGGATTTATCTTACAACCAACGCGTTGCGGGTGCAATCATTCCCGCGTTCGTTTCGTTTTTACTCGGCGACCTCATTGGCCCAGTGGTGTATCGTAAAGGTCTGGACCTCAACGAGGTCACAGTGTTGCTTGCGCTTGTGTTTTGGTACAGCGTATGGGGCGCTGCCGGTGCGGTGCTCGGCGTGCCGCTCACGTGCGCTATGAAAATCGTGTTGGAAGAAATGCCGCATGACGGCGCGCATGCGCTTGCCGCCGTCATGGCACCAGCTCAGAGCGGTACCCCCGATAGCGAAGATGAGTCCGCGCCTAGCGTGCGAACGCCCATGACGATTACGTTTATAGCTTGGGTAAGGCGCTCATGTGTGCGACTGTTTACGCCAAAGCGACGCGGTGAATCACGCAACGAGGAGGCGCTGCTTGGCGATTCGTCCTCTGAGGATATCGATGTATGAGCATTTATGCGTGTCTTGTATTAGTACTTGCTAGTCGATGGTGTCTCAATTTGATCCATCCTTTTGTAATTAATGATTGTACAGCGGCGAAGTGAACTCTTTAATCGCCTGTTCTATTTGCTCGATGCGGAAGGGCTTTGTGAGATAACCGGTGAATCCGACGCCAAGGCACTCTTGTCGGCTTTCTTCAATCGCATCCGCGGTGACTGCGACGATTGGCGTCTTGCAGTCAGGATACTTTTCTCTCAGCTGCCTGACACACTCGATGCCACCCATGACTGGCATGTGAACATCCATGAGCACAATGTCAAACGCGTCTAGACCGGTTTTCTCGAGCGCCACCTTGGCCAAGGCATCAGTGCCGTCTTTGGCGGTCGTAATATCGTGATGACCAAGCTTGGACAACACAGCCTTCGCAACCTTCATATTCACCGGATGATCCTCCGCTAGCAGGATACGAATGTGTTGCGGATTCGGATCTTCCACTAGCGGAACTGGAGCTGGTGATTTCGTGTGTGCAGATGTCGTACCAGCTGCATCGGCTGTATCGCCGTGGTGCGCCTGCTCGTTGAAAATATTCACAAGAGCTTTGCGCAATCGGTTATGACGGATAGGCTTAGAGACTTGGCGCGCGTTGAGCAACGAGAATAAGTCTTTCACAGCCACAGCCTTGGCAGAATCGAGCGTCGCTGAATCACTAGGTTCAACACTGTCGCGCGCCCAGGCGCATCTGGGATCACTGTAAGTCGTGGTTTGAATCTTTTTTATCGCTGGCCACGTGGACATCACCACCGGTGGTAATTTGGACAAATCCGTCGTACGATGCTTGTTCTCGCCGCTGGATTGCACGCTCACACACGTACCCTCGACGCCAGTGGTGAACAGACCACGATTGGTTGCCCAGTCGTACATCTCTTCTACGAGCATGGTGCTCACTTCGGCAACGACAGCCACTTCTTTCACTGGTTCTTCCGCATCAAGCATGTCATCCATCATCTTGATGAGGTCACGCGCACGGGAAACAATCGTGACGTGCAAACCCCATCGTTGCATAATGGCGGACAACGTGCTTCGAAGCATGTCCGACTCTTCGAAAAGAACGACTTTAAGCTCTTGACCTTTGTGTCCATACTGCTCAGCGAATTCGCTGCTCAAGTTACGCTCGAGCTCGAGCAACGCACTCGTGCCGCTGGCAATCTGCTGCGTCATTCGTGACTTGTGCTGCTTTGTCATCCAATCGTCCGGTACACTCTTCACCTTGATGCAAAAGTGAAATGTGGACCCACACCCGATACCTTTACTTTCCGCCCACATAGTGCCCCCCATGGCTTCACAAAGGCGGCGAGAGATGGCCAAACCTAGGCCAGATCCATCGTACTTGCGCGTCGGGGAAGTATCCACCTGTCGAAACGATTGAAAAATTTTACTTATCGTATTCGAATCCAACCCAATACCCGTGTCTTTCACGTAGAAGTGTAGAAAGTAGTGCCCATCATCGACCGCTTCTTCACCTGAGTCATCCTTGCCGCCGTTTTTCGCCATGGACTTTGAAAAGTGCGGACACAGGTGCAAAAAGCAATTCAGTGGCGCCAACCATTCTTTTTGTAACGCTGCCATTGACCCCGCAGAATAGTTTCGCACCATCTTGGCTTTGTGCGCTTCTTCTTCACCCTCTTCTAGAAACGCTTGACGGGCAACTTCAGTCGCGTCTGCGCGCCCTAGATACAAGCGAATCATTATGTCACCGGCGTCGGTGAACTTGATGGCGTTGCTGATGCAGTTGAGTAACACTTGTTGCACGCGCATGGCGTCACCCATGACCACCTTGGGCACACCCGGATCAACGTGGTAACCAATGTTGAGCTTTTTAGTCGCGGATTGCATCGCCGTGATTTCCATAACGTTACTGATGACCACTTCGGGGTGGAAAGGTTCATTTTGAAGTACGAGTTTATCCGCTTCGACTCGACTAAAATCAAGAATATCGCTTATCAATGCCTGCAACGTCTCACCACTCGTGCGCACAGTAGATACGTACTCCCGCTGCAATCGATCGAGATTGGTATCTTCCAGCAGTTGCCCAACAGCAATCAAACCGTTGAGAGGCGTACGAATTTCATGTGACATGTGCGCTAGAAACTTGGATTTGGCCTCGGTCGCCGCCTCTGCGGTAGCCATTTTCTTCAACGCGTTTAGCTCGTCGTCGCGGCGCTTTAACAACTCTGTCACGTCGGATTGAATACCAACGTAATACACTACATGTCCTTTGGCATCACGAATTGGCGTGAGAGACAACTGATTCATAAACGATTCGCCCGACTTTTTGTAGTTTTTCAAAACCACCTGGCATCCGTCGCCCGCGGCAATCGCCACGCGAAGCTTTTCGAGCTCTTTCGGATCAGTTCCCGGACCTTGCAAAAACCGACAGTTGTTTCCCACGGTCTCCTTGATGCTATACCCAGTCATGAGCTCGAAACCGACGTTGGCGTAAATCAGCGGCTGGTCCGGGTGCGTGAAATCCGCAATTGTGATACCCTCCGCCAACGCATCCATGGCCAAATCCTTCACTGCTCGCTGTTTTTCATCCAAATCCAACGAGCTGTCGTTGCGTTCCCTGTACATGACTTTAAGAGATGTAATTTCGCTCTGCAACTGCGCCGTACGCGCACGTTCACTTTCCAACTCCTTGAGCGCCTCTTCGAGCGCCCTTGCTGTTTTATCTTCCAGAGGTTCTCGCTCGTCGTCTAGCGAATCAACCGCTCGCCTACACGTCGATAAAATAACAAGCGAATACAAAATTGTCAGTACACATCGTTGAACATCACATTTTCCATCGCGCGCATCGTGCTCTCGCACATATCGGTCGCCGCGGGTCTCGCGCCCTCGCCCGCACCCTCTCGCGGGTACACCAAACGTCCGGGTCATCTCTATCAACGCACCTCTTCGTGCCTTGCGCCCGTTCGCTGACGATAACTTTCGTGAGGTCTTCTTCCTCCTCCTCCACCGCCGCGGGGGCGGATTTATGAATGTGCGCGAACGGGCACGACATGGCGCTCGGTCGCCCCGCGTGCGTTGGGCGCACGCGAAGCGCGCGTGTACGCGCGTATTCGTGCGCGGGCGCCTGATTCACACCCCTACGAGCGCGAGCGTTAGCCTCGAAAACTAGTATGCGTCGAAGCGTCGCGCGTGAGGGAGTGCGCGCGCGTGAGGGAGTGCGGCGAGGAGGTAAAAGTGAACATTGATGCGATGGGTTATCCAGAAAAGGAGAGCTTTTTCGCGCGCTTTTCGCGCGGGCGAGCAAGGCTTGCGCGACAGGTGCGTACGAAGCGACAATGCGCGCCATGAAATCAACAAATTATAATAATCACAGCTATGCCTATGGTCTATGTGTCTATGGCGATTCTCAATACGCGTGCGATGCGGGCCCGCCGTGGCTTGTGCGACTAGCGCATCGCTCGGGCGCCGGATCTTTTGATAGAATCGACGCCGTCGCGTCCATTGGTGGACATTTCGTGCATTTTGCTCGCGAGCAATTTTGTCCTGCGCTTCGCTTCGCGGTCGTACATGAGCATGGCGCCGGATACGGCGACATTGTAGCTTGGGAGACGGTCGCCCTGCACTGGAAGCGCGACATGATATCGGCACGCGCGTAAAATAGTCGTATTCAATCCGTTATCTTCGCTCCCCAAAATGTACACGCAGTTCGGTGGATGTTCAAACTCTTCGAGCGGCGTGCCTCCCATCTCTACGGCGACCCAGACGGCGCCGAATGGTGAATGCTGCGCGAAATCGTCCCAGGTTTCGTAGTCGTAGCACGGGATTTCTCTCCACGTCTTTGGCGTATCGCTCGTCTCGCGTTTGAACCGCGTCCCGATGATGAACGCAAAGGATGCGCCTAACTGGTACGCTGAGCGCCAAAGCGTCCCTAAATTCTTCGCCGACTTGCCCTGGAAGATGCCAATCCCGAAAAAGCCGCCTTGCTCGCCCGGCGGCGGGACGTCGACGAGCGACGCGCTCGACCCCGCCTCTGCGCCGCGCTCCACGCGACGCTCCTCTAACGAGCACTCACATCGACACATATCGTTGACGGTCGACCAGCATCCGTCGCGCGCGACGTCGTCCGAGCCCGAGTTTAGGAGCCGCCAACCTTCCAAGCCGTCGTCGTAGACGCGAGCGGTAAAACGCTCGAGGTCGACGCCATCGCGTCGCAACGCAGCGAGCACGTCGATGTGCGCGTCGCTCGCGCCGCAATCGATTACTCGCCCGGCTTTAGGCGTGCCGCCGGGATAGTGGTAACGTATGACGCGGCGGTGGACGCTGTCTGACATGTTCAACGCGAGGCGAACTGTGGCGTCGTCATGGAGCGAGATTTTCAGAAGTACGAGCGCGCGCGCGAGCGCGTGTGCGAGTGCGTGCGCAAATGTGTGTACGTGTGCGTTGTATTACGCGGCTCTAAGTAGTGCTGCCGTACTGGAATCTAAAAATTGCGCCTCCTACATGTCGATGACGCGGCTGAGTTTTTGCACGCGGTTCAACAACGCGTCGCCGTCTTTTATAAGCGATTGGTACAACGCATTCTTCATGTCCGGACGGTTGGTTTGCAAAACGCCGGAAACTTTGTCAATTTTGCAATTTAATCGCCCCGAGACGATGAAATGCGAGAGTTCACGGTCGATGAAATCGTCGCTCACGTTGAAGCTTTCCGCCATGCTCGACACCGTGACGCTCTTGTAGCTTTGCAAGTATTGTGCATAAGCCACCACGCGGACTTCGCGCAAAAAGTAGCGATAATGCGGATTCAACCATACTGACTTTTCCACTTCCGCGGCCACGACCGGGAAGGCGCTCATGAATGTTCTGTAATCGCACTTGTGAAGGGCGTTTAAAAAGTCACCGAGCCCGGGCAAGCGGTTCAACACGCTCAACACCTCTGGCGAGTCAATAACCTTGGCCTTCAACTCCGTGCGCGGCAACGAAACGACGGCGCACACCACGGTGTAAAAGATGTAGTTCTCGTAGGACAACAGCTCGTACGTCGTGAACGTGCTCAAGGACTCTAAAAACAACGTCGTCGCCTTGGAAAAGTCTCGCGTCGCCGCGCAGTACAACCCTTCATACACCTTCAAACGATTCTTGCGCTCCCAATCGCCCCCGCCAGGTTGTTCCAACATATCTTTAATCTTTGCAATCAATACCTTGACCGCGGCGAGATCTAAACTCGCAAATCGCAGGCGCATCACCGCGAAGACTCCATCCATCTTTTGCCCGATCGACGCCGTCTTCGCCTCTGTCTCTTCGTACCCCACAAACGCTTTCTCACGCTCTCCGATGGATGCATAAAACCCCGATCGTTCCCACATCGCATCTCTCACCTCGACATCACCCAAATTCTCTATCGCGTCTGCGATCTTTGCCTCGATCGCGTCCTTGGCGCTCGCGTTCGCCGCCCCCATCGCACTCTCCACCGCCTCCTCACGCGCCCAAGAAAACTTCTCACACAATCCAACGTACATGCTCAACATATTCCGTCGCTTCAACTCAACCATGATGCCTTCCTTCACCGCATCGTCGCGCGTGCGTTCGTAATCGAACACGCGTTGCGCCAAATCCAGATCCTCGTCGAGCGGTACCACGACGTCGGGAACGCCGTCGTCCTCCGCGCCATCCATCGGCGCCTCCGTGGCGGTCATGTCTACGTCTTTCGGCATCGCTCGCGCTCGGGTCTCGGCGGTCGGCGGTCGACAACGGCGACGTGGTGCGCTGGAATGTGACGACCGCAGTCAACGACTCGCGCGCGCCGATGGCGGTGAACGACGCCGTACCGCGCGATGGCGACGGCGATGGGCGCGACGAGGACGATGGCGCAGATGATGCGGTGCCGCACGATAGCGCAGACGACCGGCGCGACTCGTCCTCGTCGTCGTCGTCCGCAGGTGACGATGGCGAAAGCAGTGACGGCCAAAGCAGCAGCTCCAGCGAGGGCTACGGCTTCGGGCGGGAATCGGCGGATATTATCGCCCTCATGGAACGTCTCGCGGTCGAACGGTCGGGCGTTCGCGATCTCGAGCGCGCGCCGGTGGCAAAGGTGCTTGAGAGTTTCGACGTCGAAGGCGTGGCGGCGTACATTCGCGAAAAGCGCGTGAAGAATATAGTCGTCATGACTGGTGCAGGCATCAGCGTCAGCGCGGGGATCCCGGATTTTAGAAGCGAACAAGGGTTGTATGCGCGTCTCGGGGAGTACGATTTGCCGTATCCGCAGGCGATATTTGAGATTGATTATTTCCGCGCAAAGCCGCAGCCGTTTTATAAGTTGGCGCGCGTACTGTTGCCCGGAACTTATCGTCCGACGCCGACGCATCATTTTATCAAGCTTTTACACGATAAAGGAGTGCTTTTGAGATGCTTCACGCAAAATATTGACTCGCTTGAACGCGCGGCGGGACTGCCGACGGATAAAGTTGTCGCAGCGCATGGGAATTTTGACAGCGCGAAATGCTTGCGTGGTCATCCGGCTGACGTTGAAGAAGTCGAACAGGCGTGTCACGCGGGTGAGCCCATGCGATGTCATTGCGGTGAGCTCGTCAAACCTGATATTGTGTTTTTCGGCGAAAACTTGCCCGAGCGCTTCGCTCGATGCGCGGCGGAAGATTTTGAAAAGTGCGACTTGCTCATCGTCATCGGCACGTCTCTCGTCGTGCACCCATTCGCCGGCTTGATTGAACGCCCGCACGAACGCGTGCCGAGGCTGTTGATTAATTTAGAAAAAGTCGGCGAGGCGCACGATTCTAGAATAACTCGGTTGTATAGTTTAGCCGGCCTTGGGCGAGGGACTGGGTTCAATTTTCAGCCAGAGACAAACTATAGAGACGCGTTGTACTTGGGCAAGTGCGACGAAGGCGTGGTGGCGTTAGCTGACGCCCTGGGATGGAAAGACGATCTCAATGCGTTGATTAGTAGTAGATAGGCATTTTTTATACATCATCACTATGTGGTCATCTAGAATAAGCGCGTCATTTTTACGTTTGGAGTTCGGGCGTTCCTGGTTGCGTGCCCGCTTGTTCAGGCATATCTTCGCCAACAAAGTTGAGCGCTTCCTCCAACGGAACGCGCTGCACAGTACTGACCTTGTGCGAGTGTGACACGCCTTGGATGCATCCAGCTTCCTTGACAATCTCTGGGCGGAAAGTCGTCGCGATGAACTGCGTACCAGAGTTGGCTTGCGTCTTCACCATGGCGGCGACGGCGGTGCGGTACTGCGGATCGAGCGCGGCGTCGATTTCATCGAAGAGATAGAACGGCATCGGGTCGCAACGTTGGATGGCAAAAATGAGAGCAACAGCGACGACTGTCTTTTGACCGCCGGAAAGCTGCTTCATTTGCATCGTTTCACCTTGACCGAAGGACACTTTAATCTTCACGCCGCTGTACTTTTCGCTAAACGTCACCGGTCCCGCGGCGACGGCTTCACCTTCGGCTTCGGGATCTCGATCAGCCGCGCGCTTACGTTGCATGACGAGTTCGCCGCGGCCGTTGGGCACGAGACGATGGAACACATCCTTGAAGTTCATGCTCACTTGCTTGAACGTACGCTCGATAGCTTCATCCTTCTTGTAGTCCAAATGATCGATGAGTTCAGCAATCTTTTCGTACGCCTTGGTAATTTCCGCCCGACGCTTCTCAAGTTCCTCACGTTGCTCGGTGAACTGTTGGTACTGATCGAGCGCTTTTTTGTTAACATGTCCAAGCTTTGCGAGAGCAGCGTTCGTCTTCGTGAGCGATTTGTGGAGCGCCACCGCCGATTCGCCGCGAAAGCGATCAAAGGCGTCTGCCGGCAAAGAACCAAGCTCGCGAATCTTCTTCTGTAAACCTTCACGCTTTTGCGACAACGTCGAACTCTTTGACATGAGTTTTTCCATCAATTGCTCGCGTTCAGAAACTGACAATCTCATCGAGTCTTGCGCGTTGCGAAGCTTTTCAATTTCTGCGCGAGCGGTTTCCAAGCTTGTACTCGCCTTGCGGAACTTGTCGGCGATGGAGTCATATCCCTTACGCGCGATAGCTTCGTCATTTTGAACAGACTTTAACGCTCCTTCGAGTTTGGCAAGTTCAGCGCGCAGACTGTTCATGTCGACCTCGCCCGAAGTCACTGCGATGTGCTTAGCGCGGCGTACCAAGTTGGTGTCCATCACCGTTTGAAGAGCTTTCAACTCAGTGTACACTTCAAGGCGTCGAGCAGCGATGACAACCTTTTCTTGACCTAGTGCGTTGGCGCGCGTCGTCAATTCATCGAGTTCACGAACTTCAGCATCCGACAGCTTTGAGTCCAAGCTTGAACCAACCTCAGCGTTCAAGTCCTCAATGTGTGCGTCGAGTTGTTTGACATGTTCACGCATCGCCGCAATGCTCTTCTCGGTTTGCTCAAGCAAAGAGCTCGCGCGCGCACCAGTATCACCAAAGTACTTCAATTCATTCTTCAAACGATCGACTCGTTGAGCGCTGTGACGTCGGTTCGCTTCAAGGCGACTGATTTCACCGAGAACCGCAGACATCTTTTGTTCAGCCGCTTGGAGTGTCTTCTTCACCTCTGAACTGGTCGATTTCATCTCATCGCGGTTGACATTGAGCTCACGCAACGCACGCATCGCAGCGATACGACTTCGATTGGCGTCTTGATAACCACCAGTCATGGAACCCTTATTACTCACGGTGTCACCATCCATCGTCACGCAGTTGAGTTGCGTGGACGAAGCCATCTTCACCGCAGTATCCATACTGCGGCAAATCAAAACTCGAGCGAAAATTTGCTTGAACGCCAAATCAAACTTGTTATCATACTTGAGCTTGGAAAGCAACGGGAACGAATCGTTATCATCCGGATAGGTCACGTTCGGTGCCATCATGCGGTTGAGTGGTAAAAACGTGACACGTCCGCCCTTCTCCTTGTTCAAGTATTCAATGATACGACTACCGACGTCATCGTGGTCGATGACGATGTGGAACAATTGGTTACCAGCACTCGCCTCGATCGCGTTGTGAAATCGTTCGTCAGTCTCCATGAGTTCAATGAGCGGACCGTGCACGCCTTCGATGTTGTGCTCTCGAACGATGCGCTGCACGGCAGCCATCCCGCGTTGCAAATCTCTGGGCATCGAAAATTCAAGTTGCTTATCGCGCTTCTTCGCCTCTTCTTCCACGGAAGCTAAAGAGTCATCAATTTCGTTGTCCTTGCGCTGGAGATCCTTGCGCTCATTTTGCGCGGCATTGCGTTCCTGCATTGCAGCTTGGTACTGCTGCTCGTAATCCGCAAGCTTTTCCTCCTCAGTAATCAAATCAGCTTCCATGGTCGAACGATCCTTGTCATCGCTGGACTGCGTCGCGCGAATTTCCTTCAAGTCAGTTTCGAGCGTTTCAATCTCTTTCATTTTTTGCTTCTTCGTCTTTGACGCATCCTTAATTTGAGAGTTCAACCACGCGTCACGCTCAGCTTTTGTCTTGAAGCGATCGCTGCGTCCTTGCTTTTGATACAAACTCTGCGTGCGGCGTTCAACTTCAGCGATCTCGCGATCCTTTTCTTCCTCAATAGCAACTTCGGCGTTGTACTTGGCTTTGACATCATCGATTTTCTTCTGCGTTTCTTTGGTGGCCTTTTCAACGTCCGTCTTTTGCCCGGCAATGCCCTTCAACGCATCTTCACCCGCCGCAATAGTCTCTCGCAAGTCCTTCACGTCCAATTCCGCGGTCGTACGCTTAGCCACGAGCCCACGCAATTCTTCTTCAGCGACGTTGAGTTCCTTTTTCAATTGAGCCGCAGCTCGCGAGCTATCCTTTGATTCTTTCTCATATGTGCGTAAATTTTCTTGCACCATGTTCATTTGTTCATCACTAGCGCGGCTTGCATCATTCGCCACGCTACGCTCTTGTTCAATCGCGTCCAATTTGCCACGTGTCTCGCTCAAGTCTTGTTCGTAAATGGTGTACTCCAACGACCGACGCATCTTGTCCAAGTCAGTGTACTTTTGCAACTCCTCCTTCTCCGCATCCAACTCGGACAAACGACTTTCGATAAACTCAACTGTTTCTTGAATCTGATCGCGGCGACTTTTAGTCTCATCCATGACTTTCAACGACTCCTTGCGCTTTTCTTCGTAAACACTCGTACCGCCGATCTCCTTCAACAAGTCCAAACGTTCCTCGTCTTGCATGGTCGCCATTTTCATAATCTTCCCTTGCTGCACGACGTAGTACGGATTCGTGCGGCTGAAACCCGCCGACTCCAATAAGTTGATCACCTCCGCCTTCGTCACGTGCTTCTTGTCCAAGTAGTACTCATCCTTTTTCAAACCAATATTTCTTCGCAAGCGCACCTCTTCGCGCTCCACGGGTAATCGCCCATCCGCGTTATCGAAAACAATCTCCACGTACGCGCTCATCACTGCGTGACCTGCGCCTTCGTGCAAAAGTCGTTGGCGCTCCTCCGCACGAATTGTCCCGAACACATCGCTCAAGACGAAGCGAATCGCGTGAAAGAGATTACTCTTCCCCGAACCATTCGCCCCGACGATGCAATTCAACCCGTTATCGAAATCAACCACGGTTTGTTCGCGGTACGTCTTGAACCCTTCGACGATGACTTGTTTGATGTGCATCGTGCGCGTCGTCTACCCCAGCGCCCTGCGCGCGTCACACGTCAAAGAGTGCGGAGCGATTCGCGCGCGGTGTTTCCCGCCAGATTTTGAATTTAAATCCAATCTCCCGCCGCACCAGCGTCGTCACCGAGCGCGCGCGTGCCGTGCACTTCAAGCGATGCAGATGTGATCACACGTGCGTTTGCGCGCGATGCGTGCGCGATGCGTGCTCGTGCGCGCGTCAGCGAGTGACGTTGAGCACAAATCTCCCAAACAGGACTTCAAATTTTGAATTTTGAGCTGTCTCGGGCGCGCGGCGGCTCTGAAGGATGTTTTGAGTGCCTGGATCGCACAACGCAAAAACACGAGACGAGACACTGAATCGGGTGGGATGAAATGAAATGAAAATACAATGCGTGCGTGCTTACAACGATATGGTGACGGTTGACGCGATCGAGCGCGGCGACTTGGCGCTCTGATGAGGCGTTTAGTATTCGCCGAAATTTGTGTGGCCGGTAGATTTCGCGTGCTCGACGGCTTCTTTTTGACCTTTCAAGCCGCACTGGCACACCAAACATCGAAGGCTAAAATTGGCGGTGTCGGTGAATGAGCGCGCGTCGTGTTGACCCTTAACAAAGGCGCGAGCCTTTGCGTCAACGCCGTCGAGACGCGATGCATCCGACGTGGACACGCGCGTGATGTCCTTGGCATCATCCGTGCCCAATGGTGATGGATTCAGTACCATCGCGTCGTAGTGCAATCCATCGTACAATACCATGATTCTAGAATCGTATCCTTTGTCTTGACCGTATACATCGCAACGCTCGGTTTGAATATCGTACGCCGCGATTTCTACGCCGTAAAAAGAACTCAAGATGAACAACTCCACCTGCCCACCCCACGATTTGGGCTTTGCAATCCACTCCGTGTACTCCCGAGGCGGTTTTCCAAGAAACGCTTCGTTGAACGTCTCAGGTTCGGCGTTCACGGCATCGACAACGGCGCGACGGAGCGCTGGCGCCTCGCTCAAGGTACGCTTCACGCAATATCCCACGGCGTTGAACAAACAACTATTATCGCTCGCGATCACTCGACGAACGACATACGCCCGATCGACGCCTGCATCGCCGTTGGAGTTGTCAGCCGTAGACGCCGTCGCGTGCTCGTCGTCGTTCATGCTCAACGCCAGCGCGCGCGCAAGCGCCTCATCTTCATCCATCGAGGACATCGCGTCGTACGTCGAACTCGGCGCGGTATCGTGCGGTTCGAGTTCCACCGCCGTCACCGCCACCGCACCACGTCGCACTTGAATAGTCTCACCCGACTGCACGCACCTCGAGCACGGCGCGTCGTCGGCAACGTCCAACTGCTTTGGTGGGAAGCCAGTCAACAGTTGCTGCGTCGACGTCGGGATACCCGTGCACTCTTCGATGGACGCTTTCAATGACGCCAAGGGTGCGTCATCGTCGATGTTTAGCGCGTGTTGTCCACCATCGGGATCTCGGACGCGAAGGCGCATGTTGGTGCGTGTGCGCGAATGGCGTCACGGCTGGAGCAAGTGAATTTTTACGTACAATAACAAAGTGTTTTACAGAACGCCCGCGGCGGCGTCCCAGAGTGCGGTAAAGCTCGCGTCGAGCGTTGATTTTGATGGCGGTGACTTGGGTGATTCCGGGACGCCGACTTGAGTTTTTGAATCTGGAGGAAGTTCGAGGTCCTCGATGGCGTGAAGTACGTTGTGCACGAGCGAATTTTGTCGAGCGTGAAGTTCTGCACTCGATTGACGTGAGTGAGATACCACGCGCTCGGCGTCATTGTCATCAACATGAACGATCGCTGCCGTCCACGAAGGCTTGCGCCGACGTGACGCCGCCGATAATCCTGGAATGTTTGCGAATATGTCGCCGCGTGGCGTCGCGGCGTCAGTTTGTACGTCGACGCTTGAATCGCGTAGACGCATATCGATGATGCCCTTGTACTTGGCTTTTGAACGCATCTGCGCCTCTGCGTGCTGACGGGCTTCTGCAGCTTCTCGTTCGGCTCGCTGGCGATCTGCTTTGATGGTTTCTTCAGGCACGATGAGACGTTTGCTCGTAATGTCTTCTGACTCGTTACGCGCGTGCCGTACTGAGACGACGGAAGGCTTTCGAGGCGGACTATTGACGTGCCCCATGTGTTTTGTCCGTTGTTTCCTTGATTTCGCACCATGTTGAGCTCCATGCGGTGCAATGCGTTGCTGCTCTTCCGTGTCAGCTTTCGCCCTCGCGGGCATGAGCAAAAGCGCTAGAATCCAGCACAAATTAAAACTCTCCACCAAGACATCGACGAGCGTCTCCAACACCGAGTCCAACGCAGACAAAGGGACGTTGAGCATCACCATCGTCGCTCGCCATGGCGCCGATGCGATGGAAGCCGCTAAATATACACTACTAAATGGCGTCGACGCGGGCGCCATGGCGTGCGCATCGTGCGCGATTTCGTGCCTCATCAACTGTCGTTTTCGTCCCGCTCGATGTTTTGAAGCCTCCATTCGAAGCGCCCTGAGAATATGCAACACTAAAACTAGGCACCAAGACGTCGTACCGACAATACTAAGCACTTCGAGCACGTCATCCTTGAATACTACGTGCAACGGATTATTCCATACGCGCACGCGCACGACGAGCTCCAACGTCGGCGCCTCCCCAACTTTCGCCACCAGCGCACGCGCCGGCGCCGCAAGCTCTACCAACGACTCCCGCGTGTCTCCGCCGTTCGGTAAATTCTTCCCAAATCCTCTAAACACGCGTTGTTCGAGCCGCATCGCGCTCGAACCGTCCCTCGCGAGAAACGCGTCGACGGCGAAGACTTTCATGCCTCCAAACAACGCGAGCGTTCCGCCGCCCGCTTTTTTCGCCGTCACGCGCACCGCGGGCGCAGACGCGTGATGCGGACCGTCATCAACGTAAGAAACCTCCCAGTCGTACCCGAACACGTTCGTCGTGGGCGATATCGACGATGACGCGCACTTTGTCCACGTGGAGTCTTTCGCCTCGATGCGAAGAATAAAATCCTTTGACTCGGCGAGGAGGCCGAACACGAGCGCGAGGCTGAAGAAGAGCAGGGCGACGGACACCGCACGTTTACCCAGCCGCGCCGGGGCGTCTGGGGCGACGGCCACGGCGTGCGGCATGGTGTGAGGGCGTTGGTTGGAGGTGCGCATCTGGCGCGCTTTAAATGGAATGAGACGAGGACGCCACAGCTCTGGAACGTGGAACGTAATGGACAGCTTTATTTAACATAGAAGACTAAAGACGGTAAAAATTTGCGCGGGTGCAAAGGCAGAAGACTAAGTTGACGTTTAAGCCTCTTCAGCTGATTTAACGCCACCTTGTGTGGCAGAATTCTTCAATCGACCAGCGGCGATGACGGCGTGCGCGAAAATTTTAAATGACTTGTTTGGTGGAACCTCAACAGTGCTTGACGACGCATCGGAAAGTCGACTTTGACGGGAATGAAGTCGCGAGGAGACGAGGCTTTCACCAATAGCACCGAGGCCGAGAGACCGTCGTTCTTCGCTCGGTCTTGGCGGACCCCTTGGCGGACCCATGTCAACCGCTAGCTCCGCGGCGTCAACTCGCGCCTGCGCCGCCATCACCGCGGCTTTAGACGCCGCCATAGCTTTCGCGTTGCTTTCCTCATCCGTCATACCCGGGAACCACTCGAGCGGTAACAGTCTGACAAAGAAACCCACCGGAAGGATAATGACGCCGAGAATGATGGCGGTGATCCACTCCTTTGTGTTTTGAGACACGAACCCAATCGCTGGACCGACAACCGTGCTCCCGACGGCCTCGATAAAGAGAGCTTGCACACCCACGGTGAGGGCCAAGATACCGCAGAAAATGGGAGACTTTGTGATGGACGCGAACACGTTAACGTCGGCGATGCGACGAGAGTTGAGTTCGGAAAACACCTGCATGAAGACAAAGGCGTTGAAGATGAACCCGTTGAGCTCTAAATCTCTGTGGTGGCAGTCTTCATGCGCGGCAACTGTGGCAGTGGCAGCCACGATGGGGCATTTAATGTCAAGCAGATCCGCGCCGGCAAACATAAACACCAAGCACACCGTCAATTGGTACACGGAGACGCCAATGATGTTGCGCCACATTTGCTTGTTGATGAGAGGTGCAGTGCGGCCGAATGGCTTGCGCTTCATCAACTCTGGCGATGGAGGTTCAGTGGCGAGCGCGAGCGCTCCCATGGAGTCCATGATCATGTTGACCCATAGCAGAGGTACTGCCGCGAGCGGAAGCTCTTTAATCCCGGCAATGGCAGCAATTAAATTCAAGCTCACTGCGACGACGTTGACGACGAGCTGGAACTGTAAAAACTTTCGGATCGACTGATACACGTTACGACCCCAAAGCACAGCCTTGGCCATGGACTTGATGTTATCATCGAGAATGACGATGTCGCACGCCTCTTTTGCTATTTCTGTACCGGCAATGCCGAGCGCAAATCCGACATCGGCATCCTTCAACGCCGGGGCATCGTTGGTGCCGTCACCGGTGACCGCGACGACTTCGCCGAGAGATCTTTGCAAGTTGCAAAGCACGAGCTTGTCCGAAGGGGATGAACGCGCGAGGACGCGAATACGCATCGCGACGGCTTCCTTCTCGTGATCGGACATCTTACGGAAGACTGGACCCTCTAGCACTAATCCGTCATCGCCATCGACCAGGATACCCGCCTCGCGTGCGATAGCTTCAGCGGTGATGGCGTTGTCCCCAGTCACCATGCGCACGGTTACACCGGCACCACGAAGCAGCGCAACAGCTTCAGCCGTCTCGGGGCGAATCGGATCCTTGATGCCAGTGATTGCGAGCAGCGTCAAGTCACGCTCTGGGGCGGTTTCGCCAAGCTTGTTAGGGGCAGTGGGCGTGTCCATGTACGCGATGCACAACGTGCGCAGACCGCGTCGGGCAAAGTGCTCGATAGCAGCTTCCGCATCCTTGAGCTTTTGCGGCGTCAGTGTGCTTACCTTACCATCGGCACCCATAACTTTTGTACACAGTTTAACGACGATTTCGGAAGCGCCTTTGACGTGTAAACGCGTTCCAGAGCCATTGACGATGGCGGTTGACATGCGCTTGCGCGCAGAGGTGAAATGGTATCGCTGCGCTTCTGGAAACTTCTCGCGCAACTCAATGTATGATTGATGCGTCCCTGAAGGCGGTTGGAGCTGCTCTACGAGCTGAAGCAACGCACATTCAGTCTTGCTCCCGAGGTGTTCGACCGTGCCATTGTCCTTGCGGCTCAAGTTGGCGTCGGAGTTGCACGCCATGGATTGGCACAACATGTCAGAGTATGCCGCGCTCAAACCCGGCGGCGGCATTTGGCTGTACTCTTTGCCATCAATCCAAGCTTCAGTGACAGTCATTCTGTTCTGTGTGAGGGTACCAGTTTTATCGGCGTTGAGTTGCGTGGCGCTACCCATGGTCTCGCACGCCTCAAGCCGGCGCACGAGGTTTTGATCGCCCATCATTTTACGCATGGCAAACGCCAAACCGAGAGTAATGGCCAACGGCAAACCTTCAGGAATGGCAACGACCACAATGGTCACGGCGTTGATCAAGTAGTCCAAGATAAGCGTCGCGTCCCAGCCGTTGGATTTGCCGTTGATGCACCAGCGAATCATGCTCGCCAAAAAGGTGAGAACCGCGGCGCCTATGCCGAAGTTACCGATTTGCAACACCAAGCGTTCGAGACGCTCTTGAAGAGGCGTGTCGCTCGGTTCGACGATCAAAGTTTTAAGAATCACCCCCCATTGCGAGCGAGAGCCGACGCAGATGATCATCACCGTACCAGAACCTTCGGAAATGGACGTACCGCTCAACACGAACGGGTCCTTGTCACGCGACTTTGAAATATCCAAGGGTTCTCCCGTCATCGCCGCCTCGTTCGCCTTGAACTTTGACCCTTCGATAAAAACCGCATCTGCAGGGACTTTATCTCCAGCCGCAAGCTGCACCAAGTCACCGACGACGATTTCGCCCGCCGACACAGCTTTACTTTCGCCGTCGCGAATCACTTTAACCGTGTAATTGTCCTTGATCGAGTTCAACTGACGAAACTTAAGCTCCTTGACGTAATCAATGTACGCTTGCATGAAAACCACGACGAACACGACAATGATAATCGCAATCCCTTCCAAATATCCATACTCTGCTCGATGCGACGGCATCCCCGCCCCCACTCCGAGAGAAATGATGGACGCGCCAATCAAAATCCGAACCGTCAAATCCCCGAGCGCATCGTTACACAATTGCAAGAAAGATTTCGGCGGCGGGTACTCAAACTCATTCACACCATACAACGCTTTACGCTCCTCACTCGCCCATTCCTTGTTGCACAAACCCTTCTTTAAATCCGTTTTCAAAAACAACGCGAGCGTCTCCGTCGACGTCTCCGCGAGCGCCTTCACATCCCGATCCGTGACATACGCCTCAAGCGTCGCCGCATTTATCCTCCCCATCGCAACCGTCGCGTCCTCGTCGTCCGATATATGAACCACACAACCCTCCGTACGCGCGCACTGGCCAGTCAATCAAATCGACGCACACACCCGTGCGACGCCAATCCGATCGCAAAACCGTGCAAATCACCCCCCAGAACCGCGTCGCACCGCGAACCACCGCGACACGCACACACGCGTGCCGAGGTTAACCAACTGCACGCGTCCACGACGCCGAGCGCTCGAGCGTATGCGGCGTTGCGGCGTCGCGCTGTGTGGAATATTCTGGATCGGTGGACCCCACGACGACGTGTACATTGAACACCATGACGGATTTTTCTTATTTTCTTTGTCCTGAGTCATGATTGGTCCATGTGTCCCTATGATGGGTGGTTGCCACGTGGCACTTTTTGGTGCGCGACCGCCGCATCGCCCGATGCGACGCGCGCAGTGGCTGGCGCGCGACGGTCCGGCGTCCGGCGGCGCGTGCGCGCGCGATGGCGTCGTCGTCGTCGTCGTCGTCGTCGTCCGCGGCGTCGTCGTCCGCGGCGTCGCTCGCGACGCGCGCGCGCAGACGCGGCGCATCGGCGTTGCGCGCGACGTCGAGATTGGTGCGCGCGCGTGCACGGTGCTCGATGGCGATGGCGTCGTCGTCGTCGTCGTCGTGGGCGCGCCGGACGCGCGCGCGCGTGACCACGCACGTGGTGTCCGCGGAGGACGCGCGCGAGGGCGCGGAGGCGTTAGCGCGGGCGGCGTTGCGCGCGACGTCGAGATTGGTGCGCGCGCGTGCACGGTGCTCGATGGCGATGGCGTCGGCGTCGTCGTCGTCGTGGGCGCGCCGGACGCGCGCGCGCGTGACCACGCACGTGGTGTCCGCGGAGGACGCGCGCGAGGGCGCGGAGGCGTTAGCGCGGGCGATGAGTGCGTGCGAAGGGGCGGGGAGCGCGTGGGACGCGAAGGCGTTGGAGCGCGCGTTGCGGGCGCCCGAGACGCAACGCGTGTTCGTGTGCGCGAGGGATGGGTCTGGGGAAGTTGTGGCGTATGCGTACGCGGCGAGTGATGGGTCGATGGTGGCGACGGTGGAGAGGGTGTGCGTGAGGGAGGATTTGAGGAGGCGAGGCGTGGGGACGCGGACGGCGCGCGCGCTCGGCGACGCGCTCGCCGCGAGGGAGATTTATGACGTCGGTGCGCGCGTTCCGGGGGGGCTGAGGATATTTTTTGAGGGCATGGATTACGATGACGACGAGTCGGGGGCGACGTACATGCGGTGGATGCCTGGCGAGGGCGCCGGGACGTAGTAGAGAATAAAATAGTCTGTTGTTGTACGCATATATCAAAACCGTAGAGTGAGTTTTCATTTCATTCCGAGCTCGGCAGCGAGCGAGCCTTCGGCAGCCATTTCCAAAATGATGTCGCACCCACCGATGAGCTCGGATTTGTAAAAGCATTGTGGGTACGTTGGCCATTGCGAATATTCTTTGAGCCCTTGTCGTATGGGCTCGTCTTGAAGAATATCAAACGTCGCGTATTCGACGCCGATGGCGTCCAAGGCTTGCACAACCTTGGCGGAGAACCCGCATCGAGGCTCGGTGCGCGTGCCTTTCATGAACAAAATCACATCCTGCGCGGCTAACATGGATTTGATTCTATCGTTTATCGCGTTTTGTACTTTAGACTCCTTGGACGAGCACGCCTCCTTCAGTTCGCCCGCTTCGGCGAGCTCTAAAATAATGTCGCAACCACCGACGAGTTCGCCGTCAACGTACACCTGCGGGTAGCTTGGCCATGAACTATACACCTTGAGCCCTTCTCTAACGTCGTTATCGGCTAGAATGTTGAACGACCCAAACTTGACGCCCGCCGTCTTGAGCGCTTCGACGACTTTACGGCTAAATCCACACTTGGGCTCGTCGGGGTGACCTTTCATGAACACCACCACCGGCTGACTTTCAATCAGGCTCTTCAAACGCGCGTTGAGTGCATCGTTCGTGGCTGTCGTCGTCGTCGTCGTCACTGTCGTCGCCATCGTCGCCGTAGCCGCCGTTCGAGGAAAGAATTGCTTTGTCTTATTCGTCACCACCGCCGCGTCCGCGCCCTCGTGTGCATCCACCCGCCTTCCATCGCGCGTGAACACAAAGTACGGCACGCTTGACACCCCCTCTCGCTCGCACACGTCCTCCACCGCTTCCGCATCGCACCGCGCGAACGACGCCGAGCCCGCGTGCGCCTTGGCCAGCTCAGTCATCAGCGCATCCATCGCCGCGCACGGCTCGCACCACGACGCGTAAAAGTGCACCACCCCCGACGGATTCGCGCGCATCCATGCATCGTACGCCTCGGCGGACGTGATTTCGATCAGCGCCGTCGACATCGCGGTCGGTGCGCGTGGGACTATGACGATGCCGGATGCGGTCACGCACCGCACACGCCGACGCCCAATCGCACAGACGCGCGCACCGACCGCGATGTCGCGCATCCCGGACGCGGACGACGTCACGCCTAAAGTCGCGGGCGTGCCCGTGGACGACCCGGACGTGAGCTCGGTGCTGTACGACGCGAATATGATTGAAGGCGCGCTCGAGCAGCTCGCGGCGCTCGTGGTGTCGCACCTGGGTGACTTTGAAGTGTTCGTGCCCGTGACCACGGGGGCGATGATGTTCGCGAGCGATCTCGTGCGCAGCGTGTATACGATGGAGCGCATGCTGCGCGAGGAGCTGCGGCGGGGGTATAAGCGGATGGTGATTTCGTGCGCGACGTGCGCGTCGTACGGGGCTGGGACGACGAGCGACGCGAACGCGGAGGTGGAGGTACGATTGCCGTCGTGCGATGTGAAGGGGAAGCGGGTCTGTATTTTGGAGGATATCATTGATACTGGGCGTACGGTTATGGCGCTGACGAAGGCGTTGTACGCCGCGGGTGCGGAAGAAGTCGCGCTCATAGCTTTGATGGATAAGTCGGCGAGACGAGACGCCGAGGCGACAAAGTACTTTGAAGAGAAGAATATGAAGATTGCGTGCGCATTCATGTGCCCTGATGAGTTCGTAGTGGGATACGGGTTGGATTACGGCGGTCGGTATCGCGAGTTGCCGTTCATTGGCGTGTTGAAACCGGAGTTGATCGCCGCGAGCGCCGAGAAAAAGTAGAAAATTTTTTAACGACGAAAGACCTTTTCACATCGACTGTTTGATTTCTCTTTAAAACTGATATCACAACATTATGACGCCCCTATGACACAACATAAAATGCCCCTATGATGACGCCTTGACGACGGGGCGAACTGAGTCCTTGCCGTAGTGCGTGCCGAATCCCGAGCCGGTCGGGCACCACGCGCCCGCTTCAGTGCCGCTCGGCGTCGGAAACTGCAGGCCCGTGGCGATGTCCATCGTGCACTTACTCAGCCTTGCGCGCTCTCCAAAGATAAATAAGTTTTGAAAATGACTGGTTTGGACTTTGATTTCCTCGATTGATTTCGTTATGTTCCCATCGTCGTCCTCAATCGCCTTGCACAGGTGGTCGTTCCAAGCGACGAATTTCTGCTGAAGATACGAACGCGGCGGACCGATCCATTTGTTCTTTTTCCACTTGCCTCGCGAGCACACAGCTTTGGTCGGTATCAAATATTTGTGCTTGCCAATAGGTGGGAAATAATCAGTGCGATATGTCCATGAAAAGTCTGGCAAGCAGCACGGTTTGAGAATCAAGTGCTGCGTGTTCGGATGGTTGTTAAACATCTCGACGGCTTTGATGCTCAACGTGCCGCACAAATGAATTCCGAGCACGATGAATGGGCCGTTCCAACGATTAAAAATATGCATCGCCAACTGATTAACCGCGGCGTGATCTTTCAAATCAACCTTGCGCGTGGTCATCTCGATCGGCCAGGCGTATTTCCAATCGCCGACGCCGTACACGTGCTCCCAGTTGATGTGATGCGGCTTTGGCTGCTTCCCGAACATCGACCACATTTTATCCACTAAAATAATCTCCCGCACCTTGTCAGCGGGAAGCATCTCGCTCAAGAACATCGCGAGGTAACCAAATCCCGAGCACAAATCTATTATCACCGCACGTTCGGCTGGAGACTGAACTTCAATCGCTGAGATGTACTTCATGGTCTTTTCAATCACTGGAGCCGACTCGTTAAGTTCTTTCGCCAATCTATCTCCCTTCACCACGCGTAACCACACTTTTTGAGGAAACTCGCGCTTCCACTTTTGCATCACGCGCACGCATTCGTCGATAATGTGCGGATAATCGCGCGATATCGGCAACTCAGCCAACTGTCCACGGAGCCACGCCCCGGCGTCCTCAACGGCGGCGTCCAAGTCATACTCCTCATCGTTTCTATTCGCCACCTCGAACGTCGGGCGCGGCATCGGGTCCGGCGCGCCGTTCGCGTCGTCGCTCGCCTTTGACGTCGTCGTCGTCGTCGCCACGCCACTGTCCCCAAGTTTCGCTGGCGCACAGTCCGCCGCCAGCGCTGACGGCGCCGACGCCGGCGCCCGGTCGTCGATCGCGTCGCCCGTCATCGTCGTCGCCGCGGCGTCGCGCGCGTCGCGCGTCGGTTTCCCGTTCGCCCCGCCCATCGCGCGTCGTCGCGCACGGCGCGCTGCGGCGGTGAGTGACACCAACTGTCTGCCGATGGCGGCTCAAAAAGAGATTTCACGGCGGCGCGTCTCGATGACAATACAAATGACTACGGTCTAGGTTCAGGATCGAATGGGATCCCGAGCGCGGCGGTGTAACGCACGAGCCGTTCCTCGTATGATGCGAGAAGCATGTCTTGCGCGGTGACGCGACGTTTGAGGGTGATGGATTCTTCGAAGAGCTCGGGATCGACGGCGTCGAGTTCTCGACGGAGCTTGGCGTTCTCGCGACGCAACGTCGATGCGACGGATTGGAGCTCGTCTAGGGCGTTGACATCGCATGTGTTGTGAATGGCGATGGCATCGTGCGTCGGTGACGGTGCGGCGGTGGTGGGTGCGCCGTCGAACGCGCGCGCGACGGCGGATGAGGACGAGGACGCGGCGTTGATTTGCTCCTGGAGCGCCCGGATTATGCTGTCCTTTTCCGCGTGCACGGCTTCGAGCGTCGCATGCTGCGCCAAAGTTCGCTTCAAATTTTCAATTGTGACATCGCGCGAATCAAGCTCGGCCCTGAGATCGCGAATTGTTGCTCGTAATGACGCGATGGACTCCCTCGCCAGTCGACGATCGACGCTTCGATTCGCCTGCGCCGAAGCCACCGCGACTGGAGCGCTCTCGCGCAGCGCATCTAGTTCTTCACGCAACGCGAGAATTTCATTCTCACTATGAGCGAATCCACTTTTTTCTGATTCCTTCAACGCGTCGACGAGCGCGTGTAACTCTTCGTTCTCGGCGCGAAGCGCGCTCTGGGCATCTTCGCCTCTTTGGCTAAATTCAATCCAATCCCTCTCGAGCGCATCGATGGTTTCGCTCGTTGTCCGCAGTTTCTTCTTCAACGCATCGCGCTCTTGCGTGATGTTAAATAACTCTTCAGCTCTCTCTGTCGCCAGGGATTCAAGCTTGGCGTTCACGGCGGCGCTCACATCGAGCTTTTTCGTCATCGTCGCCAATTCGCGGCGCGCTGTCATCAAATCCGCAGCTGTCGACGACGACCCGTGCGATTGCGCGCGCTCGCGTGCGCGCGCGCGATCGAGTTCTTCGGCGTAGCGCTGCACCGCGGCGCGCGCTTCTCGAAGTTCGTCTCTGAGCGCTACTTTTTCTCGAGCCGACGTCGTCTCGAATGTTTTGAGCGCGTCTCGCATCGCGCGCGCACCATCTTCCGCGGCACTCGCCCGTGCCTGCGCGCGCTCTAATTCCGCATGCATAGAACGAGTAGCGCCGTTGTCCTCATCGCGCGCGGCACCACCCTCAACGTCCACCGCGCGCGCCGCATTCTCTTCCTCTGACGATTTCTTCAGCGACGCCACCAACGCCTCCATTTTAAACAACTCCAAATCCCTCGCCGCAATCGCGCGCTCGTACGCCTCCACACGCGCATCGGTAGATTTCGCATCCAACACCACTCGATCGAGCGCATCTTTCGCCTCACGCATCTCTCGCGCGGCATCACGCTCAGCCTTTGCCGCGCGCGACGTCGCCTCCGCGCGACGTCTCGTCAACGCATCCGACGCCGCATCGATCGCCGCACCGATCGGCGACCGCGGCACAGCGTCGTCATCCCCGAAATCAAACCCTTTCGACGCGATGGCGTCGGACTCGGACTCGTCGTCGCTCGTCCGCGCGCGTACGTCGCCATCGAGCTCGTCGCGGATGATATCGCGCAATAATCCATTCGCGCGCGCCAAGCTCCGCGGCGCCGACATCGCGCGCGCGGTCGACGCGGACTATAGGACGCCGCGCGCGCTGAATCCGCGCGCTGAATCCGCGCCGCGCTGCGTCGAGCCGCGCCGAGCCGCGCGCGTGGCGTCAACGAATGGCGACGACGGTTGCGTCAGAACTCGCCTCTCGCGAGCACCGACGTCGACGACGACGACGACGTCGACGACGCGCGCGACGCGCGCGACGGGGGCGCGTGAACGCGTCGCGTGCGCGCCGCGGCGACGAACGACAACGTCGTCGTCGTCGTCGTCGTCGTCGTCAACGTCGCAGAGACGAGACGCCATCGTCATGCGTGCGGCTCGACATCGTGACGAACACCGCCGTGCGGCGACGACGGTGAGGCGCACGCCGCTCGGGACGTTCGTGCGCGAGGCGCGCGAGGCGTACGTCGCCGCGCGTGGGGATGTGCGCGTGGTTGTCGGGAACGAGGCGTGCGATTTGGATAGCGTGGCGTGCGCCGTGGCGTACGCGTACGTCGAAAGCGCGTCGTCGGCGTCGTCAGCGATGGTTGTTCCGATCGTGAGTTGCGCGAGGGAAGACATATACTTGCGCCCTGACGTCGTGTATGCCTTGCGAGAGGTTGGCGTGGAGATTGAAGATGTGTTGTGCTTGGACGACGTCGTCGGCGCGGATGTGGCGACGCCGAAAAGTATATGTTTAGTCGATCACAACGCGTTGAGCGCGCGAATATTTCCACGTGCGTGGGGCGATCGGGTGCGGCGAATTATCGACCACCACGAAGACGCGCGCGCACACGACCAGGGCGAGTGTGATAAGGTTATTGAGCTCATCGGGTCGTGCGCGAGTTTGGTGCATCGCGACGTCGTCGCTGCTAAACGCGAGGCGCTCGACGCATCGGGCGCGCGCGACGTGGCCAGGCTACTGCTCGGTGCCGTCGTGCTCGATACTAGATTTTTAGATGCATCGACCACGCGCGCGTCGGCGATCGATTTCGAAACCGCGGACGCGCTTCGAGCGACGCTGGATTGGGACGAAGACGCCGCCAGACGAGAGTACGAGACGCTCTCCGCGGCGCGTCACGACCAGAGCGCGTTCACGTGCGCACAGCTTTTAGCGAAAGATTACAAACAATGGACCATGGGCGCGTACGAAATCGGTGTCGCATCGTTCGGCGTGCGCTTGCAGGATTTGGCGGCGAGGCAAGACGCTTCGTCCATCGACGCCGAATGCGACGCCTTCATGGCGTCCAGACGCGTGCACGCGTTATTCATGATGACGTCTTTCGAAGACGCAGACGCGGGCGGGGCGTACACGCGTCAGATAGCTGTCACGCGCCCAGTAGAGGGTGTGCTCGATTGCGCGGACGTTATGCGTCGCGTGAATGAGCGCACGCCCGTGTCGCCGTTTGACGTCGACTCAAACGCGTCCACGACGGCGTCGCGCGCGTTGCGTGCATCGTACGCCATGGCGGACGTCAAGGCGAGTCGTAAAAAGGTACAACCGATTTTAGTAGACGTCTTCACCGCGTTGTCGGCGGAGACGCAATCGTAGCGATATATATATATAGCATTTGCGCTCAAAGAGCGTCTTTGTCCCGAGCCGTCGCTCCACAGCGAGTCTCATGCCTTCAGCGATAGATGCCCTCGAAGCCGCTGTCGATGCGTACGAAAACGAACGTCTCGAATCAAGCGACGACGCATCGACGTCATTTCGTCACCTCGCGCGCGCGCGACACCTTGTCAAGCGTCTCGAAAAGCTCATCCCTCTCACCGTGTCGCGCGACGGCTGCGCGAGCGACTCCAGCGACAGCGCGTTTGACTTTTCCAAGTACGCCACGCGCGTGATCGCACTGCATATCGCATACGCGGGGTGGGCATATCACGGCTTCGCCAGCCAGGGCGCGCGCGGCAAACCGACGGTGGAGCAGTTTGTGTTTGACGCCTTGGCGCGCACGCGGCTCGTGTCGTCCAGCGAAGACGTCTTCAAAACGCACGACTACGCGCGATGCGGTCGCACGGACAAGGGCGTGAGTGGCTTGGGGCAAATTATCACCCTGCGCGTGCGTTCGAATGGGGTGGATGACGTCAACTTGGAGCACGAGATTGACTACGTGAGCGTGCTCAACCGAGCCTTACCAGACGACATCCGCGCGTTGGGATGGCGACCCGTCGACGACGGCTTGAGCGCGCGTTTCGACTGCAAATGGCGCGAGTACAAGTACTTTTTCGACCACGCCGACGGGTTGGATTTGGACGCCATGCGTGAAGCCGCGCGGGCATTCGAAGGCGTGCACGATTTTAGAAACTTTTGCAAAATGGACGCCGAAAACGTCAAGAGTTACACTCGAGGCGTGTTCGAATGCCGAATCGAGCTCGACGGCGTGCGACGCATGCACTACATACGCGTGCGCGGAAGCGCGTTCTTGTGGCATCAAGTGCGATGCATGGCATCGGTGTTATTTATGGTTGGGCTCGGGCGCGAGTCGCCGAGTGTCGTCGCCGAAATGCTCGACGTCGCCGGCGCGACGCCGAGAAAGCCTCAATACCCGATGGCCCCCGACGCATGTCTGCTGCTGTGGCGCAGCGGATACGACCCTGATCGGTTAGACGTGAGCGACATGTTCATCACTGAGCGCGCGCTCTCGCAGCTCGAGACGCACGTGTCCCAACAAGTGCACCGATGTCGCGTTCGCGCGGCGGTGTGGGACGAAACGTGGGAGCACGTCGTCGAAGCGAGGCGCAAACGCGGTGGTGACGCCGCGGCGCTTGCCAAAGATTTTGCCGCGGTGAATTGCGCTGGAAACATTAGCGTCGCTAGAGCGCCGCACGTTCCGCTGAAAAATAGACCCACAGAGGATACGTACGACGAACGCGTGGCAAAAATCGCGGCGGCTAAATTCGCCAAATTAGACTCCTAAAACGGGCGTCGCCTGAGGCGCGCATCGTCGACCGCGGTCGCCCATTCTCTAGCACTAGCACATCTTTCTACTATAAAAACATTCTACAACGCGTTTGGATCTTCGTACGTGTACATCCCTAAACATCCCGCGCCCGAACGCGCTCGAGCGCCAAGGCGACGTTCGCGCGCGTCGCCGCCAATCGCCTCGCCTGCACGTCATCATCCTCTACATCCGCCTCCTCCTCCGCATCATCGCCGTCACTACCACGAAATCTCCGCCACGTACGCCGCCGAATCGCCCATCGCGCGCGCGCATCCTCCAACATTTGAACGTCACGCGCTCGAGAACGCACGTCGTCGACGCCTCGTTCATCCTCCGTCGCCGTCGCGAGCAACGCGCTCGCGCGCTCCCTCGCCGCGAGCTCCATCGAGCGTCCGCGCGTCGACACATCCACGCATGCGCTGATCACGCCCGCGGCGATGAGCGCCTCGCGCGCGCGCGCGACGTCGCCGAGCCACCATAACGCGCGCGCGCGCTCGACGCCAGTGCGGCTCAAGAATCCATCATTCGACCGCACCAGCGCCGCGCACGACCGCGCCGAGCCGTCGACGAGGAGCGGCACGGTGAAATATGAAATATACGCCCCCGCGCATGCGGTGGTGAGGGCGAGGAGCGTCCGGCGCGTCGCACGTTGGGACGATGTTAACGCATCTATGGATTCTGAAGCATACGTACGACATCTTTCAACGCCTGCGACTCGCGACGCGGTCGATGCGGTCGACGTGGCGACGACGCGACCGCGGCGATGCGCGATCGCACCGAGCACGCGCGCGCCCGCGTCGCGAAGCATCGCGACGCAAAGTGCGGTTGACTTTGTGATGTTTTCAAAATACTCGTCGAGCTGTCGGCACTTCTCGTCGCACAGCGCGGCGCGTCGAACGGCGCACGGGGCGTGCGGTGGAGAGATAATCAAATCGTACACGCCAAAACATCGCATCGGTGCCATGACGACGTCGACGTCGCGAACGCTCGCGACGTTTGTGGGCGTGCCAGAGATGTCTCGTCAGTGGCTCGAAGCCATCGACGCGGCGCATCCGTCCGCGGACGCGCGCACCGTGGCCGCGGCGGTGCTCGCGAGCGACTTTAACGCGTGCGCGCGAGGTGGCGCGCTGGCGAGCGCGACGCGAGGCGCCATCGCGCGAGGCGCGCACGTGGTGCAGCTGGATGAGTGGTTGAACGCGCGCGCGCCGTCAGACGCGCGATACGACGAAGGCGCGTGTCGCGCGCCCGGGAGCGGTGCGCGGTGCCTGAAAATGCGTCTCACTGATGGTGCGCGGACGTATGTGGCGTATGAGTACGATGCGTGCGGGGCGTTGAGCGGAGGGGCGATGAAGGCGGGGATGAAGGTGCGGTTGACGCACCCGTACGTCGCGGAGGACGGCGCGTTGTGGTTACGGGATGAGAACGTGTGCGTGCTGGGGGGCGAAGTAAGAGCGTTGGAGCGCGCGCGCGAAAGGGTGGTGGGCGTGTTCGCGCGGGCGAATCGGCCGGGGGTGATGAAGCGAGAAGAGGAGGCGATGAAGGCGGCGTGGGGCGTCCAGGCGGAGTCGAGGATACGAACAGACGCGAGCACGGACGCGTCGGCGCGACCGCGCGGCGATGGAGGACGCGCGCCAGCCGCGGCATCGAAGGTCGCGTCGGTAACAAGTGCTGTACCAGTGCGTGCGACGACTGCGGCGCTTGAGGCTTCAACGGTGGTGCGCGAAACGCAAATCGTCGAGGTGCTCGAAATCGACGACGACGAGGACGCGCGAGACGTCGAGGATGCCCACGAACCGATCGTCGACCCCAAGCCTTCGGAGCGCGTTACGCGTAATAGCCAGCGCGTTCGAGATTCGTTGCCGTCGTCGAGCGGTGGTGTTACTAGAGGAACGCCAGTGGTAGGCGCCAACGCGCGCTACGTAGCAGAGCGCCTCAACGCCACCGGCGTGCGCGGCGCGTGGACGTACATCGCCGCTCTCAAAGCCGTCCGCGACGACTTAGCTGACGACGACAAACCCGTAATTCATGGATGGATTTCAAAAGTAGGCGCGATTGAGTTGCAAACTGCGGGTTCGGCGCCGAAATGGCGCGCGCGCGTACAAATTTCAGATTCCACGGGGTACGTCAACGCATGGATGCGTTCCAGCGTGCTCGAACTCGCGGCGGGCGTCACCATATCGCAATACATCGCGGCATCGATCGATGAGCGCAAGAGCATCATGGACGCGTTAGGTGCGCGCCTCGGAACGTTTTGTGGACGCATCAAGCTATCAGACTTTAAATCCAAGAATGTCGTCGTGTTCAAATTGGACCAACAACCGACGAAGTTCGCATCGGGCGTGGGCAAGGCGCTTGAGGAACGCCGCGCCGAATTTGCGCGCATGCGTCACAACACTCGATGATTCCTTGACATATCCCGGTAGATACGTACAACAGTAGCTCAGAAATGAACGTTTTAGCGCGCAGACGCTTGTAACCAACGCCAGACGGTGCCTCTCGCTCTTTCACCCATGTCCGATGGCGGCGTCGCCGCCATCTTCGCCGTGCTCGGTATCGGTGGCTTACGCGTCATACACACCGCGCTCGCGCTCGTCGCGCGCGTGCTCGCGCTTGTGTTTGAGAGCGTGTTCGGAGTCGCACGCTCGCTGTCCTCAGGCGACTGGAAGCCCGCGAGCGGCTCCACCTCGTCTCGCCGCCCGAATGCGCCGCTGTCCGATGACGATGTGCGTGAAATTCCCATACGCATATTGAATTCCACGACCTCGCGCGAGCGAGCGATGGAAAAGTTCGCGAGCTATCGCGAGTGGAGCGCGCGGTTTCGCTTGCACGAGCTCTTGCGCACACCGAAACCATACTTTGACGTTATTAAAGCGCACTACCCGCAAGTCATGCATCACACGACGGATAAAGAAGACTTTGTCATCATCATGGAGAAACCCGGCCACGTGCCCGAGCTTTTACGCGCCGTGCGCGAGACGGCGTACGCGTTGGGGCGCGACGACGACGACGCCACCGAAGTCGTGCTCGAGCACTTCGCCTTTGTGAGCACGTACATGTACGAGCGCGTGGACGCTCGTGAGCACCCGTACGGGAAGATTGTACAAATTATAGATTTAAGCGCTGTGGGTATGAGTGACGTGCTCGGGATCGAGGTGTTTGGTTTTTTACGCGAGTATTCGGCGAGCGCGAAAATCGCCAACATCGAGCGCGTGCATCGCGTCTTTATTGTAAATCCGCCGCCTGGGTTTACGTTCGTGTTTAACGCGTGCAAGCCGTTGATTTCGACGAAAACCTTGAAACAAATCGTGGTGTGCGCGAGCGTAGACGACGCTCGACGCGAGATGTCCAAGGTGATGTCGCTCGACAAAGTGCCCAAAGAGTACGGAGGTGCGTGTGCGTGCGGCCGATGTTGGCGAGGCGACGCGAACGAGGACGCGCTGCACGCGTACGTGCACGAGTTGAATCATCGACGCGAGTAGAAACAATGCAGCATCTGCGTAGTAGTAGTCACATGATCATAGATTCCCTAGAACGTATTGAAATTACAAACATCAAACATCCGGCGATGGTCTAAAATTTCGCCGACGTCTTCCACGTCAACTTCCCTTTACCCTTATACGCCTCTTCGTGCGCCAAAATCTCCTCCGGTGACATCCCATCGTACACGTCACCACTCTCCCCAGCTTGCGCCTTGACCAACGCCTCGATCTCCGCCGGGGATAATCCTTCAAAAGGATCGCCTCCTGTTTCATCCTCTTCGTCCCCGTCCCCGTGCGCTATAAAACTTTTCCCCTCCAGCGCCGCCGCCAGCGCGCGCTTATTATTCTCCATCGCGCGTATCCTATCCTCATCCGTCCCCATGTCATCATAATACCTCTTCGCGCGCGATCCGACGACGAAGGCGACGCCGAGCCCGAACGCGAGCCAATACGCCTTTTGCCACGGCTTGAGCTCGCCCACCCACCGTTCGCTATCCAGCACCGCGCGCTCCCACGGGAACATCACCGACGCGAGAGGATTATCTGGCGCGCCCGCAGACGCCGCGCGCGCCTCGGCGGCGTCGGCGGCGGCGTCTTTCGCCGCAGCGGCGGCATCGGTGTCGGTGCGCTTGCCTCTCGTGCGCTGTCCAACCACACGCGCACCGGGCGCGCGCGCGCGTGACGCCGACGCGACGGCCGAGGACGACGAGGACGACGAGGACGCGACCGCGCGGTGCGCGCCTTCCGTCGCCGCCATCACGAGCACGCGAGCGCACCGACGAAACATGAGGTGACGACGCGCACAGGTGGTCACACTGTGACGCCTCGAATCGGGATTCGCGCGCGCCATGGCGGACGGCGCCGCGCCTCCGCCGCCACCGGCGCCGGCGCGCGCATCGCTCGATAATCTCGCCACCACGCCCCTCTACGAGCGCTCGTTCGAAGACCTCGAGGCGCTGGCGAACGGGGCGAGCGGGACCACGGTTCGTTCGAATATTTCTCGGGCGCAGCAGCGCGCGAAAGATTTGCGCGTGTTCGAGTACGACACCGACCATAGGGGGGTGCGGATCACGTCCAGCGCGAGGCCGTTTTCTATGCGCGCGACGCACCGCGAGATTGGGTGCACTAGCACGAGCTTGGCGTTGTTTTTGAATGCAGCCGCGCAGCTGGGCGTGTTGGCGTTGGCGTTGGCGTTGGCGAGTTTGTATTCATTGGTGGTGAACGTGATCGATAATCAGTTTACGTCGACGTACGTGGTGAGTGGTACGACTGCGGCGGGGTTGGCGACGAATGTGACGTGTTCGAGGCCGTATACGACGCATGGACCGGTGCTGCGGTCGAGCCAGGGGTCGAGGTGCGCCATCGGGGACTTGGAAAGTTTTTTCAATTGTCCGATGACGTGCGTGGTGGATTCGAACGTGGCGTTCGAGACGAGCGAGACGTGCGAGACGCATTATCCGTGCCAGCTCAAGGATGTGCTCACAAATGCGCAATATGCAAAGTGCTGTATGGAAGTGTTGGAGAATACGGCGACGTCGACGCCCAAGGAGTTTCAAGGCATTCAAACGGTGGTGACGATTTTGTTCTTATTGTTTGAGTTTTTCTATACGCGAAATCAGCAAGAAACGGCGACTAGTATTATCTCAGCCACGGTGACGGCGGGGGATTATTCAGTGTACGTGGATGGGTTTGGCAAGGGAAACGTGTGGTCGCGTCGAGAGGTGGCTGATTTCTTTGCGCATTACGGCGAAGTCGTCTCGGTGTGTCACTTGACAAATACGCATAAAATCGTCATTTTAGAACGTAAGATTCAAACGCTGTTGAATATTCGAAACGAGCTCGAAACTAGAATGTTCGACGAATATGAGCAGCGGGAAAAATCATCGAGGCTGGGATTCCTTCGCGAATGGTTGTTTCGAATGATCGTCCTTCGCGGAATGAAGGCCAACGAAGAATCTATTGATAATATTGAACGCAAAATTGCCCTGGCGAAACGAGAAATAGCCAAGTTTGATGGCGACAACTCAAAGAGCGTGCACCTAGGAATGGCGGTGGTTACTTTCAATTATGAGCAACACGCCACGAATTGTTGCGACGACCACGAGAGTGACAACTGGGAAAGACTTTCGCGATTCTTCACGGGCAGATATCCACCAGACTTTAGAGGCCGTAAATTATTAGTGCGACGAGCACCAGAGCCAAGTGATATCAATTGGCAACATTTACGCGCGCGCCGAAGTAAGTCTCGAATTATCATGTGGGAAATCGCGTCGTATCTCACTCTAGGCGCGGCGTTGACGGTCGGCGGTCTCGTTCAGTATTATTTTGAACGCATACGATTTGTTGAGCTGGCGGTGATTAATCAAGAAGTGGCTCTTACTTCCGCGGCATCTTTTGCATCGCAGGTGCATTTACAAGTGCTGACAGCCGGGGCGTCTGTGGTGACTGTTTTCATCAACTATGTTCTCGATTCGCTCACGATATTCCTCACCAGTCGTGAAACGCACATCACCAAGACTGACGCAAACAATGTGTTGCTCATAAAGATTACTGTCGTGCAGTTGCTCAACTATGTTGTGGTTCCTATCCTCACAAATCGGTGTTCTACTCAAGTAGATGGCGCCTGCAACTGGTACACCCCTGGTGGTTTGATTGAGTTCGCGTTTTACTTGCAACTGTTCAACATTCTCGCGTTGCCAGTGCGAATGATGCAGTTGGGCAATAAATTCTTCACTTATGTGCTCGCTCCGCGGGCGAGAACGTTCTGGCTTCAAGAGAAAATGTACGAACCCAAAGAATTCGACTTGTCGCGACAGTACTCCGAGCTGTTGAAAATCATCGGCCTCGCCGCGATTTACGGGCCGGCACTTCCGGTGAGTTACGCGCTCGCAGTCATTGGTATTGTTGTCTGCTATTGGTGCAACAAGTACAGCGGTCTGAGAATGACCAAACCACCTCCAAAACTTCACCACAGTGTTTTCGGGGTGAAGTTTGCCATTCGCATCATCTCCTTGCTGCAAATTCTGTTTGGATGTTTAGTGTTTTACAAATTTGACTCTGAAGTCACGGTGACGCTCTGGGTGAATTTGGGTATTTGGATCTTTGCGTTGATGCCGATTCGAAGACTCATGGGATTTTGGCGACCCCCTGAGCTCACTGCGCAATCCACCGGAAACGTATCTTTCGTGAATAACGCAGGATTGTGCGATAGCCATGGGCGATTGCGAAGTATGCAAGACAGAAAATCTGTCGTCGAGATGCCAGAGCTGCGCGAAAATGAAGTTGAAACTGTTCCCGAATCTCGCTCAGAAGCGGTACAGAAGGCATTTTTGGCGAGAATGTACAAATGTCTACCGAATGAGCTACATAAAGGGCGCCTGAACTTGTATCATCCACCCGTGCCTACGCACGCCGCACCAAAGCAGCTCGAAGCAATATTGAAACAATATGAGCCTTTTGAAGAAGTGATACCGGCAAATCCGTATTATTTACCGGGTCAGCTGGAACACACAGGCGGGAAGCACACTGAAGAACCGTCAAAACACGCGAAATCAGAGAAGATGAAGCTCAATATTCTCCAATCGTTCAACAGACGCCGCGTCGCCATGGAGACGCAGAGCGGCGACGGCGATGCATAGACGTGCGTGTTGTTTGAGGAACGTACAAAGTATCAGCGTTTGTTCATCGCGCTACCGGCGCCGCCAGCGTACATGTAATATCGAATAACGTTCCAAGACGTGTAATTTACAATAGTTTTAATATTTCTCCCCAACGTGCGACTTCGTTTTCAGAAAGAGTTTGCACGCCCTCTCGAGCGCGTACGCGGGCAATTTGGACGCAATCGTGTTCGCTAGCCCCTTTACCCAAACCCAAAGCATCTAACGCTCTAAAGCATCCCTCGGGAGTACTAAATAAAATCCCTACACCGTGAAGTTCCCATCCGTCACCTTTCATTGGCTCTGCCGTGGATGGACCAAGCGTCGCGAGCGCTCGTGCTTCGCACAAATCAAACAGATGTCTATTCCCAGGATTGTCCCGAGCGAACACCAGCGTTCCGAGCATCATCGCTTCGGCTATCGTACCGCTTTGACCTTCTGAAACAGATGTATTCAATAGGATTTTGGCGTCAGCGATGTATCTTAAGACGACTTCACGATCGAGCCCTGGTAATAACGTGGCGTCAACTCTCTGATACTCGGCCCGGACATCTTTGGCGTACTTTGCATCTATCTCTGGACCGCACGCAGTCATGTGCACCCGAGTATCACTCGAATTGTACGCGGCGAATGCGCGCGATAAATAGCACACATCCTTCACCGGACGTAATCCGCCAGGAAGAAACATTATTGGCACGTCCTCGTCGACGCCAGCGTCGACGCGCAATGACTCTCCACGCTTGCGCTTTGTCAATTGTCTGGCAAGAGTGGGCAACATGTGCACGCCTTGCGGTATGAGCTGACACTTGGCGTTAATGTCACTTTCTTCAAACTTCAGAGAATCTTTTGGGGCGGCAGCAATCATGGATAGCGAGAAAGATACAACTTTTGTTGCGATGTCGACGCGTTCTCGAAACAAGCGGTCCGACATGTCTGAAGATTTTGCATCCACGTTGACATCTGTGCCGCCGAGGATCAGAATAACTGGCGGGAGCTTTAAATTTTTGAATTCCCCAACCGCATCAATCACAGCACCGCATTTGAAAGCGTGCAAGACGATGATGAAATCGACGTGCATCGCCTTGAGTATGTTCGCCATGTCTTGCGAAGAACGCGGAAGTTCCTGTATCGAGCGCGTGAACGCGTCGATGCCGTTCGCTTTGAGGTGTTCACTGATGCGCTCCATGGTCACCACGTTTCCACACTTTGCGCCTGAACGATGCAACTGGGGCACGACGAGCAACGCGCGCTTTTTTAACCCATCCGCCGCGCCAAGTGCGACGCGGAATCCGCTAAACGTGTGATGCATATCTGGCCAAAACGAGTGGCGATAGCCGGCGCGCGCGATCGGTGCGCTCGTAGCCCAGCACCCACCTTTCACGACTTTGCGATAGCCGAACCATGGACAGCTATTTTCTCTGTATGGGAAGTCCATTTGGAATCCAGGAAATGGTAAAAACGCACTCGCCGTCCATTCCCACACGTTGCCAATCATGTGACGACACCCGTACGCGCTCTCGCCCTCCTCCAAGCCATCGACGTCCACGGTTCCATTGCGATGGATGTCTAAGTTTGCAAACGTCTCGCTGGGCGGGGTTTCGCCCCACGGATACGTACGCCGCGGTTTTCCAACTGCATAGTCTTTGCTCGTCCTCGCCGCGGCTTCCCATTCGAGCTCCGTCGGCAGACGCCCTCCAATCCAGTTGCAATATGCCTCCGCCTCATACCACGTTACGTGGCACACTGGACGTTGAGGGCGTAGTGGCGCTGGAGTATTATCAAACTGTGTCACGCGCCAGGCGGTATACGCCGGGGCGTTCCCGTCGGCTAAAGCTTCACCAAATGGAAACGGCGCCCATCCCAACGGTCCGACGCGTTTATCGTGATCGTTTTTCAACCGCGTCAACCACCGCCAACCTTCATGACTCCACATCGAGCGATTCTCATATCCACCGCACTGTATGAACGCCGCGAACTGTGCATTCGTGCAACACGTTTGAGCGATTGCAAACTTTGGCGCCGGCAAGTCGTGCGCCCAACGCTCGGCGTCGAATACCCAAGCGTCATCCTTTTCCGCACCCATGCGATACGCCCCGACGTCAACCACGCCGTATCCGAGCATGGTTATGACATCATTCGATCTCTTGTCATCCAACGATTTGATGGCCTTCTGTGACACGGTGTACGTACCCCCGCGCACGTCGGCTGGATACGTCCCCCGAGCCGCCCAAACGCCCCCGTCGCCCTGCGTATGAACCGGAGACGAATAACACAACGTATTCCGCGCCTGTACGTAATCCTCCACGTGCCAATGTTCGTGAAGCACCGCGTACGTGTGCAAGTACGTCTCCACCGCGCCCATGAGGCGCGAATCATCATCCCCGAGCAAGCGTTCGCACCACCCGGCGGCGGCGGCCCGGTACCTCGCGCACGCGTTCCCGCCCGGATCATGCCCCACCACGGTCTCCGGTCGCCATCGATCGGCGTGATCCGCTCGAAAACTATCGAACAACGCGTGCACGTCGCATGTCTCACCGATCGCCTCGCACTCGTCGTCGACATCCAACGCGAGCAGTCGAGCGCACATGAATTCGTAAAAGTGCGCGCAGTGGCCGTCGGACCAATCGAACGGGTTCACCCCGCCCGTGCGCGCCGCGCGTCGCTGAAATGCGTTCAAATCGTCGACGACGAACGCGCGTCGGGCGCGCACGTCGGCATAGAGCGCGCGCATGTGTTTCACGGTGAGCCGGTGATGCTTTTCAGCGAGCGAGCCGTACGCGTCGAGCGTCGCGAGCGTCGCTTCATCGCGCGTGCGCGGCGCCGCCGCGGTGGTGGCGTGCGCATGCGCTGACGCGAGCGGTGCGTGCGTCAGCGCGCCGTGTATACCGTGGAACGCGCGATCGCGCGACGTCATGACGGCGTCGCGCACTGAGGACTACACTGGTTTGTAACTAACTTCAACATAAAAAGTCTAGAAATCCCGAATCGACACCGCACGCGCGCGATCGACGATGCGCCACGCCGGCGTGGCTCTTCGCACATTTTTCAGCGTCAGCACGCTATCAACGCGATCGAACACAGACGGTTCGCGCTCGAGCTCTTCGAGAGCCGCGAGCGCGCGAAGCTCGCACGAAGCCGTCGGCGCCGTCGCGCGCGCCATCGACACGTGCACGTGACGAGGTTTCAATCGCTCCGCTGCGCGCGCGAGTCGTTCGTCCCGTGCCTTCTTGTTTATATTTTCCCTAAGCACCGCTTCGCGGCGTCTGTATACGTGATCGGCGTCGCGAGCCTGCGCGAGAAGAACGAGCGCCTCGTTAGACACCAACCGTCACACGGAAAAACATCACGCACGCGTACCGCGCACGCGCACACGCGAGCACATGCACACACACACACACACACACCTGGAACATTTCAATCACATCCATGCTCGCTCGCCCGAATCGTCGCGCGAGCTCGTCGTCCCTCTCTCGCGCGCGCGTCGCCGCCTCGGCCCGTTTCCTTCGCGCCCGGCGCTCTATCCTCTCCTCCCGCGCCGCGCGCTCGCGCTCAACCTCCGCCTTGACGCGCAGCGCGTCGACATACACCCGCGCCGCGTGTTCCGTCGCCTCCTCGCGCGCTCGCGCCGCGTTCGCCGCTCTCCATGCCTCTGTCTGTCGCGAGAGCGCCTTTTGACGCCTTCTCAACTCCGCGCGCGCCGCAACCTCCAGCGCGGCGTCCTCCCACGCCTCGCGCGATGCGAGCGCCACGGATGCGCACGATGTCGTCGCGAGGTGTTCCGCCGCGCGCGCGCGCTGCGCGGCGATGCGCGACGCGATGACGTCGTCGTGCGTCATTGTCTGACGCACAACGGTCGGCGCGTTCCATGTCCGCGAGCGACGCGCCGAACGCGCTGGCGCGCACGCTCGCGCACGTGCGCTCGGCGGTGACGTACGCGCTCGCGTTTCGCGTCGTGCGAAGCTTGACGGCGACGACGGCGACGACGGCGACGACGACGGCGGCGCGCGGCAACGTTGTGGCCGCGACGACGACATCATCATCATCGGCATCTTTCGCCGACGTCGTCGCGCGCAACCTGTATGTGCGCGGGGAAAGGGTTGATTTGAGGCTCTATGCCACCACTGCGCGCGACGTGAGTGGCGACTTTGACGATGACGCGCTGCACGCGCCGGTGTTCGCGCGACGCGACTTGAGGTTGGCTGTCGACGGCGTGGACGCGACGACACTCGATTTCGCGTCGAATGCAGAGGTGACGCGCGCGATATCGCAGAATGTGACGGTGATGTTGCATGCGGTGCTGACGCGCGTGCGTAGTCGCCGTGGGAGGGCGTTCGGGGCGGCGAATGCGACGGACGCGTTGCGGGCGTCGGTGGCGTTGACGACGCATCGACGGGTGAAAAAGCGTCGAGCGGCGAGGCATTTGCTCGCGAGATCGCGCGGTGACGACGATGGTGGAGTCGCGGCGACGAACGCGAATGAGAGTGGTGATGCGAGAGACGTCGTCGAGGACGACGAGGCGTGGGTGACGTATTTTAAACCAAATATGACGCTGTCCATCGTGGATGATTTCAACGCGTATCGAGCGGCAACGATTCCTGACGTCTTATCGCAGCGCATGCGATTTGCCGACGATGCGCGTTCGGCGTATTATCCCACGGTGTATTTTAACGAGTTTTGGCTGCTAGAGTCGTACTTGCGGCGCATAGGAGATGGCGAGGGCGGAGAAGATGAATTAAAGTTGAAATTTGACGTCGCCCCGTTGCACATGGTGAAATGGCAAATGCAAGAGACGACGACGCGAACGTGGCAGCAACAGCGTGATTTCGGTGTTTCCGGCGCAAACGATGCCGACCAGATGAAGAAAATGTTTTTAGAGGGTAATCCAGTGTTGCTTGCGGTGACCGCGGTGGTGTCTCTGTTGCATACGTTGTTTGACATTTTGGCATTTAAGAATGACGTGTCGTTTTGGAAGTCAAACAAGAGCATGGAAGGCTTGAGCGCGCGTTCGGTGTCCTTGAATGCAGTCATGCAATTGATCATATTATTGTACCTGCTCGACAACGACACGTCGTGGATGATTTTGTTTTCCTCCTTTACGGGCACGGTGATTGAGTTTTGGAAGGTGACGAAAGCCATGGATGTCTCCGTCGAGCGCGGCGGGATTTTAGGATTTTTACCACGCGTACGCATCGCTCCCAAAGCGAGCGCGTTGAAGAGCGAAACCGCCAAGCACGACGCGGATGCGATGCGATTCTTATCGTATGCGTTGTACCCAATGTGCGCGGCGTACGCATTGTACGATTTGTACCATAACGAACATCGCGGCTGGTGGTCGTGGATCATTTCATCCCTCGTCGGCTCGATTTACGTCTTTGGTTTCATCTCCATGACCCCGCAGCTGTACATCAACTACAAGCTCAAGAGCGTCGCCGCCATGCCGTGGAAGCAAATGTCGTACAAATTTTTAAACACCATCATCGATGATCTGTTTGCGTTTGTCATTAAAATGCCTACGCTGCACCGGTTATCCGTATTCAGAGACGATATTATTTTCATCGCGTTTTTATACCAGCGGCGAATTTACCGCGTGGACTCGACGAGAGTCAACGAGTTTGGGTACAGCGGCGACATCGCCGCTACCGCTGCCAACGACGACGATGCCAACGACGACGAAACCAAAAAAGATAGATAGATAGTCGACATTTTTCATTCTAATTCTCTGCAGGGCTGAGGGACTTGCGCAAGATTGTTTCAACACTAATCCATTCCTCGCTCTCCCTACATCGCGGCGCGCGACGCGCGCGATGCCGACGCCCGAAGAAAACGAGCACGCCGAAAAAGCGCGGCGCTATCGCAAGGCGCGCGAAGAACGCAAAGCGCGCGAAGAACGACGCGCTGCGCGACGCGAACGTCGCTCGTCTCGAAGCGGTTCGCAGAGCCCGCGCGCGGCTGCGTCGAGCATCTTTGGCAAACTCACGCACTTTGTCACCGGTCGACCGGCGCATGGGGCGGAGAACGAGGCTTTGTTGCGCGGCAGCGCGCGTGCGTCGTCCGTGGACGATCAGCGACGACGACGGAGCGAGGATGATAGTGATAGAGAGCATTCAGAGGGTGTTACCGCGAGCGGCACGACGCGAACGAATAGCGACCGTGCCGGCGACGACGACGACGACGACGTGATGCTCGAGAACGATTGGGACGATCGAAGACGTTCATCTCGTCGCGATAGAGGAATAGAATCAACCACGGAGGGGCGTGGGAGACTCACGAGAGACGCGTTGCGGTCGCTAGACGACGCCGAACGCGGCTTGAGCGATAAACACACGAGCGTGCGGGTACCAAACTTTATGTCGCCGCCGTCGTCGGATGCGTTTCGTCGGATTGTTCCAGCGTCCTGGCGCACGTGGGCTGCGACTGCGTCGGTGTCGTTCGCCTGTTTCACCGTGGGCGTAGCTATTGGATTTCCGTTTGCGACGCGATCGGCGACGACGTGCTCGGCTGGCGCGCCGGTGGCGTGTACTCGGGATAGCGCGACGAGCGATGAATTGTTGATGATGCACATGGCGATGTTGATTGGTGCCATTGTCGGTGCGCTGTTCGCGGGATGGGTGTGCGATAAATTTGGCCGACGAAGCGCCGTCGTGGCGGCGACGGCGCCCGCCGTTGCGGGGTGGTGCGCGGTGTACGTCAACGATGCGTTCTCACCAGGTGCCATCGCAGGACGACTTTTAGTTGGCATGTCTATTGGGCTCGTCACCACCGCTGCGCCGCTGTTGCTCGCCGAGGCGGCGCCGAAGAAATTGCGCGGAGCGCATTCAATTTTGCCGCACATGGCTGTCGTAAAGGGCGTGGCGTTCATGTACGCCGTGCCGCTGACGCCGCTCGAAGTCAAGTGGAGGCATTTAGCGTTAACATGTGGTTTGTTTAACATTGTCGCGCTGGCGTTCAGCGCGATATTTGTCGTAGAGTCACCGAGATGGTACTTGGCTCGTTCGCAGGACATCGACGCCATTGAATCATTAAAGACGCTTCGCGGCGCGTGGGATGACCACGAACTGGTTGCCGAGACCGCGGCGATTATCTCACGAGAAAACGCAAAAACCTCCCCGTCGGGGTCATTCGCGGCGTTTTCTGCCTGGCACTTGCTGACCAAGAGTAGTTTGTTGCGAGCGGTGACGATGTCGTGCGCGCTCGTCGCCATTCAGCAATTTGGAGGAGTTTCGCTCGCCATGCACAATGACGACGAAATTCCAAGCACTGGGTCTTTGCCATTGGGGGAAAACACGCGCTTGGCGTACGTCATCACGCTCATGCTTGGAATTTTAATATGCTCGCGCATGATTGATCTCACTGGGCGTAAACTGTGCATGATGGCATCGTTGGTTGGCATGTGCGTCGCCAACGTCACCATGGTCATCGCCGGATTTTTCGCAGACGACCTCACCCAAAACATCCTCAGCGGCGCCGTGGTGGTGTTTGCATTTAGTTTTGGCGTCGGTATGGCGGCTACGCCACTTTTGATCAGCGCTGAGTCGTTTCCTCAGCACGCTCGAGCGACGGCGATTAGCGTCGTATCCACCGTACATTGGACCTACATCTTCATCGAATCCTTTGCGTACAAAATGGCAATCGATTCTTTCAGTGCGCGCGCCGTGCACGCATTTTTCGCGTGCGTGTGCGTATTTGGCTTGATGTACGTCTCAAGGATGGTTCCGGAAACATCAAGCCTCTCGCTCGAGGACGCCGTGGCGTTGACCAACCCCGTCGACGCCTCCGCCATCACCTTTGTCAAAGTCTCCTCGTCCACGTCGGCGGCGGCGACCAAGACAAGAAATCCGCGTGAAAAATCCCGAAGCTCGCGCTCTTCCAAACTCGGAAGCTCAAACAAACTCCCCAGGCATCACGCCCATAGATTTTAGCTTGTAACCGTAGTCATTTCGCGGGTAGCGCGCAACAACGACTGGGCACCTCCACATCGCAACGCGCGCCATGACCGTACCAAACCTCGTCAAAGTCACCTACTGAGGTGGATGAGGATACCAGAGATTCTTCATCGCCATCGAAAGGTGCGGAACCGCGCGCTCGCGCGATTCAGGCGCGGGAGCCGAGCTCGGAGGGTCTGTCTTGCGTAACCGTCAACGCTCAGAGCTCCAACGCGCGGAATCGCCTCGCGCGCGCGTGACACTGACGACGCGTTCTTTACATCGCACGCAGAGCAATCACGGCCAAGTACCCACAGGCACAGTGCGTGGGCACGCCGACACCGACGACGAGCGGCGCGCTTGAAGTGTTCGTGCGCGATGAGCTCGTGCACAGCAAACTGGGAGGAGACGGCTACGTCGATTCCCCAGAGAAGATCGAGCGCATTTTGGCCGCCGTGGGGAATGCGTTGGGCGTGAATGCATCGTAACCTATTGTGTTTACGCGTCAGATCGCCCTCAAAGATCGGTTTTTTTGTCCAGCGCCGCGTCGGTTGAAGAAAGGTGCGCCCGACGACTTCGTGAGCGACAATTTTTTGTGACTTTCACCGCGACAATGCGAACGCAACGCGGTGAAACGATTATACTTGAGACGTGTTTATTCGAATGCGCGTGCATGCTCTTTGCGCGCGTTCGGTGCGTCGAGTTGAGAATACTCGACGCGGCGCGTCTTTGTCGCGAAACGGAGGAATCGAACGCGCGAGCTCCGACTCGCTTTATTACTGTTTGCTATTCATTCATAGACGGCATGCGTGCTAGGTGTGCGTCTAACTGCTATGAGCTACTGTAAACATGTTTTATCTACGAATTCATCGGCGCCGCGACGTCGATGCGTCGCCTAAACGCGAGCGCTGTCGCTTCGGCGTCAGCTTCGCCCGAGCGCAACGCGTCGCCCAACGCCCCTTTAGCACTTCGCGTAAACGTGCGTTCATCGTCGCCGTAAGCGTTCGGTAACTCGGCAGTGAGTAGAAACACCCCATGCGTCGTTCGAATCGACTCTCCATCGTATGCGTACGCGCCATCTTCGCTCAACGCCGGAAGCAACGAAGGAACCGCCGCCAGACCCAACCGACCGACGTCGTGCAACACCACCATCGCCCCTCGCGCCGGACACCGCTTAAAGAACATCACGAGCTCGCGCTGAATTGTCCCTCGCGTCTCATCCGTCGCCATCGCACGCATCTCGCGAGAGCCGCAATCAAACGTCATCGCGCACCGCTCGCCGCGCGTCGCCTCGACCAACCGCTCGCGCGCCGAACCCAACGCCTCGGCGTCGCGCGCGACGAGCAACATCACCGGTGCCTTGCTCGACGCGCGCGTACGCACTAAATCATCCATGAAAAACCTCGAGGCGTCGGTAAAGTCTTCGCGCACGACGGACGCCAACGCGCGCTCGAGCGCGAGCGCCGACGCCGCCGACGCCTCGAACGACGACAGCTCTTCGCGCCGCGGCGCCGCGCGCGACGCAACGCCGACGAGGACGAGCGCGAGAGCGACAACGATAACGATGCTACCGACGACGACGCCAACGCGCGTCGTCGTCCACCTCCACGCGCGCGCGCAGCGCGTCAGCACAACAATCGCTCCACGCCTCGCAGCGGTGGATTCGCGCGCGGCGCTCGACGCGGCTGTCTTCGCGCGCGCCGGTGCGCGCGGACGCGGTGCGCGCGCAGTCGACGTCGCCTCGACCTCTCGCGCGCCTCGGCGCGCGCGGCGCGTGCGAACCATGCGCGCGCGGGCGCGCGATGTGACGCCAGCTGTCTTGGGCCGTTTGAACGTCACAACGCCACGCAACGAGCGCCGCGTCGCGCGCGCACGTGATCGCCAGACCGCACGCGGACGGCAACTCAAAGACGCGACCACGCGCCGAGGAGCGTTTGGGGCTGACGACGGCGACGCGCGCGCGCGATGACGGACGATGAGCGATTGGTGATTGGTTTGAATTCGCGCGCGCTCGCGGCGAATGACGCTGCGCTGGCGCGATTACGCGCGAGCGTGCCGCGGTCGGCGGTGCTGTGCGATGGGGATGTTATTCGCATCGCGTCTGGCGCCGCGCGCGCGATGGGGGTGGGTCACGGAGGCGAGGACGGGGGTGAGCTTGATTACGAGCGCTTGAGGCTGGCGTGCGCGAGCGCGCCGGTGGCGAAATCGGGCGCCAAGGCGAGATTTGCGTTCGTGGCGCGCGATGATGCGTTTGGGGCGAATACGTATGGGATGTATGCCACTGTGCACCGCGATGGGCCGGTGATTCGGTTTGAGAGTAAGGCGATGACGTCGGCGGCGCACTGGGAGCTCGCGTCGGCGAAGCGTTTGAGCGCGCGCGGGACGACGAAGATTACCTTACGATCGTGCGTCAGGCGCGATGTGCTCATGGAGGGAGAGATTGAGCGAGAGTATTCGCCTATGGAGGCGTTTGAGACCTGGGCTGCATTCGTGGGCGTGGTGGAGGCGGAAGGAGAGGTCCAACGCGAGTGCGAGACGGAGGCGAATGCAACATTGGAGAAATTATCCGCCGGGTTCGCGCGCGAGTTGAATAGGATTGAGCAGCAAATTAACGCCGCATCGCGAGCGAAGCTTGGACCGCGCATCGTCGGGGGCGCGCGCGAGCAATCGCCAGCGGCGAAATCGGTGGTGGCGCGCGAGAAGAATTCGTTGTTTCAGTCCATCGTCGAACCTTCGCGAGTGGACACCGCGTCGGCGCCAACGCTCAATCCGTTGCCTAGTCTTCAGCGGCGTTCGACGCAGGTCAAGCCATCGACGCCACTGGATGAGAGCTGGCAGGCACAAAATCCGACGAAACCTCGCAACAAACGCGAGGATTTAGTGTTATCTGATGAAGATTTCCCGTCGCCGAGCGCGCGGGAAATTGACGCCGTGCGAGACGAGGCGTGGCGATTCCAATCCACGGGAAAGAAAGCAACGAAGAGCTCGACGCCGACGTTTGGCACGCCCATGTCAGGTGCGGCGACGCCTACGACGCCCGGGATGTCATCGCGATGGGAGTTTGGCACCCCGAACAGTGCTAGCTCGGCGAGGACAGATGAAAGCTTCTTCTCCGACGCCGGGGGTCTCGACACGCCTCCGGGCGCGAGGACAAACGTGAAATTCGCAGCTATGGTGTCATCGTTCGAAGAAAAGAACGCGCTCTTGGGCAAAAGTAGTCAGTTGACCGAGGATGACTACGAGCTCGCCGCCGTGCGCAAGAGCGGAATCGATCCAAAGAGTATAATTTCCACTCCCGGCGGCACGTCGGCAATGTTAAAGTACGTCGGTCGAATGTACGTGTCGCAATTCCGAAGCGAGATGAACATCTTAAACGTGCCTTATATTACGCTCGATGAAGTCACGATGGATTTCTTGGATCTCGTCGCCGAGAAGAAGAGCGCCGGGTTTAAATCTAAAAAAGTGAGCATGACGGCGATTTCTGACAGTTACATTGCGGCGATGTCGGTGAACAATTATTTGGAGCTCTTGAGCGAATTCGGCGACACGGATGGATACGCCGAGATTTCGACGTTGAAACGCGCGCTAGCGCTAGCGATTACGACGAAGGGCGCAATTGCTGATATCGAGTCGGAGAGCGAAATCGAATACTAGTTGACACGCAAAACAGACGCAACTTGTAACGCTATAGAAGACAAAGAGAAAAACGTACCGAACGTTACAAACTAAAGCTAAAATTCCTAGAACCGCGTGTACGAATACTGCATGAACGTCAAAGTACTTGACAACACTAGAGGCGCCGAGCTCGTACGCCAATCGACGACAATGGCCACCGGGACGTCTATGGGGACGTTGCCCATCGACGGCGATACGCACTCAATCGCTCCGGTGTCCGCGACGCGCGCCGAAACCGTCACCGCGCTGAATCGACAGCCACCAGTGCCAAAATCATCCGTATCAGGCGTGCCGGTGTTACTTCCGGACACCACCCACGACATGGTGGGACCGAGACGCACGGGCGTGCCACCGTCGATTGAACCTCGAACGGGCGAAATCGTTGAAGACGAGACGTTGACGGCGTACTCAATCGATGCACCAGAATCTAAAGCATCCGTTGTCGTGCTCGTGTCTCGCATACTCACCGCCACCATTGCCATGCGTTGATTGTTGCTCACGATCACGCTTGATGCTGGTGGAAGCTCGCAGGCGATGAGCGCAGAGCTCACGCGCGCGCCGCGGTCTACACTGACAACGACGCTCAAAGTTTCATCCGCACTAAACACGCACGTTAGCCTCGGATCCGCACCCGAGTCGAGATTCGTGCCGTACACCCACACGATGCCACCGCCTCCACTGGGGCTTCGTCGCGGCGACGCGCTGAGCGCGCGCGGTGGGTCGGCGTACATTAATTGCACCTGATTTTCGTACGCGCCGCCAGTAACGCCGAGGACGACAAAGCCGCCAAAGACATCCATGGGTAACGAACAATATATCGTATCCACGAACGGCGATGGATTCGCCACCGTGGATTTGACAACCGATGTCACGTTATTCACCACGTATGTCAGCGCACACGCAAAGTCTTCGGTTGACGACAACGTTAAGACTTGTCCGCCGCGGCCAAGCATGACGACAGAGTCGCTCAACACCTCGTACGCGAGGCTTTCAATCGGCGATACTTGCGTATATATCGTCGTCTGCGTGCTTTGCGTGATGAGCGATGCGAACGCTTCAGAGTGTCGCACACCGATGAGCACGGGTACGTTCGCTATGGCCTGCGCCACACGCGCTGGGGCGACGCACGTGACGCCACCCGTCGCCACAGACCGCGCGCTTACGCGCGTCGTACCTATTAAACACCCTATGCTCGCCACATCACCGTCGCTCGTGGTCAACGCCACGGAGACAATTTCTCCCCCGTAACCATACGCCGACGCACTAATCGTCGCCGTACCAGGGCTGAGCCAATAATTATCCTTAAACGACACCGTATTTGACGTCCCGCTTCCGTCGCCGCCTAAAATCCCAACCGACAAACGCGCCAATGTCGCCTGTGTTGGCGTCGACGTCAACACATGCACTGGATTCTCACAGCGGATTAACGCTGAGCTAATAAACATCCCATTTTCCGTGCTCGCCTCGGCAAACGTGCCCACGACGCGCTCGACGTACGCCCCAGTCGAGTCCTTGCTATCGAAATAACACGCAACCCGTCCGCCCACAAAGTTCGATCCACTGACGTACGACGGAATCCCCATCGCGCCAACCGCGCCAATCACAGCATCCACAATGGGTGTGGCCATGAAATTTACCACGCCCAGCTCCCCAGCATCGCGCTCGCCGCCGTATGTCGCCCAATCGTAACCGCCGTTGACGCTCCAACTTCCGCGCGCGAAACCGATTGTCGCGCTCTCCGTTGTCGCTCCCACATCGCACGCAAACTTCACCGGATCGCTCGATGTAAACACTGCCGTCGTGCCTACCGCACGCGTGGCACCAAACGCGCACTTGGTCGTCGTGACGGGGGCGGCGTTGCAATCCGAGCACGCAGCGTCGCCTCCGGGTAAAAAATTCAAACCAATCACCTCCACCGTAGACGTCTCCGTGGCGAACGTCGCCGGTGGAACCACCGCAGCTATGAATGGTGGGTACGATGGACCATTCGCGTGCGCCGCGTGCGCGCTCGCGACGCACAGCGCGGCGAATATCACCGCGAGTGCGTTCAACGCTCGTTGAATCATCACCGATGAGCCGCGGCGTATTCTGTGCGGCGCTCGGCGCGTACGACGCGCGCGCACGCGCGCCAACGCGCGCATGGCGTACTCGTCACGCGAATGCATCGCTCTCACGTCGGTGTCCGTCGCGCGCGCGTCATCAGCGGCGAGGCGCGCGTGCAAGATTGTGACGCAAGCAGACGCTCGGGCGCTAACGGCATAGCGTGACGACGACAACGACGCGCAGAGCCGGGGCGACGTCGAACGCAGACGACGACATCACGCGCACGCAGAGTCACGTCATTCGTCGCGCTCGCACGGAGACATGCGAAACGCGACGCTGGCGACGTGCGCGCTGAATCAGTGGGCGCTCGATTTCGATGGGAATTACGAACGAATCGCGCAGTCTATCGCGCTCGCCAAGGCGCAAGGCGCGCGCTATCGCGTCGGTCCTGAACTTGAAACGTGTGGCTATGGGTGCGAAGACCATTTTCACGAACGCGATACGGAGACGCACGCGTGGGAGGTGATTGGGAAGTTGTGCGAGGACAAGGAATTGATGGCTGACGTCGCGGTGGACGTCGGCGCGCCGGCGACGCATCGCGGTGCGAGGTATAATTGTCGCGTGTTCATCGTGAATGGTGAAATTGTGTTCGTGCGGCCGAAACGGGCGCTGGCGGATGATGGTAACTATCGCGAAGGGCGGTGGTTCGTGGCGTGGACGAGGGTGAACGAAACAGAGTCGTTCGCCCTTCCCACATCGTGCGCGATGTATGCGCGCGGTGGCGAAGGGACCGTGCCTTTCGGCGACGGCGCACTCGAGTTTGATGATGGTTCGTTAGGTAGTGAGACGTGTGAGGAGCTTTGGACGCCGGATGCGCCGCATATCTCGTTAGCCTTGAACGGCGTGGACGTGGTGAGCAATGGAAGCGGCTCGCACCATCAGCTCCGTAAGCTCGACGCGCGCATGAATCTGATCAAAAGTGCCAGTGGTAAAGCGGGTGGTGTCTATTTATATTCAAATCAGCGCGGATGCGACGGTGGTCGATTGTACTATGATGGATGCGCATGCGTCGCTGTGAATGGAGAAATCGTCGCGCAGGGAAAGCAATTCGACGTGAGCGATATTGAAGTCGTCACGGCGACAGTGGATCTCGACGAAGTTCGCTCGCATCGCGGAGCATTTCAAAGTATGAGTATACAGGCGTCGAATGTACCGCGTATTCCATTTATTCGCGTGCCCTTTCGATTATGTGACGCCGATTCCACGCCGTCGGCGCCGACTACCACGCGCCCCGTTCGGTTTCACATTCCAGAAGAAGAAATCGCGCTTGGTCCGGCGTGCTGGCTTTGGGATTATCTTAGGCGATCAGGCGCGAGTGGTTACTTTTTACCACTTTCTGGAGGCGCAGACTCTGCCAGTACGGCGGCGATTGTTGGGAATATGTGTCAATTAGTCACGAAAGCCGCGAACGACGGCGACGAAACGGTTGCGCGCGATATTCGGCGAATCGCGCAATTGAGCGATGCAGATCCCATCCCGAGCGCACAGAAGCTGGCGGAACTGATTTTCACTACTGTGTATTTGGGCACGGATAACAGTAGCGCGGAAACACGCGAGCGAGCGACAGCACTCGCGAAGGAGATTGGTGCGTCTCATTTGAGTGTCGTCATCGACGTCGTCGTCGCCGCGGTTGTCGGCTTCTTCGTCATGGTGACAGGGAAAACCCCAAAATTCAAAGTCGACGGCGGCTCGAACGCCGAAAATCTAGCTTTACAAAATATCCAAGCGCGCGTGAGAATGGTGTTGTCATTCTTGCTCGCGCAACTTTTACCGTGGGTGCGCGGGAAGAATGGATTTTTACTCGTGCTCGGCAGTGCCAACGTAGACGAAGGTTTGCGAGGGTACATGACCAAGTACGACTGTTCCAGCGCGGACGTGAACCCAATAGGTGGCATCAGTAAATCAGATTTGCGATCATTCTTGCGTTGGGGGGCGAAGAATCTAGGATATCCTACGCTCGCTTTGGTTGAAGAAGCGCCTCCCACGGCGGAACTCGAACCCATTCGCGAAGACTATGTGCAAACGGACGAGGAAGATATGGGTATGAGTTACGACGAGCTAGGCGTGTATGGGCGATTACGCAAGATTTCTCGACTCGGCCCAGTGGCAATGTACGAGCGATTGAGTAAGGTGGAATGGAAGCATAGAAATTTGTCGCCTCGCGAAATCGCAGAAAAGGTGAAAAAGTTCTTCTTCTTTTACTCGTGCAACAGGCACAAAATGACAACGCTCACCCCGTCGTATCACGCGGAAAATTATTCGCCCGACGACAATAGGTTCGATCAGCGTCCATTCTTATACAACGTGCGCTGGCCGTGGCAATTCAGGCGAATCGATGAACTCGCCGCCAAGACGGAGGCAAAACGTTGAATGGTAATTTACACTAGCTAGCTACTGTAGTGGAAGTGAAACGAAAGATGACATGGTGCAGATCGTTAATACTTCGCCGTGTGCATGTCGACGAGCATCTCGAGTAACTCCGCGTCGGTCACGTCGTCGTCGCCGTGTGCAGGGTCTTCATAGAGCCAAATTTCTTCGTATAATTTTGGAAGCCGGTACATGTCGCCAACTTTTGGACCTGGGGGCACGCTGAACCCAGTCTTTAGCGCCGTCGTCTCCACATATTCTTCTCGAAGCCGCTCGCGTTTCAAAACACTCGCCACTTGCTCTGGGTTCAACTTGTAAAGCACTTCATTCGTCACGGGATGTACCGCCACGGTGTCGGCGTGCGCGAGTGCCATGGCTCTACGTTGCAACAACCCTCGACACCGACTCATGCGTTTCTCATACACCGCTATCGCGCGTTGCTGCGCATTAAGCGTCGCCGAATCCACACTCTCCGTGGAGTTTTGTCTCTTCAACCCTTTCGTACCTAATTTATTCCGCATTCTATTCGCCTCAGTCGTCAACCGCCTGTCGTACGGCGCCGCCGTGCGCGCATCCTTATCCGCCTGTCGCATCGCCTTCGCCTCCTCCGCCCTCAATCGCTGCCGCTCTTTCTCCCCTTCTACATTCCATACGTCATCCTCCCTCTTCGCCGCGGATACCCAAGCATCGACGCCCGACCTCGCATCCCGTCCCTCGCGTCCGCCTCTCCCTCGCGTCGCGTTCCGATCCCTCACCGCTCGAAACTCCCACGGCAACCGCTTAAACTCGCACCACTCGTGCGCACAATTCTTATGCACGCGACAATTCACAAACCTATCCGCACTCAGCGCGACAGTCGCGCCACCATCGTCGTCTCGCGCGCCACCGTCCGCGCATCGCGCGCCATTCGCGACACACAACCGACGACGCATCACTCGCCCGTGCGCGCCTTCGAACTCGCGCCTGTGCGCATGCACACCCCTAAAACCCCACGACGCGTGAAATGGTTTCGCGTCCGACGGCGTCGAACGCGCGCGGCGCGACGCGCGCGAGCACTGACGCCGTCGGAACGTCGCCCAGCGACGGCGCGGCCGAGCACGCCGGGTGTCCGAATATCGCCGGGTGTCCGAATATCGCCGGGTGTCCGAATATCGCCGGGTGTCCGAATATCGCCGGGTGTCCGACCGAATGCGTTTTCGGCAGCCGTTTTTTTTGCATCCTTTGTATGGGTATGTAGTATGATTGTTGACGTTTTCGGTGCGTCGTGCGTGACATGTCCGCGACGACATTGGACGACGACGACAGAGACGACGACGACGGGAGTGCGCGACGCACGACAGAGGCGTGGCTTTGATGAAGATTGTGGACATCACGTGCGACGACGACGATGAAGGATGTGGCGACGGTGAAGGATGTGGGCGAACGACGGTGAAGGATGGGGCGCGCGCCGACGGCGACGCCGACGGCGACGCGCGCGACGTCGCGGTCGGTGGGCTGACGACGGCGGAACTACGCGCCGAGCTCGAGCGGTTGCGCGCGATTCACGCCAGCGTGGCGAGAAGTGGGGACGAGGCGTTGATGGCTCAGGCGAGTGCGTTGGCGGAGCCCAAGTATTACGCGGAGAATCGATTGGAGTATACCAACGGCGACGCGTACGCGGGCGAGACGGTGGAGAACATTCGACACGGGAAGGGCACGCATACGTGTTCGACCGGGGACGTGTACGAGGGTGGGTGGCGGGATGATAAGCGACATGGGTTTGGGAAGATTACCTATGCTTCGGGGTTGATGTATGAGGGTGATTGGGTGGATGATAAGACGTGCGGGAAAGGCGTGTGCTCGTACGTCAACGGCGACGCGTACGACGGCGAGTGGCGGGACGACCATCGGTGGGGCTGGGGGGTGCAAGTGTTCGCGAACGGTGACGAATACGAGGGCGAGTGGGTGGATGATATCATTGAAGGTCAAGGGTTGTATACTTTTGCGGATGGATCGACGTATACTGGGAGCATGATGTCGGGCGGGCGCGTGCGCGGACGCTACGTCGCCGCGGATGGCGCCGTCGAATACGACGGCGAGTGGCGCGGAGAGTCTCGACACGGCCGCGGTACATTCATCGCCGTCGGTAATATGAAATATATCGGGCAATGGCAAGACGACCAGCGTCACGGTCGCGGCAAGTGCGAGTTTCGTGACGGATCTTCATACGACGGCGAATGGTACAAAGACGTCTTCCACGGCGTCGGCTCGTGGACGACGCCGACGTACACGTACACGGGCGAATTCGTCGATGGGCTCAAGCACGGTCAAGGCACGACGGTGTTTAGTGGCGAGAACGCTGGTGAGTATCGCGGCGAATACGTCAAAGGTCTCGAGCACGGCCAAGGTAAGCGATTGTACGCCGACGGAGACGTCTACCGCGGCGAATGGCGCCGAGGCCAAAGACACGGTAAGGGTTCGTGTTCGTACGCCAACGGCGACCAATACCAGGGTGAATGGCGTTACGATCGCCGACATGGATACGGGTTTTGTGTCTTTGCCGACGGCACGAAATACCGCGGTGAATGGGAGGATGATTGTTGGTGTCAAAGTACGGCGGACCCGCTCTTCACCGCCGTCTTTGGCCCCGGATGCGTGAGCGCGGTGGCCGGCGTGCCTACCGCGCTCGGGATCGAGGCGCGCGATGAATTGAAGAATAAGCGATTAAGTGGTGGCGATGTGTTCACAGTGAAGCTCACGCTCGTGAAAGACGACGACGGCGACGATAACGCACCCGATGTGGTGGAATATGGCACCGTAAGCGATAACGGCGACGGGACGTACGTCGCGCATTACACGTGTACAGTCGCCGGAGAATACACCTGCGAAGTCCTCATCGGTGCCGATGAGCATTGTGGACATTCACCATACGATGTCACCGTGAAGGCGACGATGCCAAGCGCTAAGCACTGCGTGGTCGTCGGCGATGGCATAAAGCGGGCGCGCGCAGGCGAACGGGCGCAATTCGCGGTGTGCGCGCGCGACGAATTCGACAACGCCGTCATCGATGACGTCTTGGACCGCTTACCATTGCGCGTGTGCATCACTGATGTAAATGGACATGCCATGGTCACAGTGGATGACGGTGGTGTGAGGATTGAGGATGATGGACACGGACGATTGGTGGCGTCGTATGTTCCGGCTCGCGGTGGACATTACCGTCTCGTCGTCGCGGCGGCGAATGATGCGCTCATCGGTGCAAGTCCATACGCGCTGCGCGTGTTCGATGAAGGCGACGATGAGAATGATGGTGGTGCGTGTGAAAACATACCCGAAGGGTCGATCGCGCCGACACCGAATGATCTGGCGAGAGATTGGGAAATCATTGCCAAGACGGATTACTCGCGCGACGGCGACGATTTCGGTTGGGATAGCGAATCCGACAAAGAGGAAGAAACCGAAGCGCAGCGCTTGGCTCGCGAAAATCCCGACGTGCCCATCATCTCGAATTATGAGGACATGTATAAGGTTGGTCGCTTACAGAAGAGAATCAAGGAGAAACGCGCGGCTGAGCAAGCGGCAAAGCTCGCGGACATGAAAGCCAAGCTCAAAGCGCTCGAACTCGCCAAAACATCCACGTTGAATGCGGAAGCGAAATCTATCGACGCTTTGGACGTGTAAAGTGTCCGAAGAGACCATCTTTGTCGTTACTATTTGAAACATTCTATCTCTTCAATTCTGCTACGTGTAATAATCGCTACGTGTCTCAATTCATTCCTCGTCGTCAAAAGAAAGCGTCGAAATTGTCTTCTTTTTTTTCTTCGCCTTCGCGTTATTGCCAATGTCACCGGATCGGTCGTCCGCGCGCAACGGGTCGGTGACAATGCCAGCGTCTACTTTTCTCTTGGCTTGAAACTTAAATCTGCCCTCCTTTAACGACTGCGCCTCGGCGTCCTCAGCCTTGCGCAAAGATGCTTGAAAATGTTCATTTTCGTCGTCGTACTTGACGCAAGACCGCCAAGCCTCGACCGCATCGCTCAATCGTTCTAATCCCGCGTACGCATTGGCCAATCTCGCATATCCCTTTGCCCACTCCGAATTCAACCGCACTGTCGTCTTCGCATCCACGAGCGCGGCGTCCCACCGCCCGAGCGCCGCGTACGCCGCCGAACGATTGGACACGTGCACGTGATTCATAGGCTCCAGTACGGCAGCTCGTGAAAACTCATCCACGGCGTCGGTGTAGCGTTTCTCTTGAAACGCTCGATTACCCAGTCCTTTATGCTTTGCCGCGAGCTCAGCCTTTGCATCGGAATCGTCCGCAAACGCGTCGCGCATGGCGTTCGCCTTGGCGTTGCCGCGCGCGCCGCCCAAGCCAGCCCGAGCGCGCGCCTCCGCGTCTTCGGCGTCACCGAATGCAGCAATGTCGCCATCAAACGCATAATCCGCCACGGCTTCCCCGTCCGCCGCGTCTCGACTAAACGCGCTCGTTTTCTCGCCCACTAAGTGACCGTACTCTTGTAAAAATTTTGGCAGTTGTCGTTTGTACGTTACGTTGCCCTTGGCGCCGGTGCGTTTGCCCGCGTCGCCGCCGCCGGTGCCGCCGCCACCGCCCGAGGAGTGACCCGCGAAATCGTCGCGATGGCCACCGGAGAATCCAGCGCCGTATTGGTCCTCTACTTCATGTGTTTTGCGACCGCCGCGGGGCATGACGCGCTTCGCGTTGTGAGGTTCTTGGCTCTGAGCCTTCACGCAATGGGTTCGCTAAATAAACTGCTAGTTGCACTACAAAAGCCTATTGATACGCGTGCGCACGCTAATGTGCTATCGATACTGTACAATTTTATTCCCAACGCTCGTCGCGCTGCTTCCGAAAGCCCCACGCGTGCCCGAGACTCTTTTCCAAATCCGTGTACTTGGCTTTCCATCCAAGCTCGTGTTGAATTTTATCAACATTCGCGTAAACCTCTGCGTAATCGCCCGGCCGTGGCTCTGCACGATACGAAATGTTTATTTCCTTCTCAGTCACGCGCTTGCACGCCTCGACGAACTCTTTCATGCTCACGCCGTGTCCGGTGCCGACGTTATACAACGACGGAGGATTCTCATACTTTCGCTTTTCCGCCACCGCGATGTGAGCGTCCACCAAATCCACGACATGCACGAAATCACGAATCGTCGTGCCGTCTCGTGTGGGATGTTTGGTGCCCATGACGGTCAATTTGTCTATGATGCCGAGCGCCGCGTCAAAGCACGCGCCTGAAATCCGCCCGTGTTCGCGTAGCTCTGCGCGAGGCAGCTCCCCAACTCTCCCTTCGGGGTCACCCCCGAACACGTTAAAGTAACGTAGAACTGCCGCTTTAAATTTCGGATTGGACAAGGCGTAATCGCGAATCGCATTCTCGGCGTACAGCTTTGATTTCCCGTAGGGATTAATCGGCTTGGTCGGCGTCGACTCCGTAATCGGCAATTTTTCAACGTTACCGTACGTCGCGCACGTCGAGCTATAAATCAACTTGTTCACCTTATGTTGCCGCATAGCGTCTAGTAAATGCACCGTGTTAGACGTGATGTTTGAATAATACCGTAACGGATCCGCCATCGACTCTCCGACGTACGCGATGGCCGCGAAATGAAACACCATATCCACCTTCAAATTTGTAAACCCAAACACCGCATCGACGTCGCTTGGATGGCCCAAATCTCCATACACCGCGCGAAAACTCCCTTCCGGGGCCAGCGCTTTCAACGCACGTATCGCCCCGCCGTTGCCTCGACTTAAATTATCCACCGCGGTCACCGCGTAGCCGCGTTCGAGCAACTGCATCACGCAATGCGATCCTATGAATCCTGCGCCTCCCGTCACCACCACGTGCGGTGCGCGCCCAGACGCAAATGTAAACGGCGCGCGCGCGTCATCAAGCACCCCATACGACCGCTGCACGCGCCGTACAGGCCCTACCGACGACGCATCGTCTGCATTCTCGCGCGGAAAACGCTCGCGCGCGGCAACGTAATCGCTCGCGCGCGTTCGCCCGCCCGTCGCGAGCGCGACGAAGAGCGCGAGCGCGCACGCGCACGCCACAGCGCACGCACGCGTCCGCATGCGTCCGCGCGCATGCGCCGCGGACGACGACGACGACGTGGACGTCAGCGCCGACGGCCGTCCCATCGATGCGCCGTGCTCTGGCGCGCTCTGGTGCGCTCTGGCGCCCCGAAACATGACGACGTTTTCGCGCGTGCGCGCCCGCGCGCGCGCGCGCAGACGTACCTGGGACCATTTGATGCCCGTCCGCGCGCGCCACATCGCGCGCGAGCGCTCGAGCGCGCGACAGGCGCGCACATTCCGGTTGGAACCCGATAGGGCTTCCTACTGACACCCCGCGAGACGCCGATCGACGGCAGTTTACGACGCGTCACCGCACGTCACGACGCGATGGACGCCGACGGGATAGAAAAACACCTCTTGCACGCCCTCGCGGCGGCGGATGCGACTGGGGTGAACACCGCGCGCGTGGCGGAAACGTTGAATGTCGATCATCAGGTGGTCGTGGGCGTGACCAAGCGGCTGGTTGCGGCGTCGATGGTTGTCGCGGACGCGGTGGATAAGTCTAGGCTCGCGCTCACGGCCGAAGGAGAGCAGTGCGTTGAGCTCGGATCGCCCGAGGCGCGCGCGTTCGCGTGCGTGCCTGCGGGCGCTGAGGGTGTGGCGTTGACGACGTTCAAAGCGACGGCGGGCGAGGGCGTGGCGGATGTCGGTTTCAAGCAAGCGATGCAATGTAAGTGGCTATCGATGGTGAAAGGGGAGACGCCTAGCGTGGTTCGAGTGGTGGACGCGATTGAGGATGGTGTGCGCGCGCAGTTGATTGCGGTGAAGGCTGGGGAGAGCGTGGACGCGAAGACACTGGAAGGGTTGGTGAAAAAGCGCAAGTTGGTCAAGGAGGAAAAGTGGAAAGAGTTTACGTTGACAAAGGGTGCGGAATTCGCGTTGGAGCGTAAGGTTTTACCCGCAGATTTGACAAAGGAGATGATGGATAAGGGCACGTGGAAAGGACAAGAGTTTAAGGCGTACAACTTGGTGCCAGGGGCGGGAGCGCAACCGGCGAGCGGTCACGTGCACCCATTGTTAAAGGTGCGACAAGCGTTTCGGGAGATTTTCTTTTCGCTTGGATTCTCAGAGATGCCTACAAATAATTTCGTGGAGAGCGGGTTTTGGAACTTTGATACGTTGATTCAGCCCCAGCAGCACCCGGCTCGGGATGCGCACGATACCTTCTTCATGAAGACGCCGGCGACGATGAACTTTGCGCCAGAAGCGTACGTTGAGCGCGTGCGCAAGATGCACGAGACCGGTGGTAACGGCTCAATTGGTCACCAGTACGCGTGGAAGCGCGCGGAGGCGGATAAGAATATTCTCCGTACGCACACCACTGCGGTGAGCGCGAGAATGTTGTACGACATTGCTCAAACTGGCTTCAAGCCGGCGAGAATGTTCTCGATCGATCGCGTGTTTCGCAACGAAGCCGTCGATCGCACGCACTTGGCGGAATTCCATCAAGTTGAGGGCGTGATTTGCGACAAAAATTTAACCCTCGGTGACCTCATCGGTGTATTGTATCAATTCTTTGAACGCCTCGGAATGACGCAGCTTCGATTCAAGCCAGCGTTCAACCCGTACACCGAACCGTCGATGGAAATTTTCGCATTTCACCCAATGCTCGACAAGTGGGTCGAAGTCGGCAACTCTGGCATGTTCCGTCCCGAGATGCTCGAACCTATGGGTTTGCCCGAAGACGTCAACGTCATCGCGTGGGGCTTATCCCTCGAGCGACCAACGATGATTATGTTTGGCATTGATAATATTCGCGATCTCTTTGGCTCGAAGATGCAAATCAATTCGGTCAAAAACAATCCAATTTGTTCGATTTGATGTCGATGTGACGTCGACGCTCACGCTCCAAACTATTTCTATACTACTCTTTCAATATTGATATCCTACATTCTAGCACGTTACAGCGGTGCGACGCGCACTGGTACAACAACAAAAACGACAAAAAAAATAAAACAGCACCGTCACGTGTTCGCGCCCGTCTCTTTCAATTCAACCCACTTGGAGAAGTACAACGTCGAGCGGTCGGTGTGGTACCATAAACTTTGACCCGCAAAATCTACGGCGCGCGTCTCGTCGATGGTCTCCACCGAGCGTTCGATGACGTCGATAACTTTCGGCATGTTCACGTCGTGCATAAATAACTCTTGCATTACGCGCGCGCCATTGGCTTGCGCGAGATGCCATGTGTCAAAGTTTTCGTGCAACGCGACCGCGGCATCGGCAACGTCTCGCGCGGACGTGCAGTCGCCGAACCCGCCCCATCCCGTCTCAGGCGTCACTGGCGCCGCCTCGGGCGTCCAAAACTCGTTCACCCCAAGCACGGTGGCTTCAGAACCGATAGGTGTGGTCACCACAGGTAACCCATGCGTCCAAGCATCGAGAACTTTGCCTTTAATCCCAGCCCCAAAGCGCAAGGGTGCGAGCATCGCGCGCGCCGCTCGCAACGGCGTCTCCAATCGCTCGGCGCGCCCGCGAATATAAAAGCCCTGCTTAGGTGCGTGAAAGCGCTCAACCTTGGCGTTCGGGTATGACCCATACACCTCCATCGTTGCCTCGGGTAGCTCTTTTCTAATCAATGGCCACACTTGCGCGGCGAGAAATTCAACAGAATCCACGTTTGGCAGGTGCTTAAACGTCCCGACGGTTGAGAATCCGCGACGGCGCTCAAAATCATCCCGAACTTCCACCTCATTCGCCCCGATGACGCCAGGCGCGATTCGAGGATGGAAAAAACTCGCCTCGCACAGCCGCTCGCGCCTCAATCCACACGTCGTCGCGAGCCATTCGAGCTCCACGCGCGAACACGCCAACGTCACGTCGCTTCGCGTCGCGCTTCCGAGCTCGCGCTGCAAGTCCACATCTCTCGCATCTGGCGTCGCCAAAACAACCTCTTCCGCGCTCGCACCGCCTTTCCACGCCTCCATGCGCTTCCTTCGCAACGCATGCGCGTCCTGCATGTCCAAAACCCGCACCGCGCGCGGAAAATCCTCGCGAACGCGCGCCCCGAATGCCTCCTCGGCGAGAAATCGGTCAAACACCACGACATCTGGCGCGTCTTTCCCCAGCGCCTCGCGCGTCTCTCGCCCTCGATTCGCCGGCGCACGGCGCACCGCGAACCCTTCTGCGCGAAGCCCCTCGCTCGCGGGGTTTTCCGCGGCGCAGGCGAGGATGGCGACGCGATGTCCGCGCGCGCGAAGCGCTCGCGCCAGAGCGACGGTGCGCACACCAGCCGCCGACGCGTGCTCTTCGGGCCATTCCCACCCGATGAACGCGATGGAGAGCGCGCGCGGCGGTGGCGACGGCGCGCACGCGATGCGATGCGCGCGACGCGCGCGCGGCGCGCGCGTCCACGGCGCCGGGAGCAGGCGAGACGCGGCGGCGCGCATTGATGTGAGGGTGTGACGTCATGTGGTGCACTTTTTTGCGGCATTGATTGACGCCGACGACGGGCGACGTCGGGGCGAACGCCGGCGGCGATGGGTGGTGCGACGCGCACGGCGACGATGGCGACGCGTGCGCGAGACGGTGGAGGCGGCGACGCGCGGGCGAGCGATGTCGTGGACGATGAAGTGCTGCCGATGACGGTGGATAAAGCGAATGGCGCTGACGAGTGGGAAGTTCCGTCGACGAGTGGGAAGAAACGCGCGCGAGAACACGCGCCGGTGAGTGTGTTTCATTGGACGATGTCGCGCGCGATCGATGCGGGCGCGCCTGGGACGCGCACGCACGTGGCGAGACAAGTGTACGCGAGAGGCGTGACGCCCAACGCGACGACGCGGGCGCGGGACTTTCCCGACGTAACCCCGCGCCGTTTCACCGCCGATGGCCGTATGCTCATCGCGGTATCGAGGCATCAGCAGGAACTTGTGGGGTATCGATTTCGTGGGTTTCATGGATGCTTGCGAAGGGATGAGACTGGGGCGGTCATGCCCGAGGAAGCGCGCGGGCGAGCGAGCGCGTTGAGCTCGTTTAAGAGGTACTTTGACGACGCGTGGATGACGTCATTGAGCGATGGTGACGATGCGATTGTGAAAGATTTCATGCTCGAGGTGTGTGATGGGGAATTTATTATTGCGGCGTGTGCGACGCCGTTGGATGGAGCGAGCGTGGCGGCGGGCGGAGCGATGCGAGAGGACGAACGCGGGGACATCGGGAATACTAGACGAGAAATGGGACGCATTGCGGCGCAGGCGCAAGCGCAGGCGGCAGAACAAGCGCAGGCTCGGATGCAAGGCACGCCGTCCATGGCGCGCATTACGTTTCATTTGTTAAAGACGACGACTGGCGAAAAGCTCGACGCGTTTACGTTCACGGATGATTTCATGCATTTGCCTCGCAACGGCGCGGTGAGTCTTCGGAACAACACGTTAGCGGTGCTTTCGTTGAAACATCAGCGCGTGGTGTTTTTGAAAATACTTCCTGAAGGACGTTTCGAAGAGATGCACACGATTGGTGAGTACGCGTGCGCGGAGGATGAGCGAATCGTCGTCGAGCACGAGTCCCGCGAACGCGAGTTTATCGAAGTTGAGCGGGAAATTGGGGCAAAGATACAGGCGCGGCGCGCAGCGTTCGCCAGCGCCAGACGTCCTCTGCTCAGCGGTTTGACGCAGCGATTAATAACGTTTTTGTATCATGACGCATGCAAGTCGTCGAGCGCGGATGCGTTGCGATTGTTACATCGCAATTTTGAGCGTTACGTGTCGCTTGTGATGCTTCGCATGCGCATGTTGGACGCAAACTTATTACTGATTAAATTTGGTACGCCCGAGTATGCGTTGGCGCGCCGTGGCGATCGAGTGATTGGCCCAACGATGTATACAGTGTATGACATGCGCGAGTCGAAATTCATTCACGCTGCGACGTCCATGAGTGATTCGCAATGGCACGGCGTGGATGAGGAATTGAACGCGCCACCGAGAGGCAACAGCACGTGGGCGCGATTCGCGGGTAGCCAAGGCGAAGCTCTGGCGTATTGCAACACGTGCACCACCGATTTCGATGGCGACGATGAAGAAGTGTTCAACGCCATCGCCACTCGGTTGTTTCGCACGCAAGATTACCCACCGCAGTTTCGTTCGACGTCGCCGTATTTCGACAAGCGATTATTTTCATACGACGAACGGATGATCACTGCCATCGATCGTCCGCAACCTCACGTGGATTTTGGCATTAAATTCATCCGCCGCACGCCAGGGTCTCGTCGACAAGTGAGTTTCAAGCTCATGGTGAATAATGCATTGGCGAATTCGGCGCGAAGTAAACGCTTTGTGCAATACGTGTTCCACCCCGTGTTGCCGTTTGCGTTGAGTTTGTCTTCAGCGTACATGCAACCGACATTAGTGAACTTCCACGTCCGTAGTGCGCCAGGAGATGACATGCACGACGGCGTCAGACAAGAGCTGTAAATGTTCCAAACGAATCGTAGCGAGTAGAAGTAGTAGCAGTTTTGTGTTGTATGATGCTTAGAAAAAGTTTGAAATTCTTTGTGTTGTTTTCGTTTTACATCATCGAATTCACGGGGAAACGATGTCTTGTTGTTGGCGATAGTATTTGATCTTAGCGCAACATCTTTTGCGTTCCATCGGCGCTCAAACGATAGCTTGGGTCGTTTTGAATGAAAACATATACTGTTTCATCGCAGCCTCGACACACTGCCAAATCGAGATCAAGATACGTCACTTCGAGCGAAGAGTAATCGCGTTCGACGTTGCGCTGCGGGAGAGGAATCCCCAAAACTTTGGATTGCTCAATGTTTAAATCAAGTTTGGTGCCATCTCTCGTCGTTGTCATCGTCGCGCGCTCTACAAGCGCCGGCCACGAGCGTTGAATCTCGCAACGTTGCGTCTCGATATCAAAACTGAAGAAAACTGGTCCATTTTGCTTGATGAAATTATCCGTGCCAAGAATTTGAGACGAATTTGTAAACGCGCAGCTCCAGCGACCGAGCATTAACGAACTCGCCGCTGGTTTTTTCGTTGGATTTTTAGATTCCAACGCTTTGATTTGTTCTTGAATACGCGCAAAAGTATCCGGCGTGCATGATCGACCACCGTCGCAATACACGACGCGAGACAACACGTTTGCCTTGGCTGTCGCGCGTTCAGCTTCGCGTTGTCTTTGGATACTTTCTGCTGATGTCATGGCCGAAACCGTCTTGAAAGCGCTCGCCATGAAACCAAACAATCCACTCGGTGCTTTGGATGCCGCAGCGTCCTTGGCCTCATCCTCTTTCACCGCAGCTTCGGCATTCTTAGCGTCTACTTCGGCTTTGGCGATGGCTTTCTTCAACGACGTCTTCGCAACAATCATCTCAGCCTTGGCGCGCTCTTTGCTTTCTGCGTCACTAGCCGGTGTTCTTGGTGGTACTGATGTTGACGCATTGTCACCTTGAGATTGTGCGAGCGCCACCTTGGCGGCTTCGAGCTCTTCATTCAGCTTTTTCAAGCGCGCCGCGTTTGCTCGTTGACGCTCGAGAAGCTCCTTTGAAGCTTGCGCCGCGCGCTCCATCTCTTGGAGCTGCTGCTGCTTCATTTCGGCAAGTTCGTCTTCATCAAAACTGTCGAAACTACCTGACCCTTCGTCGGCGTCGGCTGCACCGAAAGCTGCGTTAACAGTCTCTTCAAATTCATCGTCGTCCATGCTCGCGGTGTTCTTCGCACTCGCTTTCTCTACGACACTTTCACTGACACTTTGTGCACCTTTCACGACTTTTCTAAGTATGCCAATCATTTTTTCTTCCATTTCCGCCTTGATACGTGCTTGATGCGCCATGACTTCGGCATCAGCTTTGGCGCGAGCGGCGCGCTCCTCGTCGCTCAACGGCGGAACCTTTGTCGGCGGAACCTTCGTCGAGCTCACCGCAGGTACTGCAGACGGCGACGGCGGCGGCGAGGCCTTAGATGGCGCATCACTCGACTTTCTGTTCACTCGCGCTTGGACGTCATCGATGAGTCGTTTCGCTTTGGCGCTCGCCGCCTGCTCCGCGGGCGTCTGCTCCGATTTCGCAGTCGCCTTGTCTAACGCGTCCATCTCTCGCGCCCGCGGGCCGAGGACATACTTTTCGACCGCTGCAGCGACTGCGTTTTGGTCGTTTGTTTCTTCTAATACCACATCCGCCACGGATTTTGCCGCCGCACTCGCGTTGCCCACGGCGACACCGACGCCCGCGAAAGTCAACATTTCGACGTCATTTTCGCCGTCACCAATAGCTAAAACGTTTGCCGCATCAATCCCCATGGTTTCACACAGTTCTCGCACCGCTGACCCTTTACTCGCACCTTTGGGTAAAAATTCAAGCATACCAGGCACCGCAGTCGTGATATCGCACGCATCCGCGAGCACGACGGCGGCTTCGGCTCGAAATCGCGTCACCGCTTCGTCTTCGCCAAACAATAAAATCTTATTAATCTCCAACCCATCGCTCGCTGCGATTAAATCTCCGCACTCCACCGGCACGGGTTCGCCATAATCCAAAACCTTATCCGTCCACGAATTTCGCGTCGCACACACGATGCGGTCGTTACAAAACGCCACCGCGACGCACCCGCGCGTCCGTGCAAAGCGCAAAATCTCCTTCGCCTTACCCGACTCTAGCGTGCGACTCGAGATCACTTTCCCGGCGCCATCACACACGACCAATCCTTGAATAAATAATCCCGGCATGTTTGCGTTCACATCGCCTAACCGCGCGTATAAATCGCGCGCCCACGGTCCGCGAGTTTTCCCAGTCGCGACCACCGTCGAGACGCCGAGCTCCGCCGCCCGCCTTAACGCGCGCTCCGTCGCCGCGCCCAGCGCTTGTTTCCCATCAAGCAACGTTCCATCCACGTCGGTTACGATCAATTTTATCTCGCGATCGCCATCGTCGTCGCGCGCGCGAGCGCGGCGCCTCCGACGTCGCGACGCGTTCTCCTTCCCTCGCGTGCCCGCGTTCGCCGCACCCTTTGACGACCCAGGCGCCGCCGCGCGCGCGCGCCCGTCCCGCGACGCGGACATTTTCCGACGCCCATCGTCACCGTCGCGCGCGCTCCGCCTCGCGCGCGCGCACGTCGCGGCTTTGCGCGCCGTGACAGATGGTGACATCAAATTGGTCCCGCCCAGCGACAGCGGCGCGCCGTGCGCGCGCGCGAGCGCCATGGCGACTGCGGACGCGCTCGCGGACGAGTCGACCACGCGTCGTTGCGCGCGTGCGCACCGAAGGACGCGCAGACGCGGCGCGAAATGAAGTCGAGGGCGAGGCGCGCGTTCAAAACGCTGGCGCTCGGCTGGCGCCGCGTGAAATTATAACGCTAGTGCTGCGCGCATCCGTGAGGCTATACAGAGGCTATAAATGTGGAAATGAATGAAATCTGTCTATGTGCGCGCATCGGGCGTGTGGTCGGTGGCGTCGCTGTCGTCGGTGTCGATGAGCTCGCGCGCGTTTGGCTCGGCTTTTCCGGCGGCGGCGGCTCGGTCGGCGTCGCACGCGGCGTGGAATTCCTTACGAAACTTCCCCGACGTGGCGTATAACGCCGGCCACTGCGCAGTCAATTTGATTTTTGTCGCTTTATCCGCCTTGAACGCGGTGGCGTCGTAGCCGAGAAGGAATTTACGCGTCGCGACGGCCCACGCGGCGCCGACGGCGAGCCAGCACGCGCTCGCGAGCGCTCCGCCTGCGCCGAACACAGACGACGCCGCATGCGGCGGTGCGCGCCCGCCATACGTCACCACGCGTTCACTGACGTAATATCTATGCGTCATGGACCCATCGCTCGCGCGCTCCACGCCGGATTGCTCGCGTTCATACGACGAAGACGCCGCCGGCGCGCGCGACGCCCGCTCCAATCTCGCGTCCACGTCGCGTTCGAACCGCGCGAGCTCCCTGAACGCGCCGGCGAAAAAGTCCCCTTCGTCGGCGTCGGCGTCGAACGCGCGCTCGCGAATCGCGCGGCGATAGTCGCGGTTCGAGGCGCGCGCGATGATGGTGGCTACAGAGCGCTGGGACGCGCCTCTCGCGCGCGGCACCGCGACGCCGCGCGGCGCGCGCGGGCGCGTTCCACGTGCCGTCGTCGTCGTCGTCGTCGTCGTCGTCGTTGTCGTCGTCATCGTCGTCGTCATCGCGCGCCTCGTCGCGCGCGGCGTCGCGCCGCGCAGAATTTCAGACGAGCGTCGCGCACTGCCGCCATTCCGCACCGCGCGAATGGTGGACGCCGCACGCGCGCGACTCGCCGTCGCCGCCGCGGGGTCGTCGACGTCGTCTGTGTCGATGTCCCTGCCGTCCGTCACCGCGGGCGAGGTCGCGGACGACGTCGCGGTGCGCGGTAAACGCTTCATTGATGGCTTTACCAAGACGTCGGTCGATGCGACGATGCGAAACGTCGACGACGCGAGCGAACGGTTGCGGGTGACGGTGTTGAATGCGGCGATACAGAGCGAAGCGAGTGCGACGAGTGATTTACCGACGCTCGAGCGGGCGGTGATTGCGATGAGGTGCGTGTGATGCGTTGGATTGATTTGATTGATTGAAAGGTGTTACGCGCTCGACGTCGACGTCGAAAGGTTTGGACTGACGCCGCGCTTTCGAACGCACAGTGATGGCACGAAAGATGCGATTGCTGAGTTTGAGAAGCGTTCTCGCGTGATTCCGCAGCTTCGATACGAGTTGTTGGAGAATTTGAGCGAGAAGAAGTTGGCGTTGGAGAAGCGCATCGAGGCGACGAGCGCGCCTCGAGAGTTGGCGAGAAAACTCGCGTTGAAACAAAGCATGTCCAGGCAACCTTAGGGGCAGGGAATGTTGTAATGAGTATGTGTAGCTATGAATAGTCTATGTGCGTAATGCAGCGTTACTTCTAATGATTGTCTACTTTTTCGCGTGCGGTGAGGTGACGGAGAATCTCGCGCGCTCTGGCTCGCACGCCCTCGCGTACGCGTCGCCATCCAAACATTCGCCTTCAGACAAGCCCGTCATAACCTTTAGTTTTTCTATCTGTGTGGTCGTGTGCACAGGGAAGAACCAAAAGAAGATGTTTTCGCCAAACACTTGCTTGAAATTTCTAAATTTCCCGAGATCATACTTCCACGGGAGCGTCTTTTTCTTTTCATACATTTCAATTGTCGTCATGTTGCTGAGAATCAAGTTTGTATGCATCACCAAAAACCCAAGCAACGACGCAGCAAATGCCACACTGACGATAAACGTCACAAAGACCACCGCAAGTTGCGTGCCTTCGGCTGGGTCCACCTCAGCATCCGACCCTGTGGCGCCGCTCGCTTGACTCTCCTCGACGTCTTTGAAAAAATCGATAAAGTTGGACAACAACAAAATCGAATCCAAAACCGTCGCCAAGAACGTATACGCTAAGAATTGCAAGAAAAACTTGTAATTATACGCCCCCACGCAATTCACCACCCACACGCAGTGATGATCCATCTTCAACACGCACCGCTTACACACCGAACAGTGATGCGTCCGCCGCGGCTTCCACGCCGAACACTTTTTACAAAACCGTCTACGCTTCTCACTGTTACTCCTCTTCGCCTCCGCCTCGGCTTCCTCAGGATCTTCAGCCTCCGGCGTCCACCCCGCAGGCACCCCACCGGCTTCGGTCAACACGCACGCAAAGTACGACCACAACAACATGAACACCAAGACGTGGTACGCGATCAACGCCCCCGTCGCCAGCGACGCATCCTCCCCCCCAGCCTCCACCACCGGCCAATACACCACCACCACCGTGGCATAATACGTCAACCCAACGATCCCAATCACGAGCAACACCATCACCGACCCGAGCGCGCGACACGCGTCGCACGCGCGCGTGGAAAACACGTTGAGATCGCCACCCATCGTCTTCACCGCATCCCTATCCACCTCACGCATCGACGACGACGTCGTCGTCGCCGGCGACCGCGTCGCCGCCGCCTCCAACGCCGCCATCCCGCGCCGCGCTCCTCCTCCTCGTCGTCGTCCACGCGCGTCCAACGCCACCGCGCAATGAACGCCGACGCGCGCGCGCATCCATGGTTTTTTTTTGGTGTTGCGCCGTGGTTCACGAGTGTCTAAAACGGACCACCGGTCGATGTTCGGACATTCGGCGCCTCTCGAGGGGTGCCTCATCGACCGCCGAATGTCGCCTGTTATCCGCCCCGCAGACGCCCGCCGAATGTCGCTCTGTTATCCGCCCCGCAGACGCCGTCGACGCCGCGACGATGGCGCACGCGGACGAAAAAGACGACCGCGGCGATGGCGTTTCATCGACTGCGTCACAGGCGCGATCGTACGACGACGCGATCGCGGCTCTGGCGACGACGATTAGCGGGAAAAAGCGCGCCGACCCGGGGGCGATGCCTTGGGAGGCGCAGTTCGCGCAACTGGACGCGTACGTCGCGCGGTTGGGGTTACGCGCGGGTATGGATGGGTTAAAGGTGATTCATGTGGCTGGGACGAAAGGGAAAGGGTCGACGTGTGCGTTCGTGGAGCGCGTGTTGAGGGAACATGGGGTGAGAACTGGGTTGTTTACGAGCCCGCATCTGTTGGATGTGCGCGAGCGGTTTAGAATTGACGGCGAACCGGTCGATGAGGCGACGTTTGCGCGGCATTTTTGGTGGATGTATGATGAACTTGAAGCGAAGTGTGGGGATTTGGGGATACCGGCATATTTTAGGTTTTTAACGCTTCTTGGGTTGAGGATATTTAGCGAGGAGGGCGCGGAGGCGTGCGTGTTGGAGGTTGGGTTGGGTGGGCGTTTAGACGCGACGAATGTGGTGCGTGCGCCGGTGGTGTGTGGGATAACTTCACTCGGGATGGATCATGTGGATATTTTAGGGGATACTATAGGTAAGATTGCGACGGAAAAAGCGGGGATTATGAAGCCAAATGTACCGGCGTTTACGGCGCCACAACCGACCGAGGCGATGGCGTCGCTCAAACGCCGGGCCGAGGAGGTTGCAATTCCGCTTAATGTCTCCAAGAGCATCGACGAGTACGAAGATGCGGAGAATATTGAGATTGGTCTCGCAGGTCCGCATCAGCGCATCAACGCTGGATTAGCGGTGACGTTGTGTCGGAATTGGGCCAACGCCACGGGCGCCCCTTGGGCGGCGGATGCCGAGGCGGCGTTCGCGAAGAACATCTTGCCACCGTTATTTCGGGTTGGTTTAGCGCGAACTGTCTGGCCTGGACGCTCTCAAGTCATGAGTGATCCTGATTATGACAATTTGACCTTTTACCTCGACGGTGCGCACACTATTGAGTCCATGCGACACAGCGCCGAATGGTTTGCGAGCACCAGTCGCGCGGCGCACGAGCACAACATCATGCTCTTTAATTGCATGGATGATCGCAAAGCGGGCGATTTACTCGAACCCGTGGCTGAAGTCTTCGCCGCAAACCCACACTGTGCGATCGAGACGGCGATATTCTCCCCGCCCGATAGCTCCACGGCGGGTTTATCGCCATCCGCGTCGGACAAGGCGACGGCGTGGCAAGAAAAGTGCGCGCGCGTGTGGGACGACGTCGCGTCGAAACATCAAGGCAGTTTAGCGCGCAGGCCGCAATCTGCGGTATTTACCAATCATGACCAAAAAGGTTTGGTCATACCGAGTTTGACGCAGGCGTTGACCCTCATTCGACGTCGCGCCGTCGAAGTGGCCCCAGCGCGCGTCAACGTCCTCGTCACTGGGAGTTTATACCTCGTAGGCGACTGTCTTCGCCATTTGAAGCGACTCGTTTAATAACGACGGCAAAGAAGGCGTAGACGCACAGAAGCGTATAGTAAGCAATAGAAGCAATTTAAGTAACAATCATCTAGTACTCGTACATTTTCTTAACGTGTTTGGAATAAGTATCACGCGTGCGCGATGTTTACCAGCGACCTCGACCGCCGCCGCCGCCGCGACCGCCGCCGCCACGACCGCCGCCGCCGCGACCGCCACCACCACTACCACCGCCGCGACCACCACCGCCACCGCCGCCGCCACCGCCGCCACCACCGCCGCCCTTGGACGGTAAATCAGACACGATGTTCAACAACGGTCGTTGCGCCTTTAATCCCATCTTTCCGACGGTTTTCGCCAACAATCCCGGAAGTTGTCGGCATTGCAACGTCGTCATCGCGTACTCATTCGCCTCGGCGATGAGTTTCTCCTTGCTCCATCCCATTTTCGAGCTCGAGCCGTTGTAGAATCCCAACCACGCGGCGTAGCACTGATCCTTGGTGTCTTGACTGATGCGGCTCACGCCCTGGCGCACGCGGGCATCCGTCGCCGGGTCAATCGTCGGATTGAGCGTCGTAATCGGCAAGTCTTGCACGGCGCGGCAAAAGTATTTTTCCGCCGGGTCAAGCATGAGTAAACCTTGACCAGTCTTACCCGCGCGTCCGGTACGGCCGAGACGGTGAATGTACTGCTCGCGGGCGCTCGGGACACCGATTTGCATGACAAACGTGACATCCGGGAAATCCATGCCGCGCGCGGTGACGTCGGAGGACATCATCACCGCCGACTTTGACGCACGGAATTGATCCGCCGCCTTGGTGCGCGCGCTCTGCGACTTGCGGCTGTGAATTTCAAACACAGGCTTGCCAATCGCCTCGAACATTTCCGCGGCGAGTTGCGTGGCGCGAGCCGTGGGGAAGAACACCATCACCTTGTGGTTTGGCTCGACGGCTTGGTGCGCCTCGATGGCTTGCGTGAGCAACGTCAAGTGATCGTTGAATGGCGCCATAATCATCGATTGTTCGACTTGCAAATTCGTTGCCGGGGCGTCATCGCCCACGCAATCGATGTACTGATGCCCAGGGCGAAGAGCGTTGGCGGCAATTTCGTGCACCGTCTTCGGCACCGTGGCGGAGAACAACAACGTTTGACGCTCGGATGGCAAGTAGGACAAGATGCGCTCGATGCTCGGTCTGAAACCCATATCGAGCAACTGATCAGCCTCATCCAAGACGAGCACATCAAGATTTTGCACGCGCTGCGCCAAATCTCCAGTCTCGAGGTGATCAATCAATCGTCCGGGCGTGGCGATTAAAAACTCCACGCCTTGCGTTTGCAAACGCTTCTTTTCGCTATTCATATTCGTCCCGCCAAAGACAACTTGGACGCCAAAATCATGAAACGTCAACAAGCTCTTCGCCTCTTCTGCAATCTGCGATGCGAGTTCACGTGTCGGGGACACCACGAGACAGCTCACGTTCCCACGTCGCGGTGCACCAGTCTTTGCCAAGCGTTCGATGGCGGGGAGTAAAAACCCAACCGTCTTGCCGCTTCCAGTTTTTGCCCGCGCGAGCACATCCAATCCACGCATAATATGCGGCAACGTCGCGTCCTGCACCGCGGTCGCGTGCGTGAACTTCATGACTTCATGAATCGCGCGCGAGCTGCGTTCTGTCAAGCCCATGTTGGCGAAAGCCGCCGTTTGGCTCGGCGCGTTGCCCGTCGGCACTTGCACGCGTTCGGCGACGGCGAGCGTCGCGCCGTGGTTTTTCGCCAAGTTTGGTCTCGGAGGCGCGTTTGACGCACCGCGACCGCCGCGTCCAGGGCCACGACCACCATCGCGACCGCCGCGGCCGCCGCGGCCGCCGGCGTTGGCGTTGTATCCGCCTTGGGTGTCGCGTCTTTCGTTGGAGCCGCCGCCGCCGCCACGAGAATCGTCACCGAAATCTAACCTGTCGCTGATCCCTCGCGACTGCCCGGCGCCGTCGCTCGGCGCGCGAGGGTGCGGAACGTTGTTTGTAGCCCGTCCGGCGCGAGGACGCTTGCGAGCGGCGCCGCGACCGGCGTCGGAAGTGTCGTTAAATCCGTGCATGATGGTGCGGGCAGCGGATCGGAGAATGAAAGCCGGTTTCGAGGTATTCGCGGCGACGATGCGTGTCAAGGATGGTGAATACAATGCGTGCCTGACGGAAATGATGCGTGCGTGCATACACGTGGCGCGCAAAAATAAAATACTTTTTGCGTGCGTCGTGGTTTGAGGTATAGTCGGAATCACTTGCGCAGGTCAGGGATCGTCATCTTGTTTGCGTCGTGGCGCGTACACATGTGTTGAATGTATGATTGCAATGGGTGCGTGTACACTAGGCGTCGAGCATTTGAACATCGTCATCGGCGTCGGCGTCCATGGTGATGAGTTGTTGGTCGGGAAGAATTTCTAAAGCGTCTTCCGCGGTGGCGACGGCTTCTTCGATTGGCTCATTCGGCTCGGCGGCGGCAATGGCTTTATTCTTGGCTTTCTTGGCTTTCTCACGTAATGCGGTTGCTTTCTTGAACTGGACTCGCATTTTGCGCGCGTCGTTGACGGCGCCATCGACAATGCTTTCGGCGGAGGCGAGGTCCGTGACGTCGGTTTTCGACACTGCGCTGGCGACGCGTAAAATGTACGCCGTCGTGTCGGCTGTAGCAATATCACTTTTACTCATCGCAGCAGCAGTTGCTGTAGTTTCGTCGCGGAATGCCGCGCAAGTTGCGTCCCACATCTGCGTGATCTTTGTGTAGTTGTCATTCGCCGAGTTGAGGTCTTCGTATGCACCCTTGATGAGCTTGAGCTGTTCTGGGTTGGTCGTCTGACTTTCGTTTGCGAGCGCCGCTTCCACAAGTTCGCGATGTTTCTGACCCAAAGTTTCACATTGCTGCATCGATTGCACAAGTTCGCAATAGACACGATGTAAATCCGTGCCTTCGGCATAATGTCCTGTCGCCAATGGGCGCCCAGACTTGGAAGCGTTCACGTACATCGTAAATATGTTTTTGCGGTTCACGTGGTACTCGTTGGCGCGAGTGGCAGAGTCTTGCTTGGTGTTACGATGCATGCGCTGGGCTGTGATAAGAATAGTTTCGCCGTCAGCGAACGCCTTTTCTTGCTCAAATCTGGAAGCTTCAGCCTCGGCTTCTTCCTCAGCACTCTTGCCCTTGTCATTCGTGTCAGCATCAATATCAGCCTTGAGATCAATGCCTCCTTTGGCGAGCGCCACAAGTGTGGTTTCAGAACATCGAATGAACGCGAGTTTATTTGCATTTTGGAGGATTCGCAATCGAGCACGGCCTTGCTCGAGAACATCTGTATCGTTCGTTTTGCATTCCGTCAGACGAGATGTGCATAAGGAGAACTGCGCTGCGAGAGCGGATAAGTCAGATTTGGCTTCCAAGTTTGCCACGTGCTCCAAAGCGAACTTTTCAAAGTCAAGCAAAGCTTTCGTTGAAGAATTGATTTCACTCGCGTTGAAAAAAGCAGTCTGATATGGCTCCTTGATGAGGTCAGGTCCAGAATCAGCGCGCATTTCTTCACCTGTAATTTGCTCGAATGCATCGCTCACGTTTGTCTCCCACGCTGAGACGTTACCGCGGGCGGGGATAGCAAACTCAAACCACGTGTTGTACGCATGTTCAAGGAACGTGTCACGCTTGTGAGGTGGTACTTTTTCACCGCGCTGAGTGACGAGATCGTCTGAAAGTTCAGGCTGCGCCAACGTTTGACAAATGGCGCGAAGCATGAGACCCAGAGCGTACATGCGAACATCCCTCGCCGAAGAAACAACCGATAAGCGCGACTTTGCGGATGTCTTAAAGTCCGAAAGATACGCTACCGCGCTCGCTAGGGTGCCAATATCTTCATTAGTGTACAAGAGTGCGAGGTAAAGCTGAAGAGCACGTCTGACATTGGCAATAAAGCGTCTTCGCGGCTCGTTGACACCAGCCTCATAAACAATTGAACTAGTGCCGTCGTTGAGCTGAGTTTCTCTGGCTGAGTTGTCAATACCGAGGTTTGAATCGTCGATTTCCACCATCACTGCTTTGAATGTGCCTGTTCTCGGGACTGTGAAGAGCGGTTCGAGATACTCCAACGCCTTTCTAGAGTGTCCGATTTCGCCAGGAGATTTCTTCAATCGGGCCCAAGCTAAACGGAAATTTGCCTTGTGAAACTTGGGATAGTTTTTCGATATGAAGAGCAACGCTTCGATGCAATCGCGATAAGCGCCAATCCAGCTATTTTGCATCGCTCCCGGAGCGAAAGGTTGCTTTAGTACGGCAATCGTCAACGCTTGATCTTCAGGCGACATCTTCTTTCGGCCATCGACGGAGATGGACATCAAGATACGTAATCGAATGTTTGCAACTTGATAGATCGCCTCTAGACTGCCTGGGAGTAACGCCAAAGCACCCGCATGCATAGCTAGCACTTGTGCCAGTGGTTGCCCGCTCTTTTTGGCAAGTTTAGCCAAATGATACGGATACGACCACTCGTCAGGATTAGACTCAGCAGCGCGAGTGTACGCACTCCGGCACAACGCAAGAGCCGCCTTGTATGAAGCATCATTCGTATTGAGTGTGTTCAAGCGTCCATCGTATAGCGGAGGCGCATTTTGCAAGAATTCATAACTCGCTTGGCCGAGGCGTTCATGAATTTGTGAACGAATCCATTCAGTCTCATCGTGTCCCTCGTGGTACGACATAGACAACGCCTCATCCGCCGCTAACAATGCTCTTCGGATAGCCACTTGATAACTCTTGATCAGCTCCATCATCGAACTCGCTCGGAACGAATCCACGGTCATGATTTTCGCAGAATCATTTAGCACGATGTCCTTAATGGTGTCCATGTGGTCAGCTAAAGCAATCCAACTCTGAGGACGCTTGAGATTGTATTGGACGTCAAATTTCAACATGCGCATGAAATCCTCACTCGCATGTGCAACAAGACCGTCGGTCACGACTTCAACCGCGCGTGTAGCGACATTTCTACGTTCAAATGGGGTTACACCTGACGGCATGCAACTTTCAAGCAAAGCGAAAATCTCTTGTGAATCCGTTTGCTCTGCTTCAAGTGCGTTCTCCAAAGCAGGACCATCAACTTCGATGCAAAATTGATACATAGTCTTGTAAACTTCGCCATATCGTGTGATTTTGTCCTCAACAGCAGACGCACTGGAACTGGAGCTACCCGGTACGTGCACGACCGATGCTTTGGGAGACTTTGGTAACGCTTCAGACTTGTCGCTCTTGGCTGGCGTGCCAGGAAGACGAAGCTCCATGAGCGCTTCATCTGGAGTAAGTCGTGAAATCAGAGCTCTAGCAAGCGCGCGCTCCTTGGCGACAACTTCATCTACGCTCAGGTTCATGGTGAGGTAGTCACTGAATTCCGTCAAATACGAATCCACGGCCGCGCCTTGCTTCGTTGGCGGAGGATCTGAAACATGCGAGCGAATAGCCTGCATAATCGCGCAAATCGTCTCGCGTTGCTGATCTTTACTCTGCATCGCGTAAGGCTGAAGAGACAACCACAAGTCCGCGGCATTCTGCTCAGAAGTGATGGCCAACATTGCCTCTGTGGCTCCGGCTTCTTCCCGGCATCTACGTTTAGGACGCTCCAACTCAAACCCATACACACAATAACAAAACTGAACGATGAGCTTATCCAACCTCTCCAATATTTTACGATCTGCTCTATCTTGCGGCGTTCGATCGTCAGTCTCAATACTGCTGACGCGCTGTCGACGCACGCGGCGACGACCTCCACCTTCTTCGTCATCATCGGCGTTCGTATTGCTTTTTGTGCTATTCCCATTTCCTTTCAATTCTGCTTGAGCCGCCTTGGGGCGCCCAACTCTCTTCTTCCCGACTTTAGACTCTTCCGCAATCTGTCGGGCTTCTCGAGCTGCGGACACTCTATTACGGTGCCTCGCCAAATGAATCAACGAAGACTTGAGAAACGCGCCTTTGCGTGCGTCTCCACAGCAGCATCGGCAGTCAGCGAGTCTATCGTGAAGCTTTTCGTGTAATTCAATAACTTCGCTGACAGTTCCCTTTGAAGCGCGCTGTATGGACGAAAGCGCGAGCGCTGCCGCTTCCATGTTAGCTGCTGCCACGCGCGATTTATTCAGGTTCTTTTTCACTCCAGGTTCTCTTGCGAGCTCACTGTAGTGTAACTCGAATAGAGACGCTGCAATCGTCTGGATGCCGAGTTGTTCGACGACTTCGAGCGCGTGTTTTGTGTGCACACGCTTTGAACTATCGATGGCCTCTGCCATACTACGCAAATTTCTGGAGTCCTTGGTCAAATCATACAAGCACTTCAACGCTCTGAGCTCGACGACCACACAAGCACCCCCTTCTTCTCTGGCTGCCATGGCGAGCACCTTGAGTGCTTCTTGGCGCTCTGATTGCGTCAAAGTCAGCGCGTCTGTGAGCTCCTCATCTTCATCAGCTAACAGCAAAGGCGTCAACGTCGATACTAATTCAGAAGTCTGCCCTTTGGAAAATCTAGATGCGGCACCGGTGACGACTTCTTTCACCTTCATGGAATCTATCGCCGCTCGTAGCAACTGTTTGGTGAAGCGTGCTGGCGCGGCGTCGGCGATTGCGCCAGACGGCGACGGAACTTCAGCGTCATCAGGAGCCACTTCTTGAGCTTGATCGAGGTAGAAGGAAATCACACTAGGTTCTTCTCCAGAAAGTTCGGCCACTTTGTGCCGTAAGAACAGACTTTCAGCTTGGAAATCTTGCGTGATGTCGTTGGTCATTTCAGTCGCCGCCTGGTCCAAAAAGCCTTGCGCAACAATTCTAAGTATCTGGCGTTCGGGTTGTTCAAGCGAACACGCTCGAGCAGCGACGACGGCCGCGTCTGCTAAGCAGAGCAAGATACGAGTTTTCGGTGCTAATTCGTCGCCGGGGCCAACGCCATAGATTTGTACAACAGTGAACAACATCGATGGACTCGGCGCGCAGTCATCTTCAGTATCGGGACGCCAACGTGCCGCAGTAGTTGAAAGAAGACGCCACGCGACGTGCGCGACCCCACCGTTAGAGCCGTCAACGGTGCTGACAAATGCGGCGACGCGTTCAATAATTTTCAAACGACGCTCCTCTTCAGCCTTTTTCGCTGCAGCCTCTTTCAACTCTCGCAAATGCTTCTTCTTGACGTCGTGCGCGTGCCCATCATCACCTCCAACCTTCTCCTTTTTAGCCTTTGCTAACGCCAACGTCGGGTCTTCATATTCGATACCAATCAGCTTTAAAAGAGTTTGCGCAATCTGTTGTTCGGGCGCCCACTTCTTCTCGTCAAGAAGTCTTTTGCGCTCTGCGGCTTCAGCGGCTTTGATTGCTGCCTTTTCCTCGGCAATGAGACGCTCCTTTTCATCCTCAATAGCCTTCTTCGCATCCAATTCCTCTTGACGACGGGATTTTCGCACTGGTCCTTCTACTGATGCTCGTCGCTGGCGCTTGCCCTTTGTCGCAGTGTCACCGCCCTGAGATGGCTCAACGGCTTCAGATTGGCTCGCCGGCACGGGCGTCTCAGCATTCGGATCTTTTCTTTCATCCGCGGCGAGATCGATGACTTCTGGCTGTTTTGCCGGCGCGCCCAACGTAGCATTTTGCGTCGCCGCGTCGGTGGTATCAACCATTTCGACGGTTTCCGGCTCGCGTGCTTCGCTCTCGCTGTCAAAGATGAAACGAAGACTCTTCCCTAGCGGCACACCAACCGGCACGTCCACGCCATCGACGGCTCGTAAAAACGACAAATTGGCCAACTCGCCAGTACCATCGTTCGGCGGTGTGTCTATTGCGCTCGGTGGTGGGACTGGCGTTTGCGAAGGCGTCGCCGCGGAATCAACCGTCTTCACTGGCGTAGCGACGCCTGTCACGTCATCGCCGTCGTCGCCTTCGTCGTCGCCTCCACCGCCAGGTGTCTTATCCAACTCCGCTTCGGGCGATGAAATACCGCCCAGACGAACAAGAACGCCTGCAAGCATGGCCCATGATTTTTCTATTGATGGTGAGAATCGAATCGCAATCTCATTGTCCTGGTCAACGTGCGGCACGTTCGCCGCTCGAGCAGCCTGCGCGTCCCGCATCGCCGCCGACAGCTCCAAGGTCTCCGGTGCGTCCGCCATCGCGCGCGCACGAACATGTGTAGAATCATGTCGCAAAATCTCACGCGCGAGTCCGCGTGCGGCGTCTAAATCTCCAGCCGCCAAGCACACTTCGCTCAAGTCTTCCATTAACAGTTGGTTCTTCGGCCGCAGCGCGATCCCACGCTCGTACGCCAGTCTCGCCACGCTCAACTCTCCTCTCGCCGCCGCAGCGCCACCTAATCGACGCCATAACATCACATCTTCATCATCCAGCTCTACCGCTGCCGCGTAGCATCTGAGCGCTTCCGAATCATCCCCTTTCGTCATCGCGTTTGCGCGCGCGGCTTCCTCCTCCAAAAACCGCCCGAGATTCTTCAACGCCAAAAACTTCACGCGCGCGAGCCCCGCAGACATATTCTCCCCATCATTCGTCAACGCGTGTCCCAACACATGCCTCAACGCCTCGATCGCCGTCGCGCGATCCCCACTCGCCGCCGCACGCAGCGCGGATTCATAGCTCGCTGCGAGTCGTGATTCCTCCGCTTCCGCCGTGCGCGCCGCTTCCGCGTGCGCCTCATCCGCGCTCGCCCCGCGCTCGGCGCCGTCGTTCAACGCGCACCAGTCCATGTGCGTGCGTGCGTGCGTTTTGCGACGCGCGCGGCGACGTGTTGCGCGCCCGTGGACGCCGCGCGGTGTGACGCACGCCGTGGGCGAACGCCGTGGAAAATTTTTAAATTTTTTTGACAGCTGGCGCGCGCACACACAAAAACGTGACAGCTGGCGCAATTAAAAAACGTCACGCACGCGCGCGCGACGGACGAACCGACAGACGTTGGATGGCGTGCGTGCGCGACGCGGGCGTGGGTGGGATGGCTGGCGGTGCGCGCGTGGGAGAAGCGCAGGGCGACGGGCGTGTGTCGCGGCAGAACAAAAGAACAACATCCCTCAGCGGCGTACCTGTATCATTGGCCGTTCGCGCTAATACTAATCAATACCAATGCCTGTGCGATTGAATCCATATAAATATGCTCGTATAATACAACAAGAAACAATTCGCGTGCGTACGGCCGAGGCGCGGCGACTATGAGATGTTGCGCACGCGTCCGGGCCGAATGTGGACGGGCTACATGCTACGCCGGCGATGGGAGCGAACGCGAAAACTCAAGCAAAGTTTCAAAATGTTTCGCAAACCATTCGCGATCGCGCGGGACGGTTTCACACACGTATAACGGCGCGTCCACGTTTCCCGAGTGACCTTTACCGCGACCGGCGGGTTTGTATTGAACAAAGTCACAAAATTCGCAGTCAAACACTTCCATCAACGTCTGAATTTGCGCGTAGTGCTCGAGCATGCGTTTACCATTCGACAACACCGGTCGCGTGAATGGGCACTTGATTTCCACAACGCGCCCGGCGGGATGGATGCCATCGGGCGACGCTCCGAGCCAGTAGTATACGTCGTGCGTCTTCATGCCAAAGTGCAAACATTTCGTGCCGTTCACCGCTTCGTAGTGCGCCAACGCTTCGGCTTCGAACGCATCGCCGTGACGCGTCGCCGGGTGACCATACTTTTTATCCTTCTTCTTCTTCGACGCAGACGCAGACACCGACGCAAACTCACCCGCCAACATCGACTGTTTTAAATCATTCTCCGCCGCTCTCGCGCGCATCTTCATCTTGAGCACCGCTTCGGCGTCCCTATGTCTATCAATTCCCAACACCGCACCCACATCGCTCGCCGTTAAACAACTCGCCCGTGCAAACACCCACGCATCCGTCTTTTGTGCGGGCCATTGTTCAAGCTCTTGACGCATCGCCAACATCGCGACGTGCTCGCACACGTCCGCGCCTCGCGGCACCTCGCTCGTGAACGCCGCCTTCGCGTCCGCCTCAAACTCCTCCCCAGCACGCATGCGCTCGATGTCTATGCCCTTATACGCCAACCGCTCGTCTACGGAGTACTTGCGCTTCGGATGCGCGGCATCGGGCGCGCGTTTTGCCTTGGCGCGACGTGATGCGTGCGGATGAGCGCGACAGATGCCGTGCGCCCAACGCGCATTCGGCGGCGGCGGCGCCGCGACAGAGCGCGACGCGGGCGGGAGCGCGCGACGCGGCGATGGCGCGCGAGCACGTGCGCGAACGTCTCCGTTCAGGGCGACGGCGAACATCGCGCACATCGCAATGCCAGCGCGCCGGCGCCGGCGAGTGGTGATTGTTTCGAGACACGAGCCAAAAAAACGCCTTTTTGGTGTGCATTTTTGCTGGGTAATTCGCGGCATTTCTCCGCGCGCGCGCACACAGACGCACGACGCGTCACGCGAAACGGACATCAGTGGTTGTTTATTTGTTTTTCCAAGCGTGGATTTCGAGAGATGTGCGGGAGACGGTCTTGGGTGGTTGTGGCATGTGTGCTCGCGTTGGGCGTCTCGAGCGGTTCGGCTGTCGGCGTCTCGAGCGATGAAGGCGACGCGAAGACGCAACGCCGGTCGTTGCTTAGTTCCGCGGGACAATCTTCGCCGCCGCCGGAGAGTGCGCCATCGCCGTTTTTCGAATGGGCGAATGGCATTAACGACATCGACACGCCGTTCTTGTCGGCGCTGTTGGACGTAATCCAATCGCGTGACTCCTTATTTCAGACGTCTATTTACGAACGAATCACCAATCGGGTGGCGACGTACATTTTCTCTAATCTTCTTCGCTTAAATATGACGTCAAGCGCTTCGGAAACCACGGGTAGTTGGGCGGCGATGCAACGTCGAGCCGACACGCTCGCGCCGACGACGTGGAATTCGACATTCATGCAAAACGTCTACGCCGAAGTCGACCCGCAAGCGCTATTTGGACAAGATCCGCTCAATGCGACCAAATTCATGGTGGATGACATGTGTAACGCGCCCATGTTACGCAGTGAATTAAACACGACGTTGCTTGACGACGCGTATTGGCAAGCGTCGCCGCTCTCTGGCGAATTACCATCTGGTTGTTACAGCGGCTGCATTCTCGGCTCTGGATCGTACGAAGCCATCGCGAGAACGTACGGCATTCGTCGGTCGTTTCAATTCAATTCCTGGCGTGGCAAGTGCTTTGACGAAATTGATGGGTCTGAAGTGACGAATTTGATCAAGCTCAACTACGGCGCGGTGATTAACCGCATCTTTGGATTGAACGATCCCGTCGAGCTTTATCCCGGTAAAGCGTCCGTGGCGACGTCGAATTTCAATCAACCCGGAACGTCATCAATCGTTGTGGACTATTCCGACCATAACCATGAGTTTGAGTATTTCCGTGACGAGTTAAGGCCGATTTACCCGGGCGTGTGGCTCGGTAAGATGTACGCGATGCCGGGAACGTCCATGTTTGGAGGCGTTCTTCAAGTTCCAATCGGCGCGGCGCCTGTGTTCACGGTGAATTTCATTCTCGTGGGTGAACCGCAAATCGACATGCCATTATCGTCGTCAACTGTACGGTAAATAAATATGTATTGCGTCACTCGAAACACGAGAACAACACAAGTCATTCAGGACGAAAGTGTCAATAACAAAGAGCTAAGAACAACAGTACCAACAACTGTTCCATGGGTATATTTTACGCCGCCGCGTTCGCCGTCGCCGCGCCTTCGCCCGCAAACTCCAACAACGTTTTACACATAAAGTCTGGCTGTTCCAAGTGCGCCACGTGTCCACACTTTTCAACCCACACCAATTTCGCGTTCGGTAACTCTTCCATAAACTTTGCCGCGTACGAGGGCTCTAAAATTTTATCCTCACGTCCCCACATGACGAGCGTCTCCATCGGTACCTTGGCGATGGAATTTCTCACCTTGAACCCACCAGATTGCATAAACGACAGCGTCGCATCGCACCACTGTGGAGCAAACGTATGCAAACGTCCAACGCGCAACGCATCTTCCGTCGCATACGTGTTCTTGTCGTAGTACGCCATTTGATTCGCCGCGTTGCGCAACGCCACCGTCTTCAACACGTTGACGCCAACCTTCGCGATGGGTCTCGGCAGCGCCCCCATCGGCCCTAAACCCTCAATGAATCCTTGCGCATCGACGAGCACCAACTTTTCCACCGCCTCGGGATGATTCGTGGCGAAATCAATCGCCGCGGCACCCCCGAGCGACGCCCCGCACAACACCATCGGTCGCCCGACGTTTGCCTTCCAAAACGCGTACAAGTGCGCGCGTTTCGCCTCTGGCGAGTAATCCCCAATCCCACCATCCTGCGCATCGGTAAATCCCCACCCAAGCAAATCCACCGCCCACGTTTCCGTCACCGCCGCGAGTTTCGGGAACAACCGACGATATTCCAAGCACGACGAGTCAAACCCGTGCAACAACACAAACGGCGCCCCGCGCGCGCCCTCTGCTGGCCCGGGATCACCCACACACGACGTCTTCACCACCGCCGCGCGACCGGGCACGGCGACATCAATCAACCGCGCCTTGGTCGCCATCGTAATCGCCGCCGGTTCGGTGAGTTCGCGCACTTCATCCGGGAAAAAGCTCGGAAACGCAGCGCTCGAGCGCACCATCGTGCGCGCCCATCGCGTCGCTCGACGCGCGGGCGTCGCGCGACGCGCGGCGGAAACGCGGCGCGACGGCGCGGATGCGAAAGAACGCGCGTGTGCGGACATGTTCGCGGCGTCGCGCGAGGCGTCGCGGCGCGTACTGGCGCGAGCGCACGCGCGACACCGCGCGCTCTTATCCACTTTGGACGCGGCACAACAAAAAAGTGTCTCTTCGAGTCACCACTTTGAGGTGACATTTTGCGCGTGAAAACGCCCGTGAAACGCCCGCAGGTGAGGCGCGAGACCGCGACGCGGCGCGCGCGGCGACGAGAGCGATGCCGACGTATCGAAAATCCGATTTAGCGTTCAGCAAGTACAACAACCACCCCGGGACCGGGGGATCTGGCGCGCACGCAGAGGTGCCACCGAATGCGTATGACTTTTATGATGAGGATGAAAAGTACGTGCCGAATGTCGTCGGTGCGCACGGGGCGGTGTCGAGCGAGTGGAATTTCAAGTATAACCCAACGCGTGATGAGTATTTGAGGGATAAAGCCGAGGCGGAGGCGGCTGGGGTGCCACTCGGGGCGTATGTGGAGGCGCGCGCGCCCAAGCCAAAGACGCTGCGGTTGCTCGTCGCGAGCGCGGCGCACATCGACGCCGAGTACGGTGGGCCGTTCTGGGTGAGCGTTTCTAGCGCGATGCGCGTGGTTGAATTTAAAAAAGTCATCTACGAGCACACGGGGGTGATGCCCGGATTGATTCGCTTGGCGTACGCTGGGAAGAAGCTCGACGATGAGAATCGAAAGCTTGAACATTACGGCGTGCGCTATTGGAACGCAAAGTTTCCCGATTGGCCAATCATGATGATCAACTAAAGCGCACTCCACGCAAACGAATCGAACTGTTACATCCGTCGCTCTGTGTGCGTGTCGTGTATTCGTGTCATCGAGGCGCGGTGTTTTCTTGTGAATAAATATATTCGTCGACGTCTCGATGATGTCATAGTTCTTGTCCCCTGTCCTCACAACGCGCTGTGCATACGACGCGATGCGTGCCGCGGCTACTCCGCTCGCGCAAGCGTCGCGAACGGCGCACGCCACGCGTAGCGTGCGCATGCGATCCTCCGCGACAGCCGCCTCACGCACGTCCACGGGCGACGGGTTCAACGTGCCCGCTGGGTGCGAGCTGGCTGTCTTTGCTTTGGGATGATTTTGGGGCCCGGAAGCGTCGTACGAGAAGCTTCCAGGCGTAAAATACACCCGCGTGGGGTACACTGGTGGACACAGCGAGAATCCGACGTATTCCGAGGTGTGCGCCGGGGCCACGGGGCACACGGAGGGCATCTACGTGTGCTACGACCCCACCCAGACGTCGTACGCGAAGATGCTCGAGCACTTTTGGAGCGAACATTCGCCGACGTACAAGAGTAAATCGCAATACAAGAGCGCAATTTGGGCACAAGATGAAGAGCAATACGAGCTCGCGGTGGCGTCGAAAACCAAGGCTGAGAAAGAAACTCAAAGAACCATGTTCACGGATATTTTTCCTCCGTCAGCGTCGCTGGACACCGCGTGGTGGGACGCGGAAGCTTATCACCAAAAATATTACTGCAAACCTCGCCAGTCGCGATTCGGGTGGTAAATACGAGCAACGTTCTTCAACATGGTTGTGTAAAGCTCGAGAGCGAGAGATGTGTTTGTGTGACGACGCGCACGTAAAGGGTGTACATTTCACCCTCGCGCGCGTTTGATGAAGTTACAACACGCCTCTCACTCGACCGATCGCTCGGCGAGCATTTAAGTAGAAACATTATAAATATGAAATATGATTGTACATTTATCGCAACGTTTTCTTCACCATTCGGGTTGGCGTATGACAAACTAATGTGTGCGGCTAAACAAGGACTAGAGCGCGAATTCGCGTACGATGGGATCAGACGGCGCGGCGTCGCCAGCGAATGGGAAAAGTATAGACGACCTATCACGTCCGTACCCTTTGAAGACAATTTTATCATCGAATACGTCGACGACGGCAAACGGCCCCGGGGATTCATCGCTCGCGAGCATTGGACTCTCCATGCCGAGATAGTGCACGCCGTATTTGTCACACGTGAACATCGCGCCTTCGTGTTGGTGTCCGCTAATGACACACTTCACGCACCCACCCGTCTGCGGGGATTCTACAAGCGCGAGCATTTCATCGTAATCCCACATCAACGTCTTCCCTGATCGCTTCGCCGTCGAGTCAGGGTGAATGAGCAGGTGCGAGAGAATCAGCACCTTTTCGCCGGCGGCGTTCGCCGCGCTCAACGTGTCGCGCGCCCACGCCAACTGCTCCGGGCCCAAACCACCATTAAACGGCACGTATCGCCCAACAAGCCCTTCCATGTCTTTAAAGTACGGAAACGTCCCACTCATGCGTTCGGTTTCAATCACCTCAGGGTTTTCCCGCACGAAAACATCCACGTTGGGATTGTGCTTACGCAACAATTCTATCGCCTCCTCGCACAGTCCTTGCTGTCGTCCTTTACGGTAAATACTCACCGCGTAAGGATCCAAAACCACCACTCGCCAACCTGGACTCGGCGCAAATGAATAATAAAACTCGCCCGCATCATTTGCGCACCTGAATGACAAAGAACTCCCAGGCGTATCCACGCCGTCCCGCAACTCGTTCCTCGTAAAGTTGTACAACTCATGGTTCCCAATGGTAAATATCCACTTTTCACACGTCGATTTACTTAATATTCGCATCACCGACGCCAGGTTTTCTCGTCCACTTTCAATTGGCTTGAAATCATCCGCCGCAAAGTCGAACGCGCACTGATGGTCGGTGATGTCCCCGTTGTGTACGGCAAAGTCGAGCGCGTGCGCGTTGAAGTACTCCACCGCGCGCTCCGCAACGTTGAGCGAGTTTCTGTACCTAAGGCGCCACGAAAGTCAGTCAACGCCATGTAAAATTCCGCGGAAAACGCGCGACGTACCTGCGCATTTGCGTGCCGGTGATGTTCTTGCGATCATCGCCGTCGCAATATTGAATATCGGCAAGCAAACCAAAGCGAAAGCGAGGGGCGCTGTCCATGGATGCCGCGTTGGCGTGACTCGACGCGCGAACGACGCGCTTTGACGTGCGCAGGGAAAAGTTTCGAACGACAGAGATTGCGTTCTTGGGAAATGCACACCGCATGCACGTCGGTTGAGATCGAGCGACGTCGACTGAAGGGGGGTGAGGCGCCCGGCGGTGGATAGAGAGGCGAACAAAGGCGAAACCGTCGCGGCGCGAGCGCTATCTATGATTGATATTACATCAGCGTACTCGAAGTGTTCGCTGGCTCGCTCAAAACGTGTCGTCGGCTGGGTTTTAGAAATCGTCGTAAAAGAATTCATGCGGCGGCCAATCTTCGGGAAGCTTGATTTCTTCAAACGCGATGCGCGCATCCGTGCTGATGTCGCTCGCGTGAATTTTTATGACGCGAACATCGTTCCAACCATCTTCTTCACCGAGTGGAATGCCAAAGTCGTTATCCATAGCGAGTTCTTCTGGTGTTAGCAGTGGTTCGTCAATGAGGCGAATGTCTAGACCGCCGCAAAACGGACAGTCGGCGCACAGAATGTCTTCCAGCTCTGCGACGGCGTCTGGCGTGGACAAGCCCGTGGCGGCTTTGGGCGGCTCGCCCCAGTACTTGGTTTCGTGCTTCAATTGCCGCGGAAGTGGAACCTTGAGCGTTCGCATCAAAGCCAGCGCGCGCGTGCGTTCGTCTTTGCGAAGTAAAGGTAAAGACCGTCGAATGAGGCACTCGGTGTGAAACGCCATTTCGCACGGAAAGACGTAAAATGGAGCGAGGAGCTCTGGATCGTCGGCGTTGGCCATCAGACGTAAGCGCACGACTGGCTTGTTGCACTCTGAACACTTTTCATCCCGAGAAATTACGACTGTTTTTTCTTCAAGCTCGTCGATGTCGTCTTGGATGTCTTGTGCGTACATGTTCAGTTCGTCGATGCCCTTTTTGAGGTGCTCGATTTCACTTCGATGTTCGTCGAGCGATTTCAACACGAGTTCTTTCACATCGTCGATGACGGTGAAATCGGGAAGCAAAGGAAGTATGTCTTCCACTCGCAACACGCCGTGTGCTTCGCTGAGAAAACTCAAAGCTCGTCGAATCGTGCCCCGCTGTTCGTCTTCATTGAGATCCTCCACGCGCTTCTCCAGCGCGCCAGACTTTTGAATGGCCCACTTGGCGATTTCAATCCACAACTTCTTTTGCACGTCGTCGTCGCTCGGACGTCCAGCATGCAGCACAGCAGCGCGCTCGGTAACTGCTTTCGCCAAGTCTAAATCTTGAAGCATCGTTAACGCAACGTGCATCGCCATGTCAAAGTTCTGCGACACGCAGTACGCGTACACGGCGCTTCGATGTGCGCCGTATCTCTCGCACATTTGAATGGCGTAATGCACGTCGTAGTACGGCTTTCGCGTGTCTTCATCGACCGCATCTAAGATGTACTTGGTGAGCATGGCAATGATCGTCGGAGACACCTCGAGCTGTCGAACGTACACATTTAACAACGCGTCGTGCGCGTCGGCGTCGCCTCGCATTGCGCCGTCTGGTTTCGCCGTAATAGTTTCCAAGTACCTCGCCACGTGTGCGAGTACGCTTTTGTGCGCTTGGTTCGCAGAGTACATGTTTTCGTCGTCGGCAAATGCTTTAATAATGCGCACGTCGTCACTCGTCGGAGGCTGACGCGTCAACATAAAGTCAATGGATTCTTTCGGTAACGCTCGAATGAGCGCCGGGAGCGCTCTGTTCAACGCGCTCTGGGGAACATTTGGCGCCGACGCCACCTCCAACGCCTTCACGCCGTCACCAAGTTGAATAAAGTGATCCAACACTCTGTCGTAGTCGCCGCAAAGTTGGGCAAAATACATTTCATCATCCAATCGATGCGCTTGGCTCAAGACTCGAAGCGTCTCGCGCTCGTCCACGTCGTCGAAATGTTGGCGCAAGAATTCGCGCACGCGCGCGTTTTTAGACGCCGACCCGGTCGACGACGCGCACTTGACGTACTCATCCAGCAACCACATGGCGAGAATCAAACGCCGCGGTTTATCGTCAATCGGCAACCCGCGTAAGCGACCTTCGATGTAGGCGTACAACGCGTCGGGCGCGTTCGCGTCTATAAACATCTTGGCCACATCCTCAACTCTGTGCGCGGCGCCCGCGTTTGCAAAGGCGTTTGCAGCGTCTTCGTAACGCTTGATTTTCAACATTCGCTCCGCTTGTGCTGTAAAAACACACTGACGCTGTACATCCGATCGACACGCCGCGATTGATCGTTCGTAGTCGTGCTGGTCGAGGTACGCTCGCCAGACGTTGGCGTCTTCGTTGTCGACGTGCACGCGGAGCACGTTGCCGGAATTGGCGGCGTACACCGTAGACGTCGCTAAATCTGTACATGTAAACGTCGCCGCGCCTCCGAGAGGTAGTGGTATCACGCCCTCGACATCGCCCGTGATGGCGCTCATCGCCACGAGCACATTCGACGGGTAGAGAAGGAAAATGTGATGCTCTGTCAACGCGAGCGACGCCGGCGTTTCGCCAGCGGCGACGCCTTTGACATTTTTGGGCAATGGCAACGCACCATGGCGCTCTAAAACCCCATTCGCATCGTCGGCGTTGAAATTCAACGCCCCGCGATAGACCGCTGCGTGCGTGAGCCACGCCATGCGCGTTGGAGACGACGATTCCCCGGGCGCGCTCCACACCCGTAGCGTCGACGCGTCGCTCGACTCTGGCATGCTCACCACCGCCTCGACATCCTTCGCCCGCGCCCGCGCCTTAGCCAACACCGATTCAAGCGAATAATCCCCAACCAACACAAACAACTCTGACGCCGTGGTTAAAATCACGCCAAATCTATCCTTCCCACCATTCGCGCCGCCGACTCGAGCCACGCGTACGCCCGAAATCGCCTCCCCGCTCAACCGCGCAAACGCCACATCGCACGACTTTTCAAACCTCTTCCCGTCCCCAGCGCGATGATCGATGCGCACGTCAAACACTCGCCCATCATTTGTGCTCACTAACGCGCGAACGCCGCCATCGCCATCGTCTACGAACGTCGCATCCTCGCAGCGTACGCCTCGCAAGCCGACGACGAGCCGCGCCTTCGGCCAGTCGACGTAATGGTACGCCAATCCTTGATTCGTCCCAATCAACGCGTGCTCGCCGCGCGGCGTCCAGTGATCGATGACGACGAATGTGGTGGCGACGACGGACGAAGACGCCCAATCGCTCGAGTCGAGCACGCGTGAGATCGACGCGGAGCTCGCGAAGCGCTCGGCGTCGACCGCCTCGGCTCGAGTCGCGTCGCCTTCGCCCTGGCTGATGACCGCGGTGCGGGCGCGCACGGCGCCCGCGGCGAAGGAGGTATCATCGGGGAATGCGCTGCCGACGTTGGATGCCGCGAACGTCACTCGCGCGACGTCT